>SXGU01566760.1_pt1 | contig 21157 bp, 19 predicted proteins | sample 3174531 | NCBI WGS metagenome assembly SXGU01 (sample SAMN11356863, study PRJNA531348) | freshwater metagenome | isolation source: freshwater sample F1-140 | place: China: Fuxian Lake, Yuxi | collected 2017-12-25 | reverse complement strand
GCTGCCGGCTGACCCTTTCATCAATATGGTGGCCAGCAAAATTCGTGAGCGACTCGGCCCTGAAACCATCATTACCGTTAATCATTATGGCGTGCAGGGCTTGTGGATCAGCTTTAATATCGGGCCGGACGATTATTGGGTGGTCATACCGCGCGTGCATGTCGAACGGGCTTTTCCTTGGCAATGGCTAGGCTGGGCGGCCTTGGTGTTGGCCTTGTCTTTGGGCGCAGGCTATTTTATTGCCATACGAATCAATCGCCCTTTGCATTTGTTGATGAACGCCGCCGATCGATTGCGCAATGGCGAGCAGCCGGAGAAATTGCCGGAGGGCAGCTTTGCCGAGTTGCAAGAAGTGAACGACACGTTTAATAAAATGGCCGATTCTTTGGCGGAATTGGATGCCGAGCGCACCCTTATTTTAGCCGGGGTTTCGCATGATATACGCACGCCGCTGGCGCGCTTGCGTTTAGCCGTTGAAATGTTGCCTGAAGACGGTTGCGCCAGTCTCAAACACGGCATGGTGGAAGACATCGCGGACATGGACAACATCATCCATCAATTCTTGGATTTTGTGAAAGGCGTAGAAGGCGAACCCACGCAAATGACAGAGATCAACAGCCTATTGCAAGCTTTGCATGACAGGCAATTGCGCGCGGGGCGTGACATTGCGGTGCAGTTGGCAGCGTCTTATGTGGTGCCCATCAAGCCCTTGGCCATGCAGCGTTTATTGGATAATTTGGTAGGCAATGCCTATGCCTATGGCGGTGGACAGGTGCGGGTGGCCAGCAAAATCACGGCGCAGCATATTTTGATCAGTGTGTTTGATAATGGTCCTGGCATTCCGGATACGCATGTGGAAAAATTATTGCGCCCGTTTGAACGCTTAGATAGTGCACGCAGTAATGCTGGCGGCAGCGGCTTAGGTTTGGCCATCGCTGATCGCATTGCTAAACTGCATCACGGTCAATTGAAGTTGATCAATCGGCCAGAAGGCGGCCTAGAAGCCAGGCTGACCCTGCCCATTAAGAACTAGTTTTAAGCCTTGGTTTGCGGTTCGAACCAGTTTAATTTTTCACGCAGTTGCACCACTTCGCCTATGATGGTTAAACACGGGGCTTTCATTTGAGCTGCCGCCACTTTAGCTGCCAAGTCACTCAAGTTGGCGCTCACTACCCGTTGATTCTGCGTGGTGCCTTGTTGTATGACCGCCGCCGGCATGGTGGCTGACACCCCATGCGCTATCAATTGCCGGCAGATTTTCTCCAAGCCAACTAAGCCCATGTAAATCACCACGGTTTGTTGTGGCCTGGCCATGGCCGCCCAATCCAAATCCAGTTCACCGTTTTTCAAATGGCCGGTAATGAACAGGCAAGCTTGGGCATAATCGCGGTGCGTCAGGGGTATGCCGGCGTAGCTAGACACGCCATTGGCGGCCGTGATACCGGGCACCACTTGAAACGGCACACCTTGTTGCATGAGGGTTTCAATTTCTTCGCCACCGCGACCAAAAATAAACGGGTCGCCTCCTTTTAAGCGCAACACGCGCTTTCCGGCCAGGGCTAAGCTGGCTAATAATTGATTGATTTCTTCTTGTGCCAAAGTGTGTTGATCGCGCGATTTGCCTACGTAGATTAGTTCGGCATCACGCCTGACTAAGTCTAATACTTCTGGACTGACCAGCTTATCGTAGACGCAGACATCGCATTGTTGCATGAGGCGCAAGGCGCGGAAGGTGAGTAGATCGGGGTCGCCTGGTCCGCCACCCACCAAATACACTTCACCGTGTTGTTGCGCTGCGCTGTTATCGGCCAATAAGTTGTCTAGGGCCGATCTGGCGGCCGCCTCTTGGCCAGCTAAAATGCGCTCGACTATGGGTCCTTGCAATACGCCTTCCCAAAACACACGGCGCGCTTGGCTGCTGGCGTATTTGTTTTTGACTTTATCTCTAAATTCACCGGCAATCGCGGCGATACGGCCGTAGCCTGCCGGTAGCATGGTTTCAATTTTGCTGCGTAGGTAGCGGGCTAATACCGGGGCATGGCCTTCGCTGGAAATGGCAATGACGATGGGCGACCTTTCCACTATGGCGGCCATGGTGAAGCTGCATAAGGCGGGGGCGTCGACCACATTCACCGGGATGTTTTGCGCTTTTGCTGCCACGGACACGGCGCTATTAACGCTGGCGTTATTGCTTGCAGCGATGACTAAACACGCGCCGTTTAATTGACTTTCGTTATAAGGCATTTGGCTATATTGGATGCGGCCAGCATCGACCAAAGCCTGCAGGGTGGTGCAAATCTCTGGGGCATACACGCTGACAGCCGCATGGGCTTTTAACAGCATGGCCACTTTTCTGGCCGCGACTTCCCCCGCCCCTATAACCACACAGGGGCGCTCGCTGATGTTCATGAAAATAGGCAGTGCTTGCATGGGCTATCGCTCTCAATTTTTGCCTATTTTACCTCGCACGCCGCAACTTTGCGTGTGGCATATGCACAAATGCGCTAAAATTACGGCTCATCAATAGGTAAATAACGCTTTGAAGGCAAAAGAAATTTCCATCAGCATGCCCCCCCGTTCGTCTGCCGCACCGAAAAAAGTGTTTATCAAAACCTTTGGCTGCCAAATGAACGAATACGATTCTTCCCGCATGGCCGACATGTTGGCGGCGGCAGAGGGCATGGTGGAGACGCAAACCCCGGAAGAGGCCGATGTTATTTTGCTCAATACCTGCTCGGTAAGAGAAAAAGCCGAAGATAAAGTCTTCAGTCATTTAGGCCGATTTATTCCACTGAAAGCAAAAAATCCCAATCTGCTCATAGGGGTGGGCGGCTGCGTGGCCTCGCAAGAGGGCGATAACATCATCAAGCGTGCGCCTTATGTGGACGTGGTGTTCGGCCCACAAACCCTGCACCGCTTGCCCGACATGATTAAACAAAGTCAAGCCAGCGGCGTGTCGCAAGTGGACATTTCTTTTCCTGAGATAGAGAAATTCGATCATTTGCCACCGCCACGGGTGGAAGGCGCCAGTGCTTTTTTAAGCATTATGGAAGGCTGCAGCAAATATTGCAGTTTTTGTGTGGTGCCTTATACCCGAGGCGAAGAAGTGTCGCGACCTTTTGCCGCAATCTTGACCGAAGCCGTGCAGTTGGCGGCGCAGGGGGTCAAAGAGATCACCTTGCTGGGGCAAAACGTCAATGCTTATAAAGCTGACCACGACGGGTTGGAAGCCGATTTGGCCATGTTGATTGAGTATATAGCGGAAATTCCGCAGATAGAGCGCATCCGTTTTACCACCAGCCATCCCAATGAGATGACGCAACGTTTAATCGATTGCTTTGCTAACATCAGCAAATTGGCCGTGCACTTGCATTTGCCGGTGCAAGCCGGCGCCGATCGGGTGTTAATGGCCATGAAGCGTAATTACACGGCATTGCAATTTAAATCCACCGTGCGTAAGTTACGCGAGGCGAATCCAAATTTGACCTTCACCTCGGATTTTATCGTCGGCTTTCCCGGTGAAACCGAGGCTGAATTTGCCGCCACCGCCAAGCTCATGCAAGACATAGGCTTTGATTACAGCTTTAGCTTTTTATACAGCCCACGCCCAGGCACACCGGCCTCTTATTTAAACGACGACACCACGCAAGCGGAAAAATTGGCCAGATTGACTAAATTGCAAGCCATCAACGAGGCGCAAGGCAAGGCCATCAGTGTGGCCATGCTGGGCAGTGTGCAGCGCGTCTTAATTGAAAGTGCGTCGTGGAAAAACAGTCAGGAACTGGCCGGTAAAACCGATAATAATCGTATCGTTGATCTATTGGGGGATGCCAGTTTAATCCATCAATTTGTGCATGTGCGCATTACCGACGTCAGCAATCCAAAACGATTGCGTGGCGAAATTATCAGCAACTAGGGTAAAGTTTTTATGGAAATCACCTTAAGCCCAGAAGACAACGGACGATTAGCCAATTTATGCGGCGTCTTGGATGAAAACATCAAGCAAATTGCCGATGCTTTAGATGTGCAAATTATTCGTCGCGGTGCGCAGCTGCGTTTTGTTGGGGACGTGCATAATGAGCGTTTGGCCGCCCAGTTATTGGAAAATTTTTACGCGCGCGCTAAACATCCGATAGGCTTGGATGAAATTCAACTGGGTTTAGTGGAAATCAACAAACTCAAGCCAGAAGATGTTGCCAGCTCCAATGCGCCGGTGTTGATGACGCGGCGCACCGAGCTGCATGGGCGTACGCCTAGGCAGATTGCTTATTTGCAGCAAATTCAAGACCACGACATTAGCTTTGGTATAGGCCCAGCCGGCACCGGTAAGACCTATTTGGCGGTGGCCAGTGCGGTGGATGCCATGAGTCGGGATAGGGTGAAACGCATCGTCTTAGTGAGGCCGGCGGTCGAGGCCGGGGAAAAGTTGGGCTTTCTGCCCGGCGATTTAAACCAAAAAGTCGACCCTTATTTACGGCCTTTGTACGACGCCTTGTACGATTTAGCCGGTTACGACACGGTGAATAAAATGTTTGAGCGCGGCGCCATTGAAGTGGCGCCTTTGGCCTACATGCGTGGCCGCACCTTGAATCAGAGCTTTATTATTTTGGACGAAGCGCAAAACACCACGCCCGAACAAATGAAAATGTTTTTGACCCGCATTGGGTTTGGCACCAAAGCCGTGATTACCGGGGATGTGACACAGATTGATTTGCAACGTCACCAAAAAAGTGGCTTGGTGGAAGCGCAAAAGGTGTTAAAAGACATCAAGGGCATCGCCATGACCCATTTCTTGGCGGCGGATGTGGTGCGTCATCCCTTGGTGCAAAAAATAGTCAATGCCTACGAGCAGTATGAGCAACAGGCCGAGAAATAGGGCTAAGCCGGTGTCCATTGCAGAGCTAATGCCGGGCAGTATTGATTAAAGTCAGTAATGTATAATGATCCACGTCTAGATAAAGCGAGATAGCAATGACCCCAAATAAATTCAGCAAGTTGGTACAACGTGGCCTTGGTGTAGTCGAGCAAGGCGTATTGATTACCATCGCTACGGCGACCATTTTCGCTGTGCTTGAGGCCATATTGCATATATGGCAGGCGCGGGCAATTGCGGTGGGGGATTTGCTCTTGCTGTTTCTCTACCTAGAGGTGATGTCTATGCTGAATCACTACCTGGGTTCAGGCAATTTGCCGGTTAGATACCCACTGTACATCGGCATTATCGCCTTGGCGCGTTATTTAGTGCTGGAAGTGGCCGAGATTAATGCCTTGCAAATGCTGGCGCTGTCAGGTTCCATCTTCTTAATAGCGATTGCTATTTTGGTAATACGTTATGGTCATGTGCGTTATCCTTATGTGGATTGCCCAACCCAACAGTCTAACTAATGAGCGCATGTGCCTAAAATTGCCTAAGCTATGCCTGCGCTGAAATTAGCCGTTCAATACGCCAGTGAGCAGGGCCATTTACCCAGTCGAGCGCAGTTTCGTTCTTGGGTGCATGCCGCGCTACGGATCGACACAGAAGTCACTATACGCCTAGTCGATGAAGCCGAAGGGCGTGCCCTTAATAAAAGTTACCGGGGTAAAGACTATGCCACCAATGTGCTGACTTTTCCTTTAAGCGATGAGCCGCATTTAATCGGTGACATTATTATTTGCGCGCCGGTGGTGGCGAGCGAAGCGACTGCGCAACAGAAGTCCTTGATAGCGCATTATGCACATTTGACCGTGCACGGCATTTTGCATTTGCACGGCTACGACCATGAAAATGAGGCTCAAGCGGCTTTGATGGAAAGCATAGAGACTGCAATTGTCACAAAATTAGGGTATGCTGACCCCTATCTCATTACCTAGGACGCCTGCCATGGCCGACGAGTCGGAAAAACCCAGTTTACTAGAACGTTTAAGTCATTTTTTAATGCGCGAACCCGAAGATCGCGAGCAGCTTGTGGCACTGTTGCATGGCGCATACGAAAACAGTTTGATGGATGCAGATTCACTCGCCATGATAGAGGGCGTGTTGCAAGTAAGTGAAATGCAAGTGCGTGACATCATGATCCCGCGCTCACAAATGGATGTCATCGACATCACCCACCCCCCTGAAACCTTTATCCCGCACGTCATTGAAACGGCGCACTCGCGTTTTCCGGTGATAGAAGACGATAAGAACGATGTCATCGGTATTTTATTAGCCAAAGATTTGTTGCGTTACTACGCCGGCGAAGATTTTGAAGTGCGCGACATGTTGCGTCCGGCAGTGTTTATCCCCGAGTCTAAGCGTTTGAATATTTTGTTGAAAGAATTCCGTGGCAATCGCAATCACATTGCTATCGTGGTCGATGAGTACGGCGGCGTGGCCGGCATGGTGACCATAGAAGACGTGCTCGAGCAAATTGTTGGCGAAATTGAAGACGAGTACGATTACGACGAAGAAGAAGACAACATCATACAAAATGCCGATGGCCAATACCGGGTAAAAGCCCTGACGGAAATTGCTGATTTTAATGAAATCATAGGCAGCCAATTAAGCGACGAGGAATTTTCTACCATAGGTGGCTTAGTCGTACAGCAGTTTGGACACCTGCCTAAACGAGACGATGAAATCACCTTCAGTGGTTTGCGTTTTAAAGTATTGCGCGCCGACAGCCGTCGCTTGCACAGCCTGATGTTGGAAGTGTTGGCTGAGCAAGAGGCGCCGCCTTAGTTATGCCTTAAGCTGGCCAGGCTAAACTCTGTAATTGAACTTATTTTATCGTTGCTGGCTCACAGCAATCGCGTAATTTAAAAGTCGTTTTTTCCAGATTGGAGTCGGTCATGAAATGCAGCGCATTGCTAGGGGCGTTCTTAAGTTCGGTGTTTCTTATGTCGGCGCTTCAGGCTGAGGAAGTGCCAGCCGTATTGGACATCCCCACGCTAGAAAAAGATTTTGTTGCTGCCATTAATGGCTTTGACAAAGCCAAAATCATAGACCAATTCGGCGAGCCAGCCAAAGCCGACGACGTTAAAGTAAAAAACACTGGCAAAATAGTCGCCTCCATTTGGCAATACCACTACATTAATACGGCTGCTGATGGCAGTTATTATGCAACCACTGAGTTGGATTTCATTGATAATAAAGTGGTGCAAGTGGTATTTATCAATAACGATGGCAGTGAAGGCGCAGACACCGTTAAAAAATACGACCTACTCAGTAAGCCGGAATAAAGCACGCGCCAGCAGTTAAAGCCGGCGTATTGCTTTGCGGTTAAGGGGCATAACAGGCTACAATTTAGCCCATGCAAAGTCGCCCTTCCATTTTATTCCATCCCTTGTTTTTATTTTTATTGGGCGCCACCTGTGTGCTGGGTTTCGCGCCCTTTTACTTATACCCTGTTAGCCTGCTCTCCTTAGCCGCCTTGTGTTATGTTTGGGGGCAATGCGACAGCCCTAAGCAAGCCGCATTTGCCGGCTTTTCTTATGGCCTAGGCTTGTTCTGCTTTGGCATATACTGGATCTACATCAGCCTGCACGATTTCGGTCACATGCCTATGTGGATGGCGGCCTTGGCTACCTTCTTGCTTTGTGCGTTTATGGCGCTATTCCCCGCTTTGGTAGGTTGGCTCAGTTTGAAAATAGCTAAACCACAATCCGTACAATTGCTCATGGCCATACCGATATTGTGGGCGCTGTCCGACTGGACGCGCGGCTGGGTTTTCACTGGTTTTCCTTGGTTGAGCATGGGTTACAGTCAAGTGCCGACCAGCCCATTGGCGGGTTTTATGCCGATTATCGGGGTGTATGGCGTGTCGCTGATAACGGTCGCGCTGGCCTGCGCTGCGGCTTACTGCTTTAGACCACAAGCGCCACTTAGGCGACCGCTGATGTATGCCGTGCTGGCCATGAGCGTATTGGGTGGGGTATTAAAACAGCTGGAATGGACCCAAGCCTGGTCTGCACCGATTAAAGTGGCTTTGTTGCAAGGCAATATCGCGCAAGATTTAAAATGGTCGCCAGACATGGTCGAGCAAACTTTAAATCGCTATTTGCGCATGGCTGAGGTCAGTGACGCGCAGTTGATTGTCATGCCAGAAACGGCGTTGCCCATGTTGTCCAGTAGCTTGCCGGACGAATTCAAAACGCGCATCACGGCGCTGGCCAAGAGAAACAATGGGGCGGTTTTAGCCGGCGTAATTGAACACGAACAAGGGCATTATTTTAACAGCATGCTCAATATGGCCAGCGCCAAGCCTGAGGCTTATCGCAAGTCGCATTTGGTGCCGTTCGGTGAATTCATTCCATTCAAAGCGGTGTTCGCTTGGGTCTACCGTGATTGGCTGAATATGCCCTTAAGCGATTTATCGCGGGGCACGTTCAAACCGCAGCCTATGCAAATCGCCGGGCAGAGGGTGGCGATTAATATTTGTTATGAAGACGTGTTTGGTGAAGAAATTATTCGGCAATTGCCCGCTGCCAGTTTATTGGTCAATGTCAGTAACGATGCTTGGTATGGGCAGTCCATCGCGGCCGATCAGCATTTGCAGTTTTCGCAGGCGCGCGCCATGGAAACCGGTCGTACGGTATTGCGTGCCACCAACACCGGGGCGACCGCCATGATAGATAGGCACGGTCAAGTGCTGGCCCATGCCCCGCATTTTAGCGTGAGCAGCCTAGAGGTGCTGGCGCAAGGCTATGCTGGCAGCACGCCGTATATACGTTTTGGCAATTACTTATTTTTGCTGCTGAGTTTTATCGGCTTGCTGGCTATTTTTGTGCCTAATTTTTTGGCAAGACCAGCTAAAACAAAGTAAAATTCATGCTTTGCTCGTTGTGACTTGAATTGCAACTGAAACGACAGACCATGGCGCTTACTTTTCAACAAATTATACTCACCCTACAAACCTATTGGTCGGATCGCGGTTGCGCCTTGTTGCAACCCTACGACATGGAAGTGGGGGCCGGCACCTCACACACCGCCACCTTTTTGCGCTCTTTAGGGCCTGAGCCTTGGAAAGCGGCTTATGTGCAGCCCAGTCGTCGCCCTAAAGACGGGCGTTATGGCGAGAATCCTAACCGCTTGCAGCACTACTATCAGTTTCAGGTGGTGTTAAAACCTGCACCTGCCGATATCTTAGAACTCTATCTAGGCTCCTTAGCTGCTTTGGGTTTTGATTTAAAAAAGAACGACATCCGCTTTGTTGAAGACGATTGGGAGAACCCCACTTTAGGTGCTTGGGGCTTGGGCTGGGAAGTCTGGTTAAATGGCATGGAAGTCACACAGTTTACCTATTTCCAGCAAGTAGGCGGCATCAATTGCAAACCGATTACCGGTGAAATCACCTACGGCTTAGAGCGTTTAGCCATGTATTTGCAAGGCGTGGATAATGTCTATGACTTAACTTGGACCAACGGGCCGAACGGGGAGCGTTTAAGTTACGGTGACGTCTATTTGCAAAATGAAAAAGAACAATCGGCCTACAACTTTGAACACTCGGATGCGGATTTTTTATTCAGCGCTTTTGCTGCGCACGAAAAGCAAGCCCAGCATTTGATGGAAAATCAATTGGCCTTGCCGGCTTACGAGCAAGTGCTAAAAGCCGCCCATACCTTTAACTTGCTGGATGCCCGCGGGGCCATTTCGGTCACCGAACGCGCTGGCTACATAGGACGTATACGCAATCTGGCCAGATCGGTGGCGGCCAGTTATTTAGATAGCCGTGCCCGTTTAGGCTTTCCTATGGCGCCCAAAGATTGGGCGGATGAAGTGTTAACCGATTTAGCTAAGAAAGCTGCCGCATGAGTCAAAAAAACCTATTAGTAGAATTGTTTGTTGAAGAGTTGCCACCCAAGGCATTAAACAAACTGGGACTGGCCTTTGCTGAAATCTTGTTTGAACATTTGCAAGCACAAGGCTTGGCTGGCCAGGATAGCGTATTAACCGCTTACGCCACGCCGCGTCGTTTGGCGATGCATGCCAGCAACATACTGGCCGTGGCCGCCGATAAAACCAGCGTGCAAAAACTCATGCCTGTCAGTGTAGGCTTGGATGCAAATGGACTGGCCAGCCCAGCTTTAATTAAGCGTTTAAATGGCCTGGGCTTAGACGAATCCGCCGTGCAACAGCTTAGTCGGCAAATGGACGGTAAAAACGAGGCTTTATTTATAGAGATTATGCAAAAAGGCCTGGCCCTTAAAGATGGCTTGCAATTGGCTTTAACGGAGGCCATCACCAAGTTGCCCATACCTAAAGTCATGAGCTATCAATTGGCCGACGGTTGGAGCAACGTTAATTTTGTGCGCCCCGCCCATGGCTTGTTGGCCATGCACGGCAACGAAGTGTTGCCGGTGACGGCGCTGGGGTTGACGGCGACCGCGCAAACCCAAGGCCATCGTTTTGAGGCTAAGGTGTCGCCCATTTTAATAAAAGATGCCGACAGCTACGCCGATCAACTTAAAACCGAGGGTGCGGTGATAGCCAGTTTTGCTGAGCGACGTGCCGACATTCTACGGCAATTGAATGAGGCAGCTGCCAAACAGCAACTCAAGCCCATTACTGATGAGGCCTTGTTGGACGAGGTGACCGCCTTGGTTGAACGCCCCAATGTCTTGCTTGGGCAATTTGAAGACGTATATTTGCAAGTGCCGCAAGAGTGTTTGATTTTGACCATGAAGGCCAATCAAAAGTATTTCCCCTTGTTGGATGCTAAGGCTAAGTTGACCAATCAATTTTTGATCGTGTCCAACATCAGTCCAGACGATGCCAGCGCCGTCATAGGCGGCAACGAGCGGGTGGTGCGTCCACGTTTAGCCGATGCTAAATTCTTCTTTGATCAAGACCGTAAAAAAACCTTGGCCAGTCGCTTAGACAGTTTGAATAAAGTGGTGTATCACAATAAACTGGGCTCGCAAGGCGAGCGCACGGCCAGGGTGAGTGCCATTGCGCAAGCCATTGCCATGCAGTTAGGCGGCGCAGATTTAGCCGCACAAGCGGCATTGGCAGCCACCTTGGCTAAAGCCGATTTGGTCACCGATATGGTGGGTGAGTTTCCCGAGCTGCAGGGCATCATGGGGCGTTATTATGCGCAACACGAAGGCATAGACGATGCGGTGGCCTTTGCCATAGAAGACCATTACAAGCCACGTTTTGCCGGCGACAGTCTGCCACGCAATGCAGTCGGCGTAGCGGTGGCCTTGGCCGATAAATTGGAGACCTTGGTCGGTTTATTCAGCATAGGTGAAAAACCAACGGGGGATAAAGATCCATTTGGTTTACGTCGCCATGCTCTAGGCGTGCTGCGCATGCTCATGGAAAATAATTTAGCCTTGGATTTATCGGCCTTGCTAGCCAGTGCCGCCAGCGGTTTCGCCACGGTAAGTGCTGACACACGTCAGGCGGTGTCGGTATTTTGTTTTGACCGATTGGCTAATACGATGCAAGAGCAGGGCTATAGCGCACTTGAGGTGGAGGCGGTGCTCAGTCAAATGCCAGAGCAAATCCATTTGATTCCTAAACGTTTAGAAGCGGTGCGTGCTTTCGCTAAATTGGCTGAGGCGCCGGCATTGGCCGCCGCCAATAAGCGTGTAAGCAATATACTGAAAAAAGTGGAGGCCGTCGTGCCAGCATCGGTGCAGACCAGCTTATTGCAAGAGCCGGCAGAAATGGCCCTTAATCAGGCATTGATGACGGTCGCGCCGGAAGCCAATCGCTTGTTTGAACTGGGCGATTACACCGCCTCTTTAAAAGCCCTGGCCGTTCTAAAAGCGCCGGTCGATGCTTTTTTTGATAATGTCATGGTCAATGCCGACGACCCAGCACTCAAAGCCAATCGCTTAGGTTTGCTGGCGACCTTGCATCAAACCATGAACCGTGTTGCCGATTTGTCCAAGTTGGCCAATTAAGCCATAGGCCTAGACCTAGATGAAATTAGTGATTTTAGATAGGGATGGCGTGATTAATCGAGATTCCGCCAATTTCATCAAAAGTCCCAATGAGTGGCTGGCTTTGCCTGGCAGTTTGGAGGCGATTGCCCTGCTTAATCAATCCGGTTATAGGGTGACGGTCGTGACCAATCAATCGGGCATCAGCCGTGGCCTATTCGACATGGCCACCTTAAACAGCATACATGAAAAAATGAACCGCGAATTGGCCGTGCTGGGCGGTCGTATTGATGCCATATTTTATTGCCCGCATGCCGCAGACGAGCATTGCCGTTGCCGTAAGCCGGATGTGGCCATGTTAGAAGACATCGCCAAGCGTTTTGCCGTGGAATTGCAGGGCGTACCAGCAGTGGGCGACGCCTTAAGAGACTTGCAGGCCTTTGCTGCGGTTGGTTGTCAGCCTATTTTAGTTTTAAGCGGTAAGGGTGAAGCGACCTTGGCTGCTTCTAAGGTCAACGCAGATCAGGCTTTGCCAGCCAATACCTGGGTCTGTGCGGATTTGGCCGCAGCGGTACAGCGCATCATAGACACGCCGTATTCAGGATAGCAACATGCTTTTTTTACGCTCCTGTTTGTTTTTTATCGGACAAATGCTTACCGCACCTATTTTCACCTTAATTGCCTTGCTGGCCTGGCCACTTAATCCGGTGACGCGCAACCGTCTTATTTCAGGCTGGGCACGCAGCATGATTTGCTGGTTAAAAATTACCTGCAATATACGCCATGAAATTACCGGCCTAGAAAACATGCCTGACAGTGCTTGCATCATTCTGGCTAAACACCAATCGACTTGGGAAACCTTTGCTTTTCAAGCGATTTTCCCTACCCAAGTGTACGTGCTCAAACGCGAATTACTCTGGATTCCTATCTTTGGCTGGGGCTTGGCCATGACCTCGCCGATTGCCATTAACCGCGCCTCAGGACGTGAAGCGCTCAAGCAGTTGGTGACTAAAGGGCAGGCTAGGCTGGCGCAAGGCTTGTGGGTGGTGATTTTTCCTGAAGGCACGCGCATCGCGCCCAATCAGCGTGGTAAATACCATATTGGTGGGGCATGGCTGGCCTGCCACACTCAAACTCCGGTCTTGCCGGTGGCGCATAATGCCGGCAGTTGTTGGCCTAAAGGCTTTATCAAAAAGCCTGGTCTAATTAAAATGCATATAGGGCCACCGATACAAACGACACAGTTAAAAGCCGACGCCCTCAATCTGCAAGTGGAAAATTGGATAGAAGCGGAAATGCAGGTGTTAAACGCGGCATGACGCACGTCTTAACTTTAAATTCAGGCGAGCAACTGCACTATCAATTAGCCCATCGCCAGCGTCGCAGCGTGGGTTTAAAAATAACCGCAACAGGTTTAGTTGTGCACGCGCCTAAGCGCATTTCGCAAGCTGAACTAGAGGGCATTATTGCGCAAAAAGCCGACTGGGTACGTAAAAAATTGGCCGCCATGCTGGCCAATCAGGTGCCTGCCATGCGTTGGCAACACGGTGAGGCTTTATTGTTTTTAGGGCAAAACATGACCTTGGCGATAGCGCACGACCTTCAGTCTAAAGCCGTGGTGCATGAGCCTGGGTTTTTGTTTGTGGCCCTGCCTCAGCCACAAGATGCTAAGTTGGTGGCGCGCAAAGTCATCCTTTGGTACAAAAAACAAGCCTTGCAGGACTTTACTCGGCGCTTGGAAATTTTTTCCAGCAAGTTGGGCGCCAATTTCGCCTCCTTGACTTTATCCAATGCCGGTTCGCGTTGGGGCAGTTGCAATTCGAGAAAAGAGATTCGTTTGAATTGGCGCTTATTGCAAGCGCCACCACACATTATTAATTACGTGGTTTGCCATGAGTTGGCGCACCTAAAAGAAATGAACCACTCGGCTAAATTTTGGGCGATTGTGGCCAGCCTATGCCCGGACTACAAAATGGCCGAAAAGGAATTAAAATCCTTGTCGGCCACTTTGCATCGAATCTAGCGATTTATTCTAAGCGCGTACTAGAACGCTGGTTTTACCTTGGCGTTATTGAAGTTGGCCACGCCGTCTAAAATTTCTTTTTTGGCTTGCTCGATATCGCCCCAGCCGTTAATTTTGACCCATTTGCCTTTGTCTAAATCTTTGTAATGTTCAAAAAAGTGCGCAATCATGTCCAAGCGCCAAGCCGATAAATCTTGATAGGTTTTAAGGTGGCCATATAGGCCGCAGACTTTTTCTATGGGCACGGCCAACACTTTAGCGTCCAAGCCGGCTTCATCTTCCATCAGCAATACGCCTAAGGGGCGGCAACGCACCACCACGCCAGGGATTAAAGCCACCGGAGTCATGACCAATACGTCGACCGGATCACCATCGTCGGCCAAAGTGTGCGGCACGTAGCCATAATTGGTGGGGTATTGCATGGCAGTTCCCATGAAGCGGTCGACAAAAATAGCACCACTGTCTTTGTCCACTTCGTATTTGACGGGGTCGCCTTGCATGGGGATTTCAATGATGACATTAAAGTCATTGGGTACATCTTTACCGGTGGGTACTTGGTTTAACGACATGGTGTATTCCTAGGAAATAAAATGAATGAATTTTTTTTGTTTAAATTTTGAGCCGCAATTATAGCAAGCCGTTTAGATAAAATCATTGCGCATGGCTGGCTTGTACTTGCACTCGGCAGCTTAGCAGCAGGCTTTTCGGTACGACCAATAAAGCCAAGTAGACCAATAGCGGAATAACAATAAGCTCATCTAACTGTCCCAATACTGGAATGAAATCGGGAATAAGATCAAACGGTAACAATAAATAGCCTATGGCCATGCCCAATAACAACTTGGCTAATAGCGGTGTGCTGCGGTGTGTTAAGAGCAGACGATAAACCGCCAGCTCTTGTTTTAGTTGTCTGGCGTAAGCTTTTAACTTCTCAATCACGCGTGAGTCGTCTGCTTAATCGGGCTTTAGGGCATGGCCGGTGAGGTGCTCAAAAGCTTCCATGTATTTTTCACTGGTTTTTTTGGCTACCTCAACGGGCAAGGCTGGGGCCGGTGCAGTTTTATTCCAGCCCGTCGTTTCTAGCCAATCACGGACAAATTGTTTGTCATAACTAGGTGGATTTTTACCGACCACGTAGCTGTCTGCCGGCCAAAAGCGTGAGGAGTCTGGGGTGAGCACTTCATCCATCACGTGCAGCACGCCATGAGCGTCCAGCCCAAATTCAAACTTGGTGTCGGCGATGATGATGCCCCGCGTGAGGGCGTAAGCAGCGGCCTCTTGGTATAAAGCAATGGCCACCTTGGCTACCTGCGCGGCCAAGTCTTTCCCAAGCAAATCGGCGCATTGTTGTAAGCTGATGTTTTCATCGTGTTCGCCGACCGCGGCTTTGCTCGATGGGGTAAAAATAGGCTCGGGTAATTGCGCGGCTATCTGTAGGCCAGTTGGCAAATTTATGCCACAGACGGTGCCACGGCTTTGGTATTCTTTCCAGCCACTACCAACCAGATAGCCGCGCACGATGGCCTCTATGGGCAGGGCTTTTAATTTTTTCACCACCACCGCCCGTGCGCCTAACTGGGCTTGCTCGAGCGGATCGCTTACCACGCTGTTAGGGCTGATGCCGGTCAAATGGTTGGGGACTATGTGCTTGAGTTTTTCAAACCAAAAATTGGCCATTTGTGTCAACATGGCACCTTTGTTGGCTATGCCCGTCGGTAAAATGACGTCAAAAGCGGACAGCCTGTCGGTGCTGACCAAGAGCATGGTGTCGGCATCGATTTCATAGATATCCCGCACTTTACCTTGGTGTATGCGTTTGAGGCTGCTGATATTGGTTTGTAGTAAAGGCGTGGTCATGAGCGTGCTTTAAAGCATTAACAAGGGGATGGGGGTCATTATAAAGGCCTACTCACGCCAAGCAAAACATTATCTGCAGTGAGGCCTTAATTTTCAGCAGCTTGGCGGTATATTAGCGCGCTTGCACGGCGCCGATTTCGATTATTTTTAAGGTGTTGGTGCCACCTGGGCTGCCTATCGGTTCGCCAAAAGTAAGCAATACCGTGTCGCCAGCTTGGACCATCTTTTGTTGCAACAGGACCTGCTCCATTTCTTGCAAGATTTCGTCTTTATTTTTATTGCCCTGCTCTATGGGGAAGGGGTAAACGCCGCGGTGTAAGGTCAGCTTGCGCCTAGCCAATTTATCCGGGGATAAGGCGTAAATGGGCACTTCTGCATCGGCCCGAGATAACCAGCGTGCGGCATTACCCGATTGGGTTAAGGCGGCAATGGCTTTCACTTTTAGGTGTTTGGCGGTGTAGATGGCCGCTGCGGCTATGGTTTCATCTGTTTTCAAAAAAACCAGATCGGATTTTTCCGCGTGCTCTAGTTTGATGTATTCTTTTTCGGCTTCCATTACTACTCGGTGCACGGCTTGTACGGTTTCCAGCGGGTATTGGCCGGCCGCCGTTTCGGCCGATAGCATAACGGCATCGGTGCCGTCTAACACCGCATTGGCCACATCCGACACTTCTGCTCGTGTTGGGATGGGGCTGCTAATCATGGATTCCATCATTTGCGTGGCCGTGATCACCAGTTTATTTTGCGCACGCGCCATGCGTATCATGCGTTTTTGCAAGCCTGGCACCGCCGCATCGCCGACTTCCACGCCCAAATCACCACGGGCGACCATGATGGCATCCGATGCCTCGATGATGGCAGCTAAATGGCTTATGGCTTCGGCACGTTCTATTTTGGCGATGATGCTGGCATGGCCGCCGGCTTGTTTGACTAAGCTTCTAGCCAATTCGACGTCTGCCGCGTTCTTGGGGAAAGACATGGCAATAAAGTCAGCCTCCAGTGCCACCGCGGTTTTGATGTCTAAACGGTCTTTTTTGGTCAAGGCTTCAGCCGCCAAGCCGCCGCCTTGGCGATTGATGCCTTTGTTGTTGCTCAGTACGCCGCCATTTAACACCAAGCAATGGATTTGCTGGCCTTTCACTCTATCCACTTGCATGCTGATGCGGCCATCGTCTAACAGCAATACCACGCCCTCAGACACTTCTTGCGGCAGGGTTTTGTAATCCAAGCCTACGTGGAATTGGTCGCCTAGCTCGCAATCGGCATCCAAGATGAAGATATCACCGGTTTTTAAGGTGACTTTACCCAGTTCAAATTGGCCTATGCGTATTTTGGGTCCCTGTAAATCGCACAACACCCCTATCGGACGGTTGAGTTTTGCGGCGATGGCACGCACCATGGTCGCTCGATGGATGTGCTCTTCGGCACTGCCATGGGAGAAATTTAACCGCACCACGTTCACCCCTGCCGTGATCATGCGCGCCAGCATTTCCTCACTGTTAGAGGATGGGCCTAAGGTGGCGACAATTTTTGTTTTGCGTAAGGTCAAGCGTTTAGCCTTTTCAACATAAGTATTGCTTAAATTTCAAATAAAAATGGGGCGACTCGCCCCATTTCAAATTGCTACGCTTTAGGCCGAGTATTACTGCGCAGCACGTTGTTCGAGTATGGCCACTGCCGGCAATTTCTTGCCTTCTAAAAACTCTAAAAATGCCCCGCCAGCGGTGGAGATGTAATCAATTTTATCTTCTATGCCGTATTTTTGTATGGCGGCTATGGTGTCGCCACCACCGGCAAGCGTGTAAGCGGATGTATTGGCAATGGCCATGGCGATGGTTTTGGTGCCCTCGCCAAATTGGTCAAATTCAAATACCCCGACCGGCCCATTCCACACCACGGTGCCGGCATTTTTAATGATGCCTGCTATTTGATTGGCAGATTTCGTGCCTATATCAAAAATCATGTCATCTTTAACCACGTCAGCCACGTCTTTCTTGATGGCGGGTTCGTCGGCGGCAAATTTTTTGCCACACACCACATCGACCGCAATCGGAATGCTTGCGCCCCTACGGTTCATTTTTTCTATTAGGGCGCGCGCTACCGGCACCAAATCGTCTTCGCATAGCGAGCCGCCCACTTCATGGCCGGCTGCTTTTAAAAAAGTATTGGCGATGCCGCCACCGACCACCATTTGATCGACTTTTTCCGACAAGCTTTCTAGCACCGTGAGCTTGGTCGATACTTTGCTACCACCGACGATGGCCACCATGGGCCGCGCAGGGTTGAGTAAGGCTTTGCCCAAGGCCTCCAATTCATTGACTAATAAAATGCCGGCCGCCGCCACCGGTGCAAATTTGGCCACACCGTGGGTAGAGGCTTCCGCTCTATGCGCGGTGCCGAATGCATCCATGACAAACACATCGCACAGTTTGGCGTACTTTTGTGACAAGTCGTCGTTGTTTTTCTTTTCGCCGACATTAAATCGGCAGTTTTCCAACACCACCAATTCGCCGTTGGCGATGGCAAAATCCGCATCCAACCAATTTTTGATTAAGCGTATGGGCTGGTTAAGTTTCGCGCTGATCACATCGACCACAGGTTGTAAGGAGTTTTCTGCGGAATATACGCCTTCTTCTGGGCGGCCTAAGTGTGAGGTGATCATCACTTTGGCGCCGGCATTTAAGGCGTAGTTGATGGTGGCCATGGACGCCGTGATGCGCGCGTCGGATGTGACTCGGCCATCGCTAACTGGTACATTTAAATCGGCACGTATCAACACGCGTTTGCCTTGCAAATCCAAATCGGTCATTTTAATAACGGACATATTGTTCCTTCTATATCGGGTGCTTAAATGGCTTAATAGCGCGAGTTAATTAGGCAATATGGCGTACCAAGCGCATCAGATTGCAGGTGTAGCCGTATTCGTTGTCGTACCAAGCCACGACCTTCACAAACGTCGAGTCCAAAGCCATGCCGGCCTCGGCATCAAACACCGATGGACAGGTTTCGCCGCGGAAATCGGTCGATACCACTTTGTCGTTGGTGTAACCCAACACCCCTTTTAATTCGCCTTTAGAGGCAGTTTTCATGGCCAGACAAATGTCTTCGTAGCTGGCTTCTTTAATGAGTTCGCAGGTTAAATCCACCACCGATACGTCTGAAGTGGGCACGCGAAACGCCATGCCGGTGAGTTTTTTGTTTAGGCTGGGGATCACTTTTCCCACCGCTTTGGCCGCACCGGTGCTCGATGGAATGATGTTTTCTAAGATGCCTCGACCGCCACGCCAATCTTTATTGGAGGGGCCGTCCACGGTTTTTTGTGAAGCCGTGGCCGCATGCACGGTGGTCATCAAACCGCGTTTAATGCCAAAGGCGTCGTTCAACACTTTGGCCACCGGCGCCAAGCCATTGGTGGTGCATGAGGCGGCTGAAACGATGGCTTCACCCTGGTAGGTTTGGTGATTCACACCGTAGACAAACATGGGCGTATCGTCTTTGGCCGGTGCCGATTGCACGACTTTTTTCGCACCCGCATCCAAGTGTTTTTGACAGCTTTCTTGGGTTAAGAAAAAGCCTGTGCATTCAATCACGATGTCGGCTTGCACTTCATGCCACTTCAAATTAGCCGGGTCTTTTTCTGCGGTCAAGCGTATGGGTTTGCCGTTGACCACTAAATTATTGCCACTCACCGCGACCTCGCCTTTAAAACGGCCGTGTACCGAGTCGTGTTTGAGCATGTAGGCCAAGTAATCGGGCTCTAATAAGTCGTTGATGGCCACCACTTCTATGTCAGTAAAATCTTTGACGGCGGCGCGAAACACCATGCGCCCGATGCGACCGAAACCATTAATTGCTACGCGAATTGCCATGATTATTCCTATCGTTATTTCTTAAGATGGGCTTAACTTATACCAAGGTATAAATGTTCAGCCACTTTATAAAACAATAGGGCACCTCATTGGAGGTGCCCTCAAACTAAGCCGCTAGTTCATAGACGGCACCTTAGACTCGAGCTTCTAAGAATCTCGAGCATCTAAGATGGCACGTTTGAACGTTACAGTACAGATTTAACTGTCGCTACAACGTTTTCTACGGTAAAGCCAAAGTGTTTCAACAGTACGCCACCCGGTGCTGATTCACCAAAGGTGTCGATACCGACTACTGCACCTTCTAGGCCCACGTATTTACGCCAGAAATCCGTCACGCCAGCTTCAACCGCTACGCGTTTTACGCCTGGGGTTAACACGCTGTCTTTGTAGGCTTTATCTTGACGATCAAATACATTGGTCGATGGCATGGAAACCACGCGCACTTTGCTGCCCGCCGCATTGAGTTCAGCCGCGGCTTTAACCGCCAATTCCAATTCTGAACCGTTGGCAATAATGATCACATCGGCTTTGCCTGCTACGTCTGATAAGACATACGCACCTTTACGCATCAAATCAAACTGCGCCGCATCGTGTTTCATGCCAGGTACGTTTTGACGGCTCAATACCAAGCTGGATGGACCGGTTTTACGTTCAACTGCAGCCACCCAAGCCACGGCCGTTTCAGTTGAGCTGCCTGGACGCCACACATCCATATTTGGAATCAAGCGTAAGCCAGCAGTGTTTTCGATAGGTTGATGGGTAGGACCGTCTTCACCTTGACCGATAGAGTCATGGGTTAATACCGCAATAGAGCGTTGCTTCATCAATGCAGCCATGCGTAAGGCAGATTTTGCATAGTCAGAGAACATGTGGAAGGTACCGCCGAATGGAATTAAGCCGCCGTGCAAAGCCATGCCGTTCATGATGGCAAACATACCAAACTCACGTACGCCGTAAGAAATGTAGTTGCCTGGTTTTTTCGCATCCACGTGCACAAAGCTGCCACATGAGGTTAAGTTAGAGCCGGTTAAGTCGGCTGAACCACCCAAGAACTCAGGCAATAATGGCGCCAACGCGCCTATCACGTTTTGTGAGGCTTTACGTGTGGCCACGGTTTCGGCTTTTTCGTTAGTGGCGGCAATGATGGCATCGGTGGCTGATTTCCAGTTGGCTGGCAATGCGCCTGTCGTGCGACGTGCAAACTCGGCCGCTTCCGCTGGGAAGGCGGCTTGGTAAGCAGCAAATTTAGTATTCCATGCCGCTTCAGCTGCCGCACCTTTGGCGGTAGCATCCCAACCGGCGTAAACGTCTGCTGGAATAACAAATGGCTCATGCGCCCAACCGATGTTGGCGCGAGTAGCAGCCACTTCGTCTAAACCTAAGGCAGAACCGTGGCAATCGTGTGAACCGGATTTGTTGGGTGAACCCATGCCGATGACTGTTTTGCAGCAGATCAAAGACGGTTTGTCGGTGACTTTTTTAGCGGCAGCAATGGCTTTACCAATAGCGGCTACGTCATGGCCGTCTACGGATTGCACGTGCCAACCGTAAGATT
>SXGU01530912.1_pt1 | contig 21160 bp, 15 predicted proteins | sample 3174531 | NCBI WGS metagenome assembly SXGU01 (sample SAMN11356863, study PRJNA531348) | freshwater metagenome | isolation source: freshwater sample F1-140 | place: China: Fuxian Lake, Yuxi | collected 2017-12-25 | reverse complement strand
TCGGGTGTCTCATTTTTTTGAAGGCCGCCAGCGGGCGGCCGAGATGGGTTTCTCCGTATGTTTTAGTTTCTGTTCGCTGGGAAAATCATTGCGTCGGCGCTGCGAATTCGCAATCTCTTTTTATAACAATGTAGAATTAATCCGCTCATGTCCTGCCAACGCGGATTGGTATAAATGCATTGCCCCTGTAAGTCGGCCATACGGATGCCAAGCGGGGAGGCCTCGTTGAGCGATCGAAACTGGGCCTCGCTGGCTCGAAGCGATTCTTCGGCTTTCTTGCGCCAGGTAATGTCGCGCACCAGTCCGGTAAATTTTCGATCCTCGCCCAACCGCATTTCGCTCACCGCAATCTCCAATGGAAACAGACTGCCGTCCTTGCGAACACCAAGCGCCTCGCGTCCAATGCCGATGATTTTTCGCACACCGGTGTCGCGGTAGTTGGCCAGGTACTGGTCGTGCTGCTCGTGGTGAGGAGACGTCATCAAGACGCGTACGTTTTGTCCTACGGTCTCGCCAGCCGAGCGGCCGAACATTTGCTCCGCCGCTTGATTAAACGACTCGATCAAACCATGTTCGTCGATAGTAATGATACCCTCGGCGGCCGTGTTGAGGATCGCGCGCAGACGACTCTCGCTGTCACGCACCGCCTGCTCGGCTTCTTTGCGCGCTCCAATATCCAATACTGAAGTGCGGTACAATTGGCGTTCTTCACTTTTGCCACCACGGAGCCCGCTTCGTAACTCCACTAGATATCCCTTGCATGAGCTGCGTCTCTTGAGTCGCAGCTCACAAGTGGCCACTCCCTTCTCAGAAATCAGTTGCTGGAAATGTTCGCGAAACAACGCCAAGTCTTGCGGCACTACATAAAGATGAAACGGCACTCCAATCAACCGGCCGCGCTCGACTTCCAGCAACTCAGCAGCGGCCAAGTTCAGATCGTGGATCAACCCATTGGCGTCCATCGTGACAAAGCCAACCGGCGCAAAATCAAAGAGATCCGCATAGCGATCGCGTGAGATTTCGAGTTGGAGCTGAGCCTCCCGCAATTCACGGTTTTGCGTCTCTAACTCAACTTGGTGGACCTGCAATTCTTGTAGGATCCGCTCATGCTCCAAACTAGCGCCGACGCTTGGCGCGCCCTTTTCGAGAGCCTGGATGCGTTGGATCAACTCCGATCGCGTCATCTGTTCAAGAGGTTTCATGTCGTGTCAACGAGTTCGTCCCAAGCCCTATCTGCTACTGGCTCATTTCCTGGCTTCTTCCATCCCTAGAAGAATCCACTGCCCTGCCTTGCCAGCCGCTGCAACGCGTCGTGCATTCAATACGAGCTTCTTGCGCCCGACCCCAGCCATCTCGACATCCATTTCAAAATTTTCGAACTGGGCTCCTTTCAATAGAACCCTCTCAAGTAATTCCCGTAATCGGGCGGCATTTAGCTCCCCCTGTCCAAGGTTGTAAACCAATCGATTCTCCAAATCTTCTGGATGCACCCGGAAAAATTCATAATAGGCTCGGTTGGCTGTCCTGACACGCAGATCCCGATCCAGCACGAGCAAGGGCTGCTGAACCGCTTCGACCACTGCTTCGGCCAGTTGGCGGGCCTCCTCAGCCTGGGCCAGTGCGCGTCGATCCGTGTCAATGTCCACGAACGCGAGGATGACGCCATCGATCTTGTTTTCTAGGGTGCGGTACGGCCGGATGCGCAGGGAGTACCATCGGCCTTCGCGATCTTGTGCTTCGACTTCCTTGAGCGTCAATGACTCCATTACCTCGGTGATCAGTCGTTCTAACTCCGGCACCACAATGTTTGGCCGGAGATCCGTCAGTGGTCGGCCCACATCCGTGGGAATGATGTTCAACAAGCGCTCGGCTGCTGCCGTAAACCGGCGGATGCGCAATTCGCCACTTAAGATAATGATGGGAATTTGCACACTGTTCAGAAAATTCACCAAGTCGTTGGACTTCACTTGCGCCCCCGTGCGGCGCGCCGGGACACGTTGCCGACGTGCCTCATTGAAGGCACCGCGCAACTCCCGCAGCAAACCCTCCGGCGCCATCTTCATTAAGTTCAAACTGGCAGAACCACTTGCCGGCTCCAGAAAATTCCCGGTGTGGCCACGAAATTGGAGAATGTCCAAGTGCTCATTGACAAGGACTCCAGGAGGCGAATACCGGCCCAGCAAGAGACGGTCGGCTTCTTTTTGGTAATCGAACCCGAAGGTCGAAGATGTCACTGCTTGGCGAGGTTCCATATCATCTGCCATCGCCCCTCGATGAGAGAACTCAAACTCCATGCGTTGCGCGGAAGACTTACGCGTGTAGAGCTTGTGCCGACGGTCCGCCAGCTCGAACAGTCAGCAAACCCTCCGATCGTCTCCGAACTACCCAGCAACAACACCCCATCCGGTTTCAACGCATAGTGGAATGTCGGAGTCACCCGCTTCTTCAACGCCTCAAGAGCCTCCGGCTCACGGAAAAAACTGGTCACATTGATCAGGAGATCCTGGTAAAGCGCATCCACCTCACCGGGGGTCTGCTTGAGCCATCGAACGTAATTCGAAAGCAAATCGATCTTGTGGAGCACCATGCGGCGTGCGATGCGCCTCTTGAGCGTCGTCGGCTTGTAAAAAGAAAAATCCACCCCCGTCGCGGAACGTAGCAGGATGAACACTTTGTTCAGGTCCGCATCACACTCCGGAAGCGGATCCACCGACTTCGTCGTGGCTGACATTCCGACATACGGATGACGACTGACTCGGGCCAATTCGCGCGCGATACCCTCCGGTGGCAGAACGAAATCCACCACGCCTGCCGCAATGGCGTTGTGGGGCATTCCGTTGTATTTGGAAGACTTCTCATCTTGGGAAAATGTCAACCCGCCCTCCGCTTTGATGGCGCGCAACCCCTCCGTTCCATCAGAAGCCGTACCGGATAGGATGACGCCGATCGCACGGCTGCCTTGGTCAACCGCCAGGGAGCGAAAGAAGTAATCGATTGGGAGATGCTGCCCCCGTGCTTCAGTCCGTGGCATGAGGCTCAATCGCCCGTGCAGAACTGCTAGATTCGTGTTGGACGGAATGACGTAGATGTGGTTTGGCTCAATGCGCGCTCCGTCGCGCGCTTCCTGTATTGGCAACGACGTGGAGTGCGACAATAACGCGGTCAGCAAGCTCTCCCGTTTTGGGTCGAGATGCTGTATGAGCACAAACGCTAACCCCGTGTCGAGCGGCAGTGCACTGAGCAATTGCGTAAACGCCTCCAACCCTCCCGCCGAGGCCCCAATTCCTACGATCGGAAAGTGTCGCCACGTTCCATGTTTTCGACGGATGACAGCACTCGACGCGTGACCCTTCCGCTTCACAACCCGCCGCGACGCATCCTTTCGAATGCTTCGAATCAACGATTTTTTGGAACCCATCGCGATGGAAGTTGAAAAATGCCAATATGCTTATCAAGCATGCATCGGTGGGGTATCAGAAGTGTTGGCATTCTGTCCATTCAAGTCATCGACCTAGAAGCTAGGTAAACTAGTCAGCGCCGCGGTACTCCGCGCATGACAGGACGGCAAAAGGTGGAAGTGGGCACTGCGCTGAAAAGCAAAAGTCCCGTCCGCCTTGGCGAACGGGACTTTGCTGAATGCGATTTTCGACTCGAAAGCCGTTATTTCAACGGCACAGTGGCGATGGTCTGCAAGATGCGGCTGGCGATCTTGTACGGGTCGCCCTGCGAGTTTGGACGGCGATCTTCGAGGTAACCCTTGTAGTCGCTGTTCACGAAACTATGAGGGACTCGGACTGAAGCACCGCGATTGGCGATACCATAGTTGAACTTGTCAATGGACTGGGTCTCGTGCAAGCCCGTCAAGCGGAGGTGATTGTCTGGACCATACACGGCGATATGCTCGTTCTTGTACTTGTCGAAGGCCGCCATGAGGCTCTCGAAGTACGGCTTGCCGCCAACTTCACGCATATGCTTGGTCGAGAAATTGGAATGCATTCCAGACCCATTCCAATCCACGTCCATGCCCAGTGGCTTGCAGTGGAAGTTCACATCCACCTTGTACTTCTCGCAGAGGCGAACCAGGAGATAACGTGCCAGCCATACTTGGTCGGCAGCGGTGCGGGAACCTTTCCCAAATACTTGGAACTCCCACTGCCCCTTGGCTACCTCGGCGTTGATACCTTCGTGGTTGACGCCGGCGTCCAAACACAGCTCCAAATGGGTGTCGACAATCTCGCGGGCAAGGTCACCCACATTTTTGTACCCCACGCCCGTGTAGTATTCACCTTGAGGGAACGGATACCCCCCGTTCCTCGGGAAGCCCAACGGCACGCCGTCCTGATAAAGGAAGTACTCTTGTTCAAACCCAAACCAAGCGTCCGGATCATCCAGGATCATCGCGCGGGAATTGGTCGGATGGGGCTTGCCGTCCGGAAGCATCACTTCGCTGAGAACCAGCACGCCATTCTTCTTAGTCGGATCGGGATGGACCGCGACCGGCTTTAAAATGCAGTCAGAGCTGTGCCCTTCGGCTTGGCGCGTCGAACTCCCGTCAAACCCCCAGTTAGGGAGTTGATCCAGCGTTGGGAAACTGCTGAATTCCTTGACTAGGGTTTTTCCGCGGAGGTTCGGGACCGGCTGGTAGCCGTCGAGCCAGATATATTCCAGTTTGTATTTGGCCATGAGTGTTTATATGTGTGTGAACTGCGTTTCAGTAAACTGTGAACGAATTTGTTCAGTCAACCGACACGCGGACCTACAAGCAGCCCGGATGCCATTTGGAACAGAACCGACATCGTTCACCGCAAAACGGTGCGAGAGTGCCGTCGTCGTGACGAATGTCCAGCATCGAGGCAACATCGCTCATTTTCCAACCAATTCCCCTGGTGCTCTCATTTGAACGACATGGTCGATTTTAGCCAACGAACAACCTCATCAGCCTTTTCAGAGGAACCTTTCAGGCCCATGCTGCCAAAGGCGGTAACTCTGGAGAGACCGACTCATGCTAAAAGTTAAGGACACATTGCGGGCGACCGTCCACCTGACCTTTGACGGCCGAGTCATCAAGAAATACCACAGCGCCGACGCCCAAAAACGCTTCGACACGGAAGTTCAGATGCTCCGATACCTGGAATCCCGGGGATGCACCTTCGTCCCCCGGCTTTTGGAAGTCGATCCGCAGCATCTCCGGATCATCACAACCAATTGCGGTACAAAGGTCGAGCATTTGGATGCCGCCCGATCTAAGGAACTCTTCGCCGAGCTTGAGCTTTACGGCGTGCGACATGACGATCCGGACATGCGCAACGTCACATACCGCCAATCGGACGGACGGTTTTGCATCATTGATTTTGAGTTTGCCACCCTGTTGCCGGAGGCCGTGGCTTGACTCTGATCATGGACCCCAATCTCATGACGCCACACACCCCTGACGTCCTCATCAAATGGTTCGCTCGTACCGACGTTGGCAAGGTTCGGAAGAACAATGAAGATTCATTTCTCGGACTGCAATTTGACGCCCAGGGGGTGGAGCGCCTGGGCAAATATGGCGAGGGACACACCTGCCAGAAGGACTTCGTATTTGCCGTGAGTGACGGCATGGGTGGCGCCATGGCAGGGGAATACGCCAGCCGAATCGCTGTGGACAAGGTCACGACACTTCTTCCAAGAGCGTTCAAACATCGAGCCCTTGGCTTAGAAAGCGGATTCAATGATCTTCTGGGCGAATTGTTTGACCAGATTCACCGAGCCATTGTTTACGTCGGGAACAGTTACGACGAATGCCGGGGCATGGAAACCACTCTGAGCCTGTGTTGGTTTACGCCAAGTTGGATGTTTTTCGGTCACATCGGCGACAGCCGCATTTATCACCTTTGCGGCAGTAGCCTGACCCTCAAACAATTGACTCAAGACGACACCCACGTCGGCTGGCTGCTTCGCAATGGCATGATCCAGCCTTGGGAAGCCCGGACGCATCCCCGGAGAAACGTTCTCCAAAAGGCCCTCGGCGGTGGCAATCAATTCGTCGATCCCCAAGTGGGCGCCATACATTTCGAACCTGGTGACTCGTTCCTGCTTTGCACCGACGGGCTAACCGAAGGGTTGTATGAACACCATTTGGTGGATCATCTGCGTCCCCAAACCTCTCCCAACGACGATGTCAACCCAGCCAACCAACTGGTCGAGCAGGCCTTGGCCAACGATGGCCGCGACAATACCACCGCATTGGTCGTTCAGATCCGATAGCCACCCATCCAAGCAATCTCCGGATCTAGCATTCCAATCCTGGACTGGATGAACGCAACGACTCGGTTGAACTGATTCTGAAAGCTCAACCCAACGCACGCAGCCAGCGGAAAAGCGCAATCCCAGCGCCGGCGATATAGAGGGCTCCAAACAGAGTTTTGTTGTGCCTCGCCAGCCAAAGCGGGAGGTAAATGTCGAAATTATCCATACGATCCCTGGTACACCGTGCCGCCAGTGATGTTAGCGGGCAACGCATCCCGTTCAACACCAATACCGACACCTCGACAAAAACAATGGCGATAAGCCACAAAGCAGTCCGGTGTTCGTCGCGCCATGAGGCGATTGGAATCGCGACAATGCAACTCGCGAAAAACGCCCAAACGACCGTGTGTGATAACTTGATGGCGATCAAAGGGCCAGGGCGAAGTTCTGTGGGTGGTGGCTTCATTGAGGCACTCAAATCCGCAGCTTTATAGCGCGTTCCCCTGGGGTCACTCAAGTCTGTCGAGCAAGCGTTAAATCAACCCCATGGATCTCTTGGCGGTGCCTTTTGGTGTTTCATTTCATGGATGAACCGACGACACTTGCCGAACCATTATCCGATTCCATGTCATTTCCAATCCTTAGCAGGTGCAGCCTTTGCACCGTCTCGACACCCACAACCGATGGTTCTATAATTTCACAGGGCACCACGACGTATCCATCGCCACGTACCCATGGCATCATCACTGGGTCAGCGGTCTCAGCCTCCCGCAAGACCACCGGTGGTCGGTTCGTTGTTGGTCTCACAATGGTAGCTCTGGCAAGCGTCACTGCGTTGCCCCTGTGCGCGCACGATTGGCCCGAGTTTCGCGGGCCGACTGGTCAGGGACTTTCGCCTGCCAAGGACGTTCCCATTCGCTGGAGTACGACCGAGAATGTGGCCTGGAAGACCCCGATTCCAGGTGGGGGTTGGTCCTCACCCGTGCTCGTGAACGGCCGTTTGTATCTCACCACATCAAAGTCCGCCGAAGGGACGAAAAGCCTGGCGTTGAGCACCCTGTGCCTGGATGCCCGAACTGGTAAGGTGATTTGGAGCACCGACGTCTTCAGTCCGGAAGACGGATCGAGCCTCCATAAAAAGAACAGCTATGCGAGCCCCACCCCCCTGCTCAGCGAGGAACGACTGTACGTGCATTTTGGACATTTGGGAACCGCGTGCCTGGATCTGACAGGGCGCGTCCTGTGGCGGCAGACTTCGCTCTCATACCCGTCCGTGCATGGCAATGGTGGCTCGCCAATCCTTGCGGGGGACCGATTGATCTTCAGTTGCGATGGATCGGCCAATCCCGTGGTGGTTGCGCTCGACAAAAACACCGGCGAGGTGCGTTGGAAGACGCCGCGCAACAACGAAGCAGTTCCAAGGAAATTCTCCTTTAGTACGCCGTTGATCATTACCAACGCGGGCCGCCTCGAAGTCATTAGCCCTGGCTCCGGCGGCACCTACGCCTACGATCCAGTCAATGGAAGTGAGCTCTGGCGCGTCAGCACTGGCGCTGGATTCTCCGTGGTTCCTCGGCCGGTGTTTGCCCATGGGTTGCTTTTCGTGAACACCGATTATGATTTCCCGAAACTCTTTGCGATCCGGCCCGGTGGCGACGGTGACGTCACCACCACCCATCTCGCCTGGCAGACCGGACGCGGCGCCCCCAGCACGCCTTCCGCGCTCGTCGTAGGTCAGGAACTTTACTTTGTGTCCGATGCGGGTATCGCGACCTGCACCGATGCCAAAACGGGCCAGGTGCACTGGAACGAACGATTGGGCGGAGGCTTCTCGGCGTCCCCGGTGTTCGCTGATAACCGCGTCTACTTTCAGAATGAAGAAGGCGTGGGGTATGTTTTGAAGGCTGGAAAAACCTTTGAGCAACTCGCCAAAAATGACCTGGGGGAGCGCACGCTGGCAAGTTACGCGGTGGACGATGGCGCCATCTTCATCCGTGGCTCACAACACGTGTTCCGGATTGGGAAACCATGATTGTTTCTGGGGCGCATCTCCGAGTTATGGGTGCTGCATTGGATACTGTGGCTAAAAGCGGCAGGGGGCTGCCGCGCTCCAAAGTCCGACTCGCGGTTTAGCAGAGGCTCCCCCCTTTTTATCGCATTTTTTGGCTAGCGTTTGGCAATGCCGGGTTATCCACCACCATCATTTCGGGTTGAATTCATCGAAGTCGGATCAGTCTATATTGTGAAAGAATTGTCATCATGCTGAGTCACTACACGCGCTCCTTATGGTTGGCTGCCATCACCGGTGCCATCGGTGTCTGCCAGGCACCTGCTACTGCCGCGCCCGTCCAGTTCAACCGGGATATTCGACCCATTCTTTCAGACACTTGCTTGGCTTGTCATGGTCCCGATCCTGGCAGCCGCAAGGCCGGATTGCGGCTCGACACCAAGGAGGGTTTCTTCGCAGCGACAGACAAACGCCCCGCCACCATTGTTGCTGGAAACCCCGACAAGAGCCCTCTCTATCAGCGATTGGTGACGACCGATCCTGACGACCTCATGCCGCCGCCGAAATCCCACAAGGAATTGACGGCCACTCAGAAGGAATTGATCAAGCAGTGGATCGTGGAAGGCGCCCCATGGCAGCCGCACTGGGCCTATCTCGCCCCGGAGCGGCCCATGCAATCCAGTGTCAAAAATGGCCGCTGGGTCCGGACTCCGATCGACGAGTTCGTCCTCGCAAAACTCGAGTCCAAAGGGTTGTCACCTGCCCCGGAAGCGGATCGCCAGACGTTAGCTCGCCGACTGTCGCTGGACCTCACGGGTCTGCCGCCCAAGCCCCAGGATGTCGACGCCTTTATCAATGACCCATCACCCGACTATTACGAGCGCTACGTCAAGAAGCTGATGGACTCGCCGCAGTGGGGGGAACATCGAGCGCGTTATTGGCTGGATGCTGCGCGATACGCCGATACCCACGGCTTGCATTTCGATAACTATCGGGAGATGTGGCCCTACCGGGATTGGGTGATTCGCGCCTTTAATCGAAACCAGCCGTTCGACCAATTCACTGTGGAACAAATCGCCGGCGATTTGCTCCCCGAACCAACTCAGGACCAGTTGGTCGCTACGGGATTCCATCGGTGCAACATGACCACCAATGAGGGGGGAACCATCGAGGAGGAGAATCTCGTGGGCTACGCGCGGGATCGAGTGGAAACCACCTCCTGGGTCTGGCTCGGTATGACCGCCAACTGTGCGTCGTGTCATGACCACAAATTCGATCCTGTGACCATGCGGGATTTCTATTCCATGGCGGCCTTTTTCCGAAACACCACGCAGACAGGTTTCGATGGCAATGTGAAAGACTCCAATCCCAGCATCACCGTGGTGACAGACCCTGTGGATGACGCACGATGGAAAGCACTCCCCAAGGAAATCGAGCAATCTAAAAAACAAGTGGAGGCATCCAAAGCTCAGGCGGAGACGGCTTTCAAGGATTGGCTCAGCAACCTGAAACTGGAAGATATCGACAACGAACTGTCGATCAATGGCTTGGTTTTCCAAGCCAAACTCAGCGATGGACGAACTAATGTATTCTCGGCGACTAGCCAGGGACGCCAGGTAGAGGGTATGGTTCGAGGTTCCGTGACTCTCGCCAGAGACGGCCGATTCGGACCCGCTCCAAAGTTCGAGAAACCGGGCGTGTCCGTCGAGTTTGCGGACGCCGGTGATTTTGATCATGGGCAGGCCTTTTCCTTTGGCAGTTGGGTTTATATTCCGGCCAACTACAATGCCACCTCCGCCTTGTTCGCGCGCATGGATAAACCCAATGCTGGATACCGCGGCTGGGACCTTTGGATCCAGCAAGGCCAGTTCGCGACGCATATCGTCAGCAAATGGCCTGAAAACTCCATCAAGGTCCGCACCAACAAGCGCGTCGCCAAAAAGGATGCCTGGCAACACGTTCTGGTGACTTACGACGGATCCGGCAAACCGGAAGGCGTTAAGATCTATGTCGATGGCACCGCGGCCCCGACCGAAACTGAAAATGGTGCCGGCATTTCCGCCACCATCCGGACTCATGTCCCGCTCACCTTGGCCCAACGATCGGGCGGCGATCACTTCGACGGTGTGGCTCTCCAAGATCTCCGAGTCTACTCCCGCGTTCTCGCTGGCGCCGAAGTGAGTGCACTGGCAAATTCGTCGTTGATTAAGGAGTTGCTCGGCAAGCCTCTCTCTGAGTGGAAGCCCGAACCCCGTCAGCAAGCCTTCGACTTCTACCTGGCGACCCGGTTCCAACCGTATCAGGATGCCCAAGCTGTAGTGTCTCGTCTGGAGCGGGAACGGGAAGCTATCCGACTCAAATACCCCGTGACTCACGTCCAGCGAGAGAAAATGGATTCCAAAGCGATGGCGAAGGTCCTGTTCCGTGGTCAATACGACAAACCCAGGGAATCGGTCGAACCGGCGGTCTTCGCAGCATTGAATCCACTTCCGTTGGGCTCATCCGCGAATCGCCTGGGGCTGGCTCAATGGCTCATCGCCCCCGAAAACCCACTCACGTCGCGGGTCACAGTCAATCGATTCTGGCAGGAAGTCTTCGGCACAGGTCTTGTCAAAACCGCTGAGGACTTCGGGATCATGGGGGAACCCCCGTCCAATCAGGAACTGCTGGATTGGATCGCCATTTACTTCCGTGAGTCCGGCTGGGACGTGAAGAAGTTGTTCCGCGAGATTGTGATGTCCGCGACCTATCGGCAAAGCGCTGAGGCCACTCCGGAAAAGATAGAAAAGGATCCGGCCAACCGCTGGCTCAGCCGCGGGCCCCGATTCCGGCTCGATGCGGAAGTGGTGCGGGATTACGCGCTGAGTGTCAGCGGATTGCTGGCTCCCAAGATTGGTGGCCCTAGTGTTAAGCCCTATCAACCCGAAGGGGTTTGGGAGGCCGTGGCGATGCCGGAGAGCAACACCCGGAATTACAAGCGCGATTCAGGGGACGCCTTGTATCGGCGGAGTCTGTACACCTTCTGGAAGCGCGCCGCACCTCCTGCATTGATGGAACTCTTCAATGCGCCCAGCCGTGAAGTGAGCTGCGCTCGACGCGAACGCACCAACACGCCACTGCAAGCGCTGGCGACACTGAACGATCCCCAGTTTGTTGAGGCAGCTGGGCAACTCGCCAACCGTGCGTTCAAGGACGCCGACGGCAACCCGCGCAACGCGATCGACCAGATCGCCCGCAATGTCCTTTCCAGAGTTTTGCGTCCCGAGGAACGAATTGTGGTGGTCGAGGGTTACGAACAGATGCTTGCTCACTATACCGCTCAACCGGATGAAGCCGCGAAACTCCTCGCAATCGGCGAATCCAAACTGACCCCCGGCAACAACACAGCTCAAGTGGCCGCGTTGGCCATGGTCGCCAACCAGTTGCTGAACCTGGATGAGGTCCTCAACAAGTAACGTTCGTCTCTAAAAAAACATCCATCATGAGCCTCTTCGACGATTATCTGCGCTACGAGACGCGCCGACAATTTTTCGCCCGCGGCCGCAACGTTCTCGGTCAAGCCGCGCTCGCCACCCTTTTCGGCAATCGCCTTTCCAGCATGGCAGCCGAAGACGTCGCCAAGTCGGTCGCTCCGCACTTCGCACCCAAAGCGAAGCACGTCATTTATCTCCACATGGTCGGCGGCCCGTCCCAAATGGACCTCTGGGACTACAAGCCCACCATGAATGACTGGTACGACAAGGACCTTCCCGAATCCATCCGCAAGGGACAGCGCCTCACCACGATGACGAGCGGGCAGGCGCGATTTCCTGTCGCACCTTCCAAGTACAAGTTCAGCCAAGTTGGTTCCGCAGGGCTTTGGATGAATACCGAAATGCTGCCCTGGACCAGCAAAGTCATTGATGACTTGTGCGTGATTCGCTCGATGCATACCGAGGCAATCAACCACGAGCCCGCCATCAGTCACATGCAGACGGGCAATATGGTAACGGGGCGACCGTGCCTGGGTTCGTGGGTGAGTTACGGCCTGGGCACGCTCAACTCCAACCTGCCCACCTTCGTCGTCCTCGTCGCCGAACCCAGCAACCGCGAGCAGCTCCAAGCCATTAGCGCTCGCCTCTGGTCCAGCGGCTTCATCTCCAGCGAACACGCGGGGGTTTCTTTCCGAAGCGCCGGTGACCCCATCCTCTTCATCAACAACCCTCCTGGGGTGAAATCCGACGTTCGACGGAAACAGTTGGATGGATTAAAGCGTCTCAATGAACTAAATTTCGCCGCGGTTGGAGATCCGGAAACCCATACGCGGATCCAGCAATACGAAATGGCATTCCGCATGCAATCCAGTGTGCCCGAATTGACCAATGTGGGTGCTGAGCCGGAATCCACTTACAAGCTCTACGGTGAACAGGCCAAGAAGCCTGGCAGTTTTGCTTACACTGCCCTACTCGCTCGTCGACTCGTCGAACGCGGCGTCCGCTTTGTTCAAATCTATCATAACAATTGGGATCACCACGCCAACGTCGGCGGTCGCATGCCGTCCCAGTGCAAAGACGTCGACCAAGCGTGTTACGGTCTCATCAAAGATCTCAAAGCCCGCGGCTTGTTCGACGAGACCTTAATCATCTGGGGCGGTGAATTTGGCCGCACCATTTACAGTCAGGGCGGCTTGTCCAAAGACAATTACGGACGCGACCATCACCCTCGATGCTTCTCCATGTGGATGGCCGGTGGCGGGTCCAAAGGTGGGGTCGTCTATGGTCAGACAGACGACTTCTCGTACAACATCGTTGAAAACCCGGTGCACGTCCGCGACTTCCACGCCACGGTGCTTCAATTGATGGGTATTAACCACGAGCGTTTGACAGTCAAATTCCAAGGTCTCGACCAACGATTGACCGGCGTCGAGGCCTCCAGTGCCATCAAGGAACTGATTGCCTAGCCGTCGTGATACCCTAGAGGGCCGCAATCGCCGCAGTCGTTCAACTGTCTGGTCAACCCCGGCCGGTTAGTTTGAACGGTACCACCTCTTCCGTTGCCAGAGGCTGCGGTGGGCTCTACGGTCCCGCCACGGCATGGAAAGCATTCTGGGTTACGCAGTTGTCGCAATAAAGGTCCTCGCACTTTTTGGTGCGGCCATTTTCGTTCATGAATTCGGCCACTATTGGGTCGCGCGTCGCTGCAAAATGGTGGTTCTCGAGTTCGCTATTGGATTCGGCCCAAAAATATTCTCTTGGATGGTCGACGGCGTCGCTTGGTCGCTACGCTGGATCCCCGCCGGCGGGTTCGTTAAACTGCCGCAGATGGTTACTAGCGAAGCCATTGAGGGGAAGAGCGATGGCTCGGTCCCTCCCGCTGAACCGTGGAAACGCATCTGCGTCGCGTTCGCTGGTCCGGCCATGAACGTCGCATTCGCGCTCACGATCGCCCTGTTCCTTTATTTCTTCGGAGTTCCCGTCCTCCAAAACGATGCCGTCATCGGGCGCGTCACCGCAGAGTCACCGGAAGGCCAAGTCGGCATCCAAGCCAAGGACCGAATCGTCGCCATCAACGGTCAGAAAGTGAAATCTTGGCAGGACGTTGGCATCGAAGTCCTTACCGCGCGCTCGAATATCATTCAGGTAACATTTGATCGCTCAGGAACGTCACTCACCGTGCCGCTGCCCACCAAGACCAGTGAAACGTTGGGAGGCATGAAGTATCTCGACTTGGAACCGCTCGAAAGGCCTGTCATTGGAGCCGTCGAACCCACCATGCCGGCTGGTAAGGTCGGGCTCAAGTCCGGCGATCAATTCGTGTCGTTCGATGGTGTCCACGTGATTAACCAGGATCATTTGATTGAGTTGGTGCGCAAGGGCGAAGGACGCTCCTGCGAAGTGGTCATCGAACGGGATCAGCAGCGTCTGACCTATCAGATCACCCCCATCTACGACTCCGTCAACAAACGCGGCCGCATCGGAATCTCGTTCGCCGCAGGCCACTACGTCTTGCAACGGCCCGGCCCCACGCCGATGCAGCAGTTCAATGAGGTCTTTTCGCTGCTAGGGAAAACCGTCACTGCCCTGTGGTATTCCTCGGAGACCGGTGTCAAGGCCAGCGATATGAGCGGCCCCGTCGGCATCCTCGGAAGCTTGGCCGTCGAAGTAAGGACCGACTTTCGCCGAGCCTTAAAGTTCATGGTTCTTCTGAATCTGAACCTCGCTATCCTCAACCTACTGCCCCTGCCCGTGCTGGACGGTGGCCACATCCTGATGGCCCTTTACGAACTCATCACGCGCCGCCGCGTCAGCCTTCGGATCCAGGAGGTAGCCACCACCGTCTTCGCCCTGGCTCTCATATCGTTCATGCTTTACGTCAGCTTCTTTGACGTCACCAAACGATTGCCGATCTTCAAAGCGCTGCTTTCCCAGGAGAGCGTGGTCGACCCATCCAGATCTTCCGGAACTCCTTCGAGTAACACAGTTCCAGCCTCAGCCCCAACCCAGTAATCGGTTTCCAACGCCTCAGGAAACTCGTTTGACGCCCTGGGGAGCCATCCCGTTTAGTCTGCCTGCGCGACATGAAATATTGCCCGTCCTTGTGGTCCTACACCCGCCGCATTTCCCGTGAAGTCGTTGTCGGCGATCCCTCCCATGGAGGCGTGGTCATCGGTGGCCGTTACCCCGTCGTCAAACAGTCCATGCTCACCTGCGACACCATGGACACCGCAGAGTGCGTCAAACAAACGCTCGAACTGGTCGCCGTCGGCTGCCAGATCGTCCGAATTACCGCTCCGACCGTCAAAGACGCCGCCAATCTCGAGCACATCGTCCGCGAACTGCGCCACCAAGGCTGCCTCGTCCCCATCGTCGCCGACATCCATTTCAAACCGGATGCAGCCATGGAAGCCGTCAAATGGGTCGAAAAGGTCCGAGTGAATCCAGGCAATTACGCCGATAAGAAGAAATTCGCCGTCAAGGAGTACACCGACATCGAGTACCACGACGAACTCAAACGCGTTGAAGAAGCGTTCACGCCCCTCGTCCTCGAAGCCAAACGACTTGGGCGCGCCCTCCGAATCGGGACCAACCACGGCTCACTCAGCGACCGCATTATGAACCGATACGGCGATACGCCGCTCGGCATGGTTGAAAGCGCCCTCGAATTCGCCCGGATTTGCCGCGCCCACGATTTTCACCAATTCGTGTTCTCGATGAAGTCGTCGAACCCAAAGGTCATGATCGAGTGTTATCGACTGCTCGCCTCACGTCTCGAAATGGAAGGGCCAGATTGGAATTACCCACTCCACTTGGGCGTCACCGAAGCCGGTGAGGGTGAGGACGGCCGCATCAAGTCCGCCATCGGCATCGGATCCCTGCTGTGCGATGGCATCGGCGAAACCATTCGCGTCTCCCTCACCGAGGATAGCCCCCGGGAAATCGCTGTTTGCAACGACCTTCTCGCACAGATCCAGCAGCTCACCAACGCCACACCGGGTCGTTCGTCGTTCGATCCAAACTCCGCGACGCCCGCCTGGGATCCGTTCAACTTCAAGCGCCGTGAAGCCGCCGAGGCCAGCCTCGGCGACCTCCAATGCGGTGGCGAACAAACCGTTCGCGTGGTGGTCACTCAGGCGACCTTCGACAAGGTCGCTTCACGTATCTTACCCAAGGCGGACGTCAAGCCCGAGGGCATCTACGAAGATCTCAATCTCCTCGAACTTGATCCTACCCAGCCGATTGCGATCGAAGACATCCCCTGCGACACTCAGTTGGTTTCAGTGAAGGATGGTCTGGTTATCCCGCCCATCACAGCGTTTCGATTGTTGGCCGTACAATTGAGCCGACTCGGCAGAAACAATCCGATCCTTCTCAAGGATTGCCTGAGATTCGACGCCGTACCGCTTTCCCCTGAAATCGCCCTTCTCCGAGCCGCCGTGAATCTCGGCTCCTTGCTCGCCGACGGCATCGGCGACGCCATCCTGGTTCGTGGCGAATCGGGTGCCGGTCTAAGCCTGCGATTGGCCTACAACATCCTCCAAGCCGCGGGATGCCGGTCCTTCAAGACAGATTACGTGGCTTGTCCCAGTTGCGGCCGTACCTTGTTTAATCTCCAGACAGTCACGGCGCGTATTAAAACGCGGACCGAGCACCTCAAAGGCGTGAAGATTGCCATCATGGGTTGTATTGTGAATGGCCCGGGTGAGATGGCGGACGCCGACTTCGGCTACGTCGGCGGCGCACCCAACAAGATCAATCTTTACGTGGGCAAGAAGCCGATTAAGTTTAATATACCTGAGGAAGAAGCGGTGGAACGTTTGGTGGACCTGATTAAGGAACACGGGAAGTGGGTGGACCCACAAACCGTTGAGTAGTGTATGGAACACACGCGACATGTCGCCTATCTCCTAGCCTTGTTGTTGCTGGTAACCTCGTGTGCCGACAGGCATTCGACTGTGAGCAACCAGGCGACCACGTCCTCAGCCCAAGGCAAAGGCGCCCGAATCTATCGCGATCAATGTGCCCGTTGCCACGGACCGACAGGAGAAGGCGTGGCTGGCAAACACGACGAACCGCTCTATGGCGAACGTTCTTTGGAATCGCTCGCCCGCCAGATTGAACGTACCATGCCAGAGGACAAGGTAGGGACATGCGTCGGCGAGGATGCCCAGGCCGTCGCTGCTTACATCCACACGGCGTTCTATTCGCCAGCCGCACGAGCGCGGAACAATCCGGTGAAAATAGACCTGGCGCGACTGACCATCCGCCAACACCGCGAGTCCTTCGCCGACCTTGTCGGCAGCTTCCTGACGCACCGCGTTGCGACCACGAACGGCGGGTTGCACGCCGAATACTTCCAGTCGAAGGGCATGAACAAAAAGGAACGCCGCTCGCTCGAAAGAACCGACGCGACGATCGACTTCGCTTTTGGAGAGGGCAGCCCGGCACCAGACATTACCGCCGACCAATTCTCCATCGCTTGGGCGGGTTCCTTGTTGGCGCCTGACACCGGCGATTACCAGTTCCGGCTCACCACGCCCAATGGCGCGCGTCTCTATCTCAATACCGACCTTGCGGCGGGCGATGCCAACCGCCGGGATGACAGCGATGCCAAGCGACAACCCGCGCTGGTAGATCTTTGGGTCAGCTCCGGCGGTATGGTGCGCGAGGGTTTAGCCCGGCTTTTCCTGCTTGGAGGACGCAGTTATCCGCTCCGACTCGACTACTTCAAGTTCAAGGAGAAAACCGCTGCGATCAAGCTGGAATGGAAACCACCCCACGGCGTTTGGTCTGTAGTGCCAGCCGAGGTGCTCTCCCCTGAGCGATCTTCGAGTGTGGCCGTGATTTCGACCTCATTTCCGCCGGACGACAGCAGCGTCGGTTATGAACGGGGCACCTCAATCTCGAAGGCATGGTTGGACGCAGCGACGAAAGCAGCGGTCGAAGGAGCGACCTACATTGATGATCGGTTGGACGCACTGGCTGGCACCTCCCCCAACGACACCAACCGCGTGGTTCGACTGAAGGCGTTTGTGGCCACCCTAGCGGAGCGGGCTTTCCGTCGCCCATTGACACCGGAGCAGCGTCTGACCGTGGTAGACGAAGCGTTTGGTGCCGGTGTCGCTCCGGAACTCGCCGTGAAACGCGCCGTGATGCGCGTGCTGGGATCGCCGCATTTTCTTTATCCTGAACTCGGACAGTCCACCGACCCATATACCGTGGCATCCCGGCTGGCAATGGTCCTCTGGGATTCCTTGCCAGACAGCACACTACGAGAAGCCGCCAACGAGGGTCGCTTAGGCTCGCGACCGGAAATCGGTGAGCAGGCCCGTCGCATGATGGCCGACTCGCGGGCGCGAGCAAAGCTACAGGAGTTCTTCCATCACTGGCTAGCGCTGGACGAAGCCGAAGATCTCACCAAAGACCCAAAAACTTACCCTGGATTCAATGAGTCGATCCGCGCCGATCTGAGGATGTCGCTGCAACGATTCATCGATCATGTCGTATGGTCGGAAAGCGCGGACTATCGGCAACTCTTGCTCGCCGATTATCTCTTCCTGAATCCGTCACTCGCGGAGTTTTACGGGGCGTCAATGCCGACAGTTCCGGGTTTTTTGCCGGTGACCTTTGATCCGTCACAACGGGTGGGCATCTTCACCCACCCGTACCTGCTCGCAGCGTTTTCCTATCACAAATCCAGCTCGCCGATTCACCGCGGCGTCTTCCTCACACGCAATGTATTGGGACGGTTTCTCAAACCGCCCCCGATGGCCATTGAGTTCATGGACGATCGCTTTGATCCATCGCTGACAATGCGAGAAAAAGTCACGCAGCTTACCTCCAAGGAGACCTGCATGGCCTGTCACGCGACGATCAATCCTCTCGGCTTCAGCCTCGAACAATTCGACGCCGTCGGTCGCTTCCGTACGGTGGACAACCGCAAGCCCGTAAACGCCGAGTCGGAATACACCGCACCCGACGGCAAAGTGCTGCACCTTCGCGGCCCGCGCGACCTCGCAGAACACGCCGCTACCAACCCAGAGGCGCGTCGAGGGTTTGTTCGGCAGCTGTTTCAGTTCAGTGTCAAGCAGGCACCGGCCGCTTACGGTTCTGAAACCCTGCCAAGATTGGATTCAGCCTTTGTGAAGTCCGGCCACCATATGCGAGAGGCACTGGCGGAGATAGCCACCACGGTGGCCTCTCACGGCGTCAGGCCACACACGGCCTCCCGATAATACAACACCTCGAACGACTCCGCCCCGACCAAAGTAAACTCTTTATGAACACTGCCGCAACTCGCCGTGCGTTCCTCCACCGACTGGGGGTTTCAGCAGCCGTACTACCGTTCGTCGCAGGCCTGCCACAGCTTCAGGCTGCCCACACCAAAGCGCCAAAGCAGCGGATCGTCTTCATGTTCAGCCCGAACGGCATCGTGCCGTCTCACTTCTGGCCGGAGGAGGCAGGTGTGGATTTCAAACTCAAACGAATCCTGCAACCACTGACCCCCTTCCAAGACCGCACATTGATTCTAAAAGGTCTCTGCAACAAGGTGCGCGGCGACGGCGATGGCCACATGCGCGGCATGAGTTGCCTGCTGACCGGTATTGAGTTGTTCCCTGGCAACATCCAGGGCGGCTCTGACACCCCAGCCGGTTGGGCCAGCGGACCGTCCATCGATCAGGAACTAAAACAGTTTGTTCAAAGTCGGCCAGAAACCCGTACCCGATTCGGTTCGTTGGAATTGGGTGTCGCTGTGCCTCATCGCGCGGATCCCTGGACCCGCTGGACTTACGCCGGTCCCAACCAACCGGTCGCCCCTGTTTCCGACCCTTACCAAAGTTTCGAACTGCTCTACGGCCAAATGAAAGATCGCGAGGACCTCGGCAGCATCCTCGACAATGTTCGAGACGACCTGCGCCAGGTTTCCCGATATCTCGGCAAGGCAGATCAACAACTGCTCGACCGTCACGCCACGTTAGTGCGCGACCTGGAAAAGGAACTGCAAACATCCCACAAGCAATCGTTGGCCGTGCCTGCGCCGCAGTTGGAACCCGGGGTCAGCGCGGACAACGATGACATGCCTCGGGCTGCGGCGATGCAAATTCAATTGCTGGTGAACGCCTTTGCCAACGACATGGCCCGCGTGGCCTCCCTCCAGTTCACCAATTCGGTCGGACAGGCCAAAATGCGCTGGCTTGGCATCGAAGAAGGGCATCACTCACTGTCTCACGACCCAGACCTCAACGAGGGGTCACAGGAGAAGCTCGTGAAAATCAACGTGTGGTTCGCGACTCAACTCGCAACCCTCGCAAAAAAACTCGCGGATACCCCGGAACCCGGTGGCACCGGTTCGATGCTCGACCACACCACCATCGTGTGGACCAACGAACTGGGAAAAGGCAACAGCCACACCCTCGACAACATCCCATTCGTGCTCGTCGGCGGTGGGCTCGGGTTCAAGACAGGCCGATCCATCCAGCACGAACTGACGCCTCACAACCGGCTCTGGCTGACCCTGGCGCAAGCGTTTGGTCACGACATAAAGACCTTCGGCAATCCAAAGCTCTGCGCCGCCGGCCCCTTGGCACTCAGTTGATTTTGAGGACGGGGGCCTTGTTGGCAAGGTGGGTCGTGGACGCGTTGTACAGACCAATTGCGGCTACGCGGGGCACACGAGGACGCTCGGATTACCTAACGTCATTCTTCCCGAGTGGTCGCTTCCCAAATTCACGTTCCAGGAAAACTGCCAGATTCGTCCACGCCTGCTTTCGAATGAGCGTATCGGTCGATCGGTCACCACTCCGAGACGGCGCCTCAGCCGCGACGTCTGTTACCGCATCAAGTATCAATTCATTGGTCGCCAGCCAGGCATTTCCCATGGGCACCCGTCTCAACCCAACCAGCAGGTTGGACCAACCCTCGCCGCCCATCGAACTCACGAAATGGCTACGAGCGAGTATTTCCCGACGATCCGCCACGGATCCCGTGTCCCAATGGGATCGCTCCCACCGGCGGAGAAAGTTTAGGGACATCTCATTCAATCGAGTCATGAGATGTTCCTGAATCCAGATCGGCTCATTGGTTTGGACCACGCCAAAGAGCGCTGGAAGTTCCTGAAACACCGTCGACTCAAACGCCTTGGGTGGCAACGGACGGGATGGGGCAAAATCTCCAGGCTGATGGGATCCAAGGAAGTCCAATGCCTCACGTGCAGCCCCAGAGGCCACGAACCGTTCAACAATTACATTTCGATATAACTGCCTCTGCGCCGGTACCGTCAGCAGTAGCCAGACTGCAAGGATTCCACTCAACGCACGCCATGGTGTCCGGACTGGCAGTCTCTCCGATCCCAAAACGCCATCCGATTGTGCCATTCCCAAACCGTTGCCAGCCCGGACCCAGAGACCAACCACTAGTGTGATTGGAAACACCCAGATCGCCAAGCCCG
>SXGU01514449.1_pt1 | contig 21161 bp, 20 predicted proteins | sample 3174531 | NCBI WGS metagenome assembly SXGU01 (sample SAMN11356863, study PRJNA531348) | freshwater metagenome | isolation source: freshwater sample F1-140 | place: China: Fuxian Lake, Yuxi | collected 2017-12-25 | reverse complement strand
GCCGGGCGACACGCTGATCGAGGCCACTTCCGGTAACACCGGTATTGCGCTGGCGATGGTGGCGGCGATGCGTGGCTACAAGATGGTGCTGATCATGCCGGATAACCTGTCGATCGAGCGGCGCCAGAGCATGACGGCCTACGGCGCCAAACTGATCCTCACGCCGGCGGCGCAAGGCGGTATGGAAGGCGCGCGTGACCTGGCTGAAAAGCTGCAGCGCGAGGGCCAGGGCCGCATTCTTGACCAGTTTGCCAACCCGGACAATCCGCGCGCCCACTATGAAACCACCGGCCCCGAGATCTGGCACGACACCAGCGGTACCGTGACCCATTTTGTTTCGGCCATGGGTACGACGGGCACCATCATGGGGGTGTCGCAATACCTGAAGGAGAAAAGCGATCGCATCCAGATCGTCGGTTGCCAACCTTCCGAAGGCTCGCAGATTCCCGGCATCCGCAAGTGGCCCGAGGCCTATTTGCCCAGGATCTACGACAAGGCGAGGGTAGACCGGCTTGAACTGGTGAGTCAGGCCGATGCGGAGAACATGTGTCGGAAACTGGCCGCCGAAGAAGGCATCTCGGCAGGCATCTCGGCCGCCGGGGCCCTGTGCGTGGCCCTGCGCGTGGCGGAAACCGTCGAGAATGCCACGATCGTATTCATCGTCTGTGATCGCGGCGATCGTTATCTCTCGACCGGGGTGTTCCCGGCCTGAAGCTTGTCGGCGGTCCCGGTCAGGGCGCCTGGCGCGCCTTCTTGATCTCTTGTGCCAGTTGCATGACGCTCATGGCGTAGAAGCTGGAGCGGTTGTAGCGCGTGATCACGTAGAAGTTCTGCAAGCCGATCCAGTATTCGGTGGCGGCATCCGGCGTCACCAGGTCGACCAGCGTAAACCGGGTATCGGCCGCAAGCCGTTGTGCCACAAGGGTTTCCGAGGTAATGCCGAACCTCCCCAAATCCGCCAGCGGCGTGTGCGGCAGGATGTCCTTGTCCAGCAGCGGCTTCCAGGCGTCGCCATCGAGCCGCACCGGGAAGGCAATCGCACCGCCGGCAGCCCAGCCGTGCCCCTTCAAGAAATTGCCGATGCTGCCGATGGAATCGACATAGCTCTCGCGCAGGTTGATCTTGCCGTTGCCGTCGTAATCGACCGCATACCGCCGCCAGCTGCCCGGCATGAACTGCGGTATGCCGATGGCGCCGGCATAGGAGCCGCGCACGCTGAAGACGTCGACATCGTGCTCGCGTACGAACAAGAGGTAGTTTTCGAGTTCGCTGCGAAAAAACTCGGCGCGCTTGGGGTAGTCGAAGCTGAGCGTGGTGAGCGCATCGATCACGCGCCAGCTGCCGGTGTTGCGACCGTATACCGTCTCCACGCCCATGATCGCGACAATGATTTCAGCCGGCACGCCAAACTCCTGTTCGGCGCGAGCCAATTCCTTCTCATACTTGCGCCATAGCGTCACACCGCCTTCGATCCGAACCGGGTCGAGAAAACGGCTGCGATAGGCTTGCCATGAACGCACCCGTGGGTTGACGGGGGGGGTAATCAGCTCGACGATGGCGGGATAGAACTTGGCCCGCGCGAACAGAAACGAAAGCTCGCTTTCGACGAAATCGTGCTTTCGCACCATCTCGGCCATGAAGGCCTTGACGTCATCACGCTTGCTGTAATCGACCTTGGTGGAAGGTTTGGCCCCCTTTGCAGAAGAGGTGGCCTTGCCGGCTTTGGGAGCTGCCTGAGCACCGGCAGTGGGGGCGGCGGCCATGCAACAGGCTGCCAGCAGGAGAATGAATTTCAAACGCGCATTTCCTTGACCATTTGCGTGAATTGTCTCATGTCGGGTGCGGCGCTTCCCGGGGCACCGTAGCGCAGGGAGGCGTAGGCCTGCCCAATCTCCAGTACCACCGCGCGGGCCGGGCTGGCGGGGCGCTGTGCCTCCAGCCAGGCCGCGGCACGGCGCGCAAAGTCGAGCGGGCCTTCATGCTGCGCACGCGTAACGCCGGCGCGGGCCAGGCGCCGGCAGAAGCGCTCCCACAGGCGCTGGACCGGATCGCGTTCGCGTTGCGATTTCAGGATCCAGCCGGTGACGACCAAGGACACCAGCCCCATGCCGATCACCAGCGCAATCACCATGTCCTGCCAGGTCGGTGTTTTCATGCCCAGGCGTTCGAGTGTTTCGCGCTGCCGGTCCGGCGAATAGTTGAGCACCCACTGGTTCCAGGCGTTGGTCACGGCCTCCCAGTTGAAGCGGATTGTCTGCAATGCATCCGTACTCCAGCCACCGGTGAAGCGGCTGATCAATGGGGTGGCGAAACGCTGTGGCAGGGCCCCCGCCATGCCGCGCTCGATGCGTGCCGGCGACACCGCAGCCGTTGGGTCGACGCGGGTCCAGCCGCGATCACGCAGCCATACTTCCGCCCAGGCATGGGCATCAGCCTGACGCACGGTGACAAACCCGTCGATCGGATTGACCTGCCCACCCTGGTAGCCGGTGACCACACGTGCCGGGATGCCGGCAGTGCGCATCATCACGGTAAATGCCGACGCGTAGTGTTCGCAAAAGCCCTTTTTGGTAAAGAACAGGAATTCGTCTACCGGGTTGTTGTCCAGCAAGGGCGGCTCGAACGTGTAATAAAACTCCTCGGTGCGAAAGTGCTTCAGGGCGCGCGCCACCATCGCTTCGCCGCTGGTGCCCTGGAACAGCCATGAAGCGATCAATTCACGCGTGCGCGGATTGGCACGCGGCGGCAGTGCGAGATACGGTTGCAGGTCTTCGCGCGTCTCCTGCGGGATCGACCGATAGGCCGGGTAAGATGTGGCGTCGTAGCGCATCCGGTTGGTGACCGGTTTGGTCGTCACCGGCTGCAAGTCGGCGGTCAGGCGCCCATGCTCCGGCAATTGGGTGGGCATTTCGAGGGCGAAGAGCCAGGGTTTCTGCGACGGCTCCAGCGTCACCGTGTAATCGAATTTGGCGCCGACAGGTTCAAATTGCGCCGGCCGGTACGGATTGGCGACCTGCATCCGCCAGTTGCGGCCATCAAAGGCGGATAGTACCGGGCCGCGCCAGTACATTGCCGCTTCGGAAGGGGTGGGGCCATTGAACTTGACGCGAAAGGCGATGGCGTCCGACAGGGAGAGCGAGGTGATCTGGCCGGGCGACATGCTGTCCGATAGCCCCGACACGGCCGCGCTGGCATCGGCCGGCAAGCCCCACAGGGGGCCGTTCACGCGCGGGAACAAGAGGAACAGCAAAAGCATCATCGGGAACGATTGCAGAATGATGATCCCCGCCAGGCGCGTCTGGGCCAGCAGCGGCAGGGGAGCGGCGTCGCGATTGGCGGCGATCAGGGCTGAAGTGATCATGACCAGCGAGACCATCATCAAGGCGGCCACGCCGATGGTTTGCGAATAGAAGAAATTGGTCAGGATCAGGAAGTAGGAGAGAAACACGGCGGCCACGACATCACGTTTGGTGCGCGTCTCCAGCAGCTTCAAGGCCAACAGCAGGGTGACAAAGGTGACGCCGGCGTCGCGGCCGAACAAGGTGCGGTGCGTCCACAGCGTCCCCGCTATTGCCAGCGCCATCAGGAACATGAGGAGCCAGCGCGACGGCAACTTCACTGGGCCGTGCAGCTCGCGCCAGGCCAGGTAGGCGCGCCACACAAACAGCAGGCCGGCGAACCAGGAACACCATTCAGGCAAGTGCGAGACATGCGGCCCCAGAACCGGTATCAGCGCCAGCAGCAGGGTCAGCATGGTCGTGCGCCCCACCGGCTGCGCTTGCGCCACGGTGTCAGACGTCAATGCTTCACGCGTCATCGGAAAGAGGCGGGGCAGCTTCATCCTGGTGCTCCGCCTCGTGGCGTCGATTGCAGCGCTGCGTCGTCCGCCAGTTCGAACAGGGCCAGCGCCTTCAGGCAGGCGGCGCGATGGGCATCACCCGTGCTGGGACCAAGGAGCTGCCCACCCAGCATTAATTGGTAGCCTTGGCGCGCGTCATCCGCATCCAGCACCCAACGGGTCAACTGTGACAGGCGTGCCTCGGTGTCCATCGCGCGTGGCAGGGTGGCGATGTCAAACACCAGGTCCGATGCAGCGGTTCCCAGAAAGTGTTTGGTCAGGAACGGCGAATTCGTCTCGATCGCCAGGGCAGCGCTTTTCCAGGCGATATGCCGGGGGCTGTCGCTGGCCCGGTGCTCGCGCAGGCCGGCAAAATCATCGGTGCCGCTGCCGGCGGGGGCGCCGTCCCCTGATCCTTCCGGTGCTGCCGGAAAAGGCATGCCAGCTGGGGCGGGGCGTGGATAGATCAGGCAGGGCAAGGCCGGCTGCCAATAACTCCACGCGCGCAACAGGCCGAGTGGATAGCGGGTCTCGACGGTGAGGCGGGGCAGTCGCAGCCAGCCGCGTTGTGCTGCGGTGATGCGCAGCGTGGCCGGTGCCACATCGTTCGGCGGGACATCAATGACCACTTGGCACTCCGGGGCGCGCAACCAGATCGCCGCACGCTCCATTGCCTTCCGGTTCACCACCGCCAGTTCAAAGACGGCTGCCTCGCCGGCAAACACCGGTTCGGCCTTGAGCGGGCGCAGCAGCATGTGCACCTGGTTGCGGAAGGTATGCAGCATCGCCACCAGCCCCGCAGAGGCGAGGAAGAAGGTCAGCACAAAGCCGAGCGAGAGGTCGTAATTGATTGATCCGGCCAGCATCGCCAGGAGGGAAGCGGCAAAGGTCAGGCCATAGCGCGTGGGAAAAATGAATACCCGGCGCTGATGCAGGAACACCTCCCCGGCTTCCGGCCCGCGCGGCTGGAAGATCCAGTTGTAGATCATCGAATAGCGCAACATCCGGCTCTTGCCAGCGGCGAGCGAAGGGGCGGCAGCGCTCATGCGGCTCTCGGTCCAGGGTCCTGACGTACTTGAGTGCGCGCGCTGCCGTTCAAGGAATGGCGACCGCCTTGACCCACTCGCTGATCATTTCCAGAGTCGCGCCACGGCCGGTGCTTTGCGCGGGTTTGAGCCGGTGCGCCGCGACATGGGGCAATACCGCTTGCACGTCTTCCGGCAGCACCGCATCGCGCTCGCATACAAACGCCCAGGCACGGGATGCTGCCAGCAATCCCAGGCCGGCGCGTGGGCTCAAGCCGGTGGCAAACTGCGGTGCACGCCGCGAGGCTTCCACCAGTGCCTGAATGTAGTCGATCAGCGCCGGGCTGACGTGAATCGTCGCGGCCCGCCCTTGCAGTGCGCCAAAATCCGCGACCGACATGACCGGCTTTAACTGCGCCGCCAGTTGCCGCCGATCCGCGCCGGATAGCAGTTCACGCTCGGCGGCGCGATCCGGATAACCCAGTTCCATCCGCATCAAGAAGCGATCCAGCTGGGATTCGGGCAGGGCAAAGGTGCCTACCTGATTCGATGGGTTCTGCGTGGCGATCACGAAGAACGGCTGCGGCAGCGCATGGCTGGTACTGTCGAGCGTGACCTGCTGCTCCTCCATGGCCTCCAGCAATGCGCTCTGGGTCTTCGGGGTAGCGCGATTGACTTCATCGGCGAGAATGAACTGCGCAAAGATCGGGCCGGGATGAAATTTGAAGGTGCCGGTTTCACGTTCATAGATCGATACCCCGAGCACATCGGTCGGCAGCAGGTCGCTGGTGAACTGGATACGCTGGAACTTGAGGCCGAGTGAGCGGGCAAGCGCGTGGGCCAGGGTGGTTTTGCCGACCCCGGGTACGTCCTCAATCAGGAGGTGGCCGCGCGCCAGCATGCAGGCCACGGCCATGCGCAGCTGGCCCTCCTTGCCGAGGATGACCTGATTCAGCTGCGCCAGAATCGCGTCCAGGAGGTTGCGAGAGGCAGTTTTAGAGGCGGCGGGGACGGCGGACATGGGACGCAATCAGAGAAAATGAACAGGATTCGATTCGATCGAAGAGGTACGCAGCCCGTCTGGCGTTGGATGCCCAATTGAGATCACTGAGAAGCCTCAAAGCCAGGCAACGCGGTCCACTGCAGGTTTTGGGGCGATAGGGGCTGCCGAAGTTGCAGTACGCGCGGAAAAAAACGATGATAGCAACAAGTATCCGGATTTACGCCGATTCGCTCGATTCCCACGGTAATTCACCCACTTTCCCGCCATGAGCACCGCCTACATTTCCCACCCCGATTGCCTGCGCCACGACATGGGGGCTGGCCACCCGGAGTGTCCGGACCGCCTGCACGCGGTACACGACCAGATGCGCGCTTCCGGCTTGCTGGACCACCTGACCGAGCTGGAGGCGCCGCTTGCGCACCCGGACATGCTCAAACGGGTACACCGGCCCGAATATGTCGACCTGATTTTCGAGAATGCACCGACCCAGGGTTATGCCCAGCTCGATCCGGATACGGCGATGAACCCGCACTCGCTCAATGCTGCATTGCGTGCGGCTGGGGCCGGGGTTTTGGCGGTGGACCGGGTGATGGCCGGCAAGGTGGAGAATGCCTTTTGTGCCGTGCGTCCTTGCGGTCACCATGCGACGCGTGCCCGCTCGATGGGGTTTTGCATCTTCAACAACATCGGGGTGGCAGCGGCTCACGCGATGGCGGAGTACGATCTGGACCGTATCGCCATCATCGATTTTGATGTGCACCACGGTAATGGCACCGAGGACATGTTCGAGGGCTTCGAATGGCAGGATCGGGTGCTGATGGCGAGCATTTTTCAGCATCCCTTCTATCCCTACAGCGGCACCGACATGCCGGCTGCCAACATGATCAACGTACCCCTGCGTGAAGGCAGTGGCGGTGATGCGGCCCGCAAGGCGGTGGAAGAGCAGTGGCTGCCGGCACTGGATGACTGGAAACCGGAAATGATTTTTATCTCCGCCGGCTTTGATGCGCATCGCGAAGACATTTTGGGCGGTTTGAAACTCGTCGAGGCCGACTATGCCTGGATGACGCGCCAGTTGATGGATGTGGCCCGGCGCCATGCCCAGGGCCGCATCGTATCGATGCTCGAGGGCGGCTACAACCTCTCGGCACTCGGGCGCAGTGCAGCGGCGCATGTGAAGACATTGGCAAGTTTGTAGCGGGTGCGGTGCCACAGGCATCGCGTTCGTTTCGCCTCGCGCATTGCCGCTGCTCGTTGCCGGGGCAGCATCCGCTGCTGCAAGTCCCCTCTGCCCAGAGGGGTTCAAACAGTCTCGGCTTCTTCGGTGTCGCGCAAGAGCCGTAAAATCAGGCCATGACACCGAGATACGTCCAAGGCGAATGCGCGCAGCAATGTCGAATGGCAGGCGCCTGGCGTCCGCGGGAAGTTGGCTGTCCGCAACCATGGCAGGGTTTATGTCGACTGTTGCAGCGCGGGCTCCTGGCTTGGTGTCTGCTAGTCACCGGTGGCATGGCACTAGCGCAATCGCAGCGCACCTCGACCGGAACCGGCTTTTTCATCAGCGAAGATGGCTACCTCATTACCTGCTTTCACGTGGTCGTCAACAGCGCTTCCATTACCTTGCGTAATCTTGCCGGCGAAACTTTCGAAGCGCGCGCGATTGCGGTGGATCGCAGCAACGATCTGGCCTTGCTCAAGGCAGAGATACGCGACGGCCGCAAGTTCAAGCCATTGCCGCTCGCCAGTTCGGGCGATGTGCGGCGCGGCACCGCGGTGGTCACGATGGGCTTTCCGAACATCGGCCACCAGGGAATAGAACCGAAAGTAACGGACGGCATCATCAACAGCTTTTCGGGCGCCAACAATGACAACCGTGTATTCCAGATCAGCGCGCCGATCCAGACCGGTAATTCGGGCGGGCCGCTGATTACGCTCGATGGCAATGTGGTCGGGGTGGTGGCATCTAAGCTGGATGCGCAGGCGATGGCACGTCAAACTGGCGACATTCCGCAGAACGTCAATTACGCGATCAAATCCCAGCATGTGCTGGATCTCCTGGAGAAAGTGGCGGCACAGATTCCGGCAGTACGCGCCAGCCTGGCGACCCCCGGCAAAGTCGAGAAGGCACGGGTAGCCGATGTCGTGCCGGCTCTGGAGGAGGCGATAGCGCTGGTGCTGGCGGCCCCGGCCGCCGTGACCGCCCGCCCCCGCAAACGGCAAGCGGAGAACGGCTCCCAGAGCCAATCTTCGCCCAATGCCCGAGAGCCGGAAATATCGTCCCGCCCGCCGGCCGCTGAGTCTTCTGTGCCGGTGCCGGGTCCTGCGCCTGGTGCGCAACCCGAGGCGAGGTCCGGCAGCACCGCCGCACGCGAGAGCGCAGAGGAACGCGCTCGGCAAATGGGCCGCATGGTGGTCGAATACCGGCAACTGCAACAGCAGGTCAATGCCTTGAGTTTCGATGAGCTGACTTTGATCAACCAGGCCAACATGCTCAAGCTGATGCTCCGCTTCGACCAGGGTGGCATGGCGGGGCAACGCCAGGCCGACCTGACTGCGATCCAGCGCCGTCTCGATGACATCAGCACCCGCAAGGCAGAAATAGTCAAACGCATGAACGAATTGGCGGGCGAGTACCGCGCGATCCAGCAAGGGACCTCATGAATGTGCAACTGAATTCGACAGCGCCAGGCAAGTCTGTCCAGCGTGTAGTGCGAGCGGCCTGTCCGCATGATTGCCCGGACACGTGCGCCATGCTGATCACGGTGGAGGGTGATGTGGCGATGCCGGATGGCTCGGTGCGCGGTGCCCGTGCGATCGAGGTCAAAGGCGACCCGGCGCATCCGACCACCCACGGCGTGTTGTGCAACAAGGTGGCCAGGTATCTGGATCGTACCTACGCGCCGGATCGCGTGCTCCATCCCTTGAAGCGCATCGGGCCCAAGGGCCCGGACACGGATGCGCGCTTCGAGCGCATCAGTTGGGATGAGGCGCTGGATACGATTGCAGCCCGGTTCAAGGCGATTGCTGCGGACAATCCGCAGGCGATCCTGCCCTATTCCTACGCTGGCACCATGGGTCTGGTGCAGGCCAATTCGATCGACCGACGCTTCTTCCACGTACTGGGAGCGTCTCTGCTCGACCGCACCATCTGCTCGAACGCCGGCAAGGAGGGGGTTGCCCTCACGCTAGGCGCCAATATCGGCCCCGAGATGGAGCGTTTTGAGGAAGCCAGGCTTATCCTTTTGTGGGGCACCAATCCGATTACGTCCAGCGTCCATTTATGGACCCGTGTCACCGAAGCCAAGCGCCGGGGCGCAAAGGTGATTGCGATTGATCCGTATCGCTCCCTCTCGGCTGAAAAATGCCACCAGTGGCTGCCGATTCGGCCCGGCACGGATGCTGCCCTGGCGCTGGCCATGATGCATGTTCTGGTGCGCGATGACCTGCTCGATCACGATTACATCGCGCGCCATACGTTGGGCTTTGATGAGTTGAAGGAGCAGGTCAAAACCTGGACGCCGGCACGGGCTGCGGCCATCACCGGCCTTTCTGTGCAGGACATCGAAGGCCTTGGGCGTGAATACGGGCTTGCGGGTCGTAACGGTGCGGCTGCAGCAATTCGCATCAACTATGGCCTGCAACGCCATGCCGGGGGCGCCATGAGTTGCCGCACGATCGCCTGCCTGCCGGCGCTCACCGGGGCCTGGCGCCACGCCGCCGGCGGCGTGCTGCTGGGTACTGGCGGCACCTATCCGGTTGATGCATGCGCGCTGGAACGGCCGGACTTGATCTGGAACGCGCCGCGCACCATCAACATGATCAAACTCGGTGACGCGCTGCTCGGTGATGCGGCGGCGTTGTCAGGCGGGCCGCCGGTCAAGGCCTTGTACGTGTATTCGGCCAATCCGGCCACCGTGGCGCCCGATTCGAACAAGGTACTGCGCGGTTTGGCACGGGAAGATCTTTTCACGGTGGTGCACGATTGCTTTCTGACCGACTCGTGTGACTATGCCGACATTGTCCTGCCGGCCACAACGCAACTGGAGCACTTTGACATTCACAAGTCCTATGGCCACCTGTACTGGATGGTCAACCAGCCGGCGATCGCCCCGGTGGGCGAGGCGCGCTCCGACAGCGACGTGTTTCGCGCGCTGGCTGCGCGCATGGGGTTCAGCGAGCCGTCATTGTTCGACAGTGATGAGGTCATTGCGGCCCAGGCGATTGACACCACGCATGCGTACAACCAGGGCATCACGATCGATTCGCTCAAGCAGCAGGGCTGGCAGCGCCTCAATGTGCCGGCCGCGTGGAAGCCCTTTGCCGAGGGCAACTTTCGCACGCCGTCCGGCAAGTGCGAGTTTGTCAGTGCCCGCGCAGTCGCGCTGGGTTTACCGGCGCTGCCGGATTACATTGCGCCGCGCGAATCACCCGCTACCAACCCGCAATTGGCGAAGAAATATCCATTGATGATGATCTCGCCACCGGCGCGCAATTTCATGAACTCCACGTTCGTCAACATTGCGTCACTGCGTGAGGCGGAAAAGGAGCCATTCCTCGACATGGATGGGTCTGACGCCTTAGCGCGCGGGATTACGGATGGTGATTGCGTCCGCATCTTCAATGATCGCGGCAGCTTCGAGGCGCGCGCCCGGGTCAACGGCAAATCCCGGCCGGGCGTTGTGACCGCGCTGTCCGTGTGGTGGCACAAGTACACGCCCACCGGCCGCAATGCCAATGCGGTCACCAATCAGTCGCTGACCGATCTGGGGCGCGGGCCGACGTTTTACGACTGCCTGGTCGAGGTGGAACGATCGGATCAAGCGCCATGACGCCATTTTCCGATTGGCCCCTTTTTGCCGGGCTGCTGTTCATCGCCATGGGCATGGGTTTCGTTCACCTTTCCTGGCAGAAGCTGCGCAAATGGCCGCGTGCCCAAGGTACCGTAGTTGCGCTGGTCAAGGTCACGGTGACGCGCTGTCCGGAGATCGAATATGTTGATGCGAAGGGCGACGCCCACCGCTTTGTCTCGCGCATGCCCTATCACCAGCGGCTGAAGGTGGGCGAGAAAGTTGAAGTGGCCGTCAATCCTGACAATCTGGCCGAGGCTGAACGCGTCACCTTTGTGACTGCCGTGCTGACGCCTGCGCTGATGGTTTTCTTCGGTGTCGTGGTGGTTCTGTTCTCCCTGGGATTGACCAAGTGATCCGCTGCGTGCGGGAGATGGCGTGAGCGTTGCCAAGTTGCAGCCCGAAGTGCAGGCGGTAGTGTGCGTGCATGGGCTGTGGTTGTCGGGGTTTGCGATGCGCTACTGGCGCACCCATTTTTCCGAGGCCGGCTATGCCGCCCGGTCGTTTTCCTATCCGAGCGTGCGCGCCACATTGGCGCAGAATCGCGCCGCATTGATGCGCTTTGTGCAGGCGCTGCCGAATCAGACCATCCATCTGGCTGGCCATAGCCTGGGCGCTGTGACCATTGTCTCGATGTTGGCCGAGGCCGGCTGGGCCATCCCCGGCAAAACAATCGGCAGGATTGTGCTGGCGGGTCCGCCGTTCCAGGGGTCCCATGCCGGAAAAGCCTTGGTAGACAAGGGTCTTGGCAACTTGCTGGCCGGCAAGCCGCTGCAGGATTGGCTCGCCGGGCCGCGGCCGGTGGTGCCATCGCATATCGACTTGGGAGTCATCGCGGGTGATTCGAGGCTGGGTCTGGGCCGGGTGCTGGCGCCACGCTTGCCCAAGCCGCATGACGGCACCGTGAGTGTGGCCGAAACGCAGGTGGCCGGGGCGCGCGAACATCTGGTGTTGCCGGTGGGTCATACGGGTTTGTTGATGTCGCATCAGGTCGTGCGGCACATGATCCGCTTTGTCGATACGGGTTCATTCGGCTAGCGTTACGGATGCGAGGCCTCCCGCTCTTTGCATTGTTGTTGACCGCGAGCGCCTTGTCGGGCTGCTCGGCCATTTCCTACTATTGGCAGGCATTCAGCGGCCAGATGGAAGTGCGGCGGCTGTCACGCCCGGTCGAAGAGGTGCTGGCGGATGGTGCGACCGGGCCAGAATTGAAGCGCAAGCTTGCCTACGCAGCGCGGGCGCGTGCATTTGCCAGCCGGGAGCTGGGCCTGCCCGATAACCGCAGTTACCGCGTCTACGCTGATGTGAAACGGCCCTACGTGGTTTGGAACGTGTTCGCGGCGCCCGAGCTTTCGCTCGACTTGAAGACGCAGTGCTTTCCGATCGCCGGCTGTGTGCCCTATCGCGGTTACTTTGCCAGCCAGGATGCCGAAGCGCACGCGGCGACCCTGCGGACGGCAGGGGATGACGTTTACACCGGCGGCGTGGCAGCCTATTCCACCCTGGGCTGGTTCGATGATCCGCTGCTCAACACCTTCATGCACCTTCCTGATCTGGACATTGCCCGCCTGATCTTCCACGAACTGGCGCATCAGGTTGCTTATGCACGGGACGATACGACCTTCAATGAATCCTATGCGGTGGCGGTAGAGGAAGAGGGGCTGCGCCGCTGGGTGCAACGTGAGGCGGCGCCGGCACAGGTGGTGGAGTACGAACGCTTCCGCCTGCGGCAGAAGGAGCTGGTGGCCCTGATGATGCGCGCCCGCGCTGCTTTGGCGGCGGTCTACGCAGGAACGGGAGATGATGCGGCCAAGCGCGCTGGCAAGGCAAAAGCGCTATCCGATCTGAAGCTTGAATATCGGCAGGTACGCGCCGGGTGGAACCTTGCCGAGGCGCAGGGGCGTGCCTATGATGAATGGTTCGAGCGCGACCTCAACAATGCACGTCTGGGCTCGGTGGCGGTCTATACAGATTTGGTGCCTGCCTTTGCCCGCATGATCGAGGAAGAACGTGGCAACATGTCCGCTTTTCACACACGGGTGAAAGCATTGGCAGAACTGCCGCGGGCCGAGCGTGTCCAACGAATCACTCAAACCCTTCCATCACGCTAGAAAGGATCCTCCATGTTTTTCAGTCAAATGCGTTCTCTAGTCTGGGTTGTTGTCCGGAGCAGTCTTTTGGTGCTCCCGCTGTTGTTCTGGGGACAGGGCGTGGCGCTGGCCCACCACGGCTGGAGCGAGTACGACAACACCAAAGAACTGACGTTGACGGGCACAATTGTTGAATCAAAGTATCAGAATCCTCATGCCACCATTCGCCTTCAAACCGGCGATCGCACCTGGTTTGCTTGGCTGGCACCAGTGTCTCGCATGGAAGCCCGTGGCATGAACGGCGAGATGGTCAAGGTGGGCTCCACGGTCACGCTGGTGGGTTATGCCAGCACCGCTAAAAAGGATGAATTGCGTGCAGAACGAATCATCGTTAACGGCAAGCCGACCGAACTGCGCTAGGGTTCACTCCCTCATACTTGCCGCGTCGGCCGACCTGTTTTTCTTACTCGCGCAAGCATCAAACTTGAACATGGATATAGGCCAGACCCTCCACCAACTGCCACTGGCCCTATTTCTGCGCAGCAATGCGTGGGCCTTTCCGGTGGTGGAGACCGTTCATATCCTCGCCATCGCGATTTTGTTCGGCTCCATCCTGGTGGTTGATCTGCGTATCTTGGGCCTCTCGCAATCCTTGTCGGTGCGCCAACTGGCGCATCACGCGCTGCCCCTGACCCTGCTCGGCTTTGGGATTGCCTTCGCCAGCGGGCTACTGCTCTTCATTGCCCAGGCGGCAGATCTGACCGGCAATCGTGTATTCATTCTCAAAGTCGGATTGATCGTCCTGGCGGGCATCAACGCTGCCCTGTTTCACACCGGGCCGTATGTCAGCGTGGCCAGTTGGGAAACGGCGGCGCGAGCTCCCGCCAATGCCCGTGCTATGGCGGCCGGGTCCATCTTGCTGTGGGTGGCGGTGATCGCCTGCGGTCGCTGGATTGCCTACGTATGATGATCCTGTGACTTTCGTGCTCCAGGTGTTTGCCAGGGCGCCCGTTCCCGGAGCGTGCAAGACGCGGCTCATTCCTGCGTTGGGCGCGGAAGGCGCGGCCACCTTGCATGCACGTCTGGTGCGTCACTGCCTTAAGGTGGCGCAAGCGTGGGCGAGGGGTACCCCTGCTGGGCGCGTTGAACTTTGGTGCGCCGGGGAACCAGCGCATCCGTTTTTTTGCAGGTGCGTTGGTGACTTCGGGGTTGTACTGCGGGAACAGAGCGGTGAGAACCTCGGCGCGCGGATGTGGCTGGCGCTGTGCGGCGCCCTTGCTGCTGGCGAGCTGCCGGTGCTCGTCGGCACAGATTGCCCCTGGCTGACTGGTGACGATATTGCCGCAGCGTTTACCCAATTGAGCCATGCCGACGCAGTGTTTGGCCCAGCCGATGACGGTGGGTATTTCCTGACGGGCTTAAAGCGAGCGGTGCCGGAACTTTATGCGGGCATGCCCTGGGATTCAAGCAATGTGATGGCCGCTACCCGCAGTGCCGCCATTCGTGTCAACGCCAACGTTCTGGAGTTGCGCAAGCTTTGGGACATCGACACGCCCGAAGACATCAAGCGCCTCGCGGCGGACCCTCAGTTGGCGCACCTGCTCGAAGGCATGACGCCATGAAAACCTTGTTGGTTCTTGTGCTGGTGGCGCACCAGGGTTTGGCGCTGGCGCAAGAAATTGTCGAAGCCGGCAAGTTTTCTGTCGAGAAGGCTGGTGCCGTGCCGCAAGGCTGGAAGCCGCTGACGTTCCGCAGTACCGAGAAGCACACAACGTACTCGCTGATTTCGGAAGGTGGGGTGACGGTGCTGAAGGCAGAGGCGAACGCCTCCGCATCAGGCCTGACGCGCGATCTCACCGCGCTGAATCTCAACATTCGCGATACACCGATCCTCAAATGGCGCTGGAAAGTCGCCAACCTCGTCAAGACCGCCGACATTCAAACCAAGGAAGGCGATGACTATCCGGCGCGCATCTATGTCACCTTTCGCTACGACCCGGCGCGGGCGGGGGTTGGGATGCGCCTGCAATACGGCATGGCCAAATCGCTCTACGGTGAATACCCGCCGCATGCCGGCATCAACTACGTGTGGGATGGCAAGGCGCCGGCTGGCACCATGGTGCCCAATGCCTACACGGCGCGCGCCATGATGTTCGTGGTGGAATCCGGCGCGAAGCGCGTCGGTGAATGGGTCGATGTCGAGCGCAATGTTTACGAAGACTACAAGCGCGCCTTCAAGGAAGAGCCGCCGCCGGTGCTGGGCATCGCGCTGATGACGGACACCGACCAGACCGGGGAGGCGGCAACGGCGTGGTACGGGGACATCACGTTACGGAAAAAACCGTGAGCAGGCATCGACCGGAAAGGCGCATGGATCGGACGCCTCGGCGCGCCGCACATCGAAGAATGGCTGTGGGAGCCATTCTTGGACAGGATCAGGCGATGTAGGGGTGGCTTGCTCCGACGTGAACCATGCAACGAACTGTCAGGCGTCGCCGTCGATCAGCTGGTCGAGCGCGTTGTCGACGATCAGCGGCGTCTCGAAGTAGCGGATCACCGGCTCACTGCCGTACATGGCTTTGATGCGCGCGCGCCACGCTTCATTGTGGCCGCGTTGCGCCGCTTCGACCGAGGGCCACAGATACACGCCGCCGGCTTGGCCTTTGGCGGGATCGTACAGATAATTCTTGCGCACCAGCTCGCGGTTGGCGCGCCACGCGGGTGCGGTGTCGCGCATGCCGGCCACGACGTGTTCGCGGCTGATGCCGGGAGGCAGGTCAAACAAAACGAGTTCGGTAATCATGCTTTTCCTCTTTGGGCGGGGACGGGTGAGAGTCGGGACACGTTCAAGTCCGGGTGTGTTCGGTGGCGGCTTCCTCGGTGCGATGCCAAATCTCGTTGGCCATCGGATTACGCGTCTCCTCGAGGATGTGGCTCACCAGGCCGATGGCGCGTGCCATCACGCCCAGGCCGCGCACTACGCGTGCATCAATGCCCAGCTCGCAGGCGATCGAGCCGATCGCCGAAGTGGCATTCATCGGCAACACCTTGGTGGTGCGCGATTGCGCTTCCGCATGCACCGCCTGCATTAGCTTGACGTATCTTCCGGAAAAACCGTTTTCCGCAGCGATGCGAAACAGCACCGGTACGCGCGGGTCAACCGGCTTGTGGATCGGGTGCCCGATGCCGGGGATGATGGCCTTGCGCGCGGCGTAGTCGTCGACGATGGTCCCGGCGAGCGCTGCGTAGTCGGGTGTATCGCCGGCGTCCTTGAGGGTACGCGTCAACAGGTTGGCCACTGCGTCCATCGAGCCGACGAACACGGTTCCCAGGCCAAGCAGGCCGGCAGCGACGGCGCCCTGCAGCGATTCGGGGGCGCCGAGGATGGTCTGGCGCGCGGCGATCGCGGAAGGGGTGATGCCGTGCTCCACCAAGGTGACGGTGATGGCGTTGAACACGGTTGATTCCTGCGGCGTCGGCAAGCGGCCGGTAAGGCCGAGAAAGCCCATGTCACCCAGATTGACCTTGCCGAGTACTTCGGTGCACAGGTTCTTGCCATAGACGGTGATCGAGTCGGGTGTGCTGTAACCGGTGTCGGTACGCATGGGTTTGGGAGCGCGGCTCATGGGATATCCAGTGAAAGGTAAAAGGAAAGAGGAAATGTCGGTTGCTTGAAGCAGGTGAGATGGTCAGGCCGAGAGATCTACCGCGCGTTCGCGCAGACTCTTGTCCTGGCGCATCTTGAACTTCTCGACGCGGTGCGTGGGTGTGTGCGGCAGTGACACAACGAAGGTGACGTAGCGCGGCACCTTGATTGCGGCGAGATGTTTGTGGCACCAGCCGGCGATGTCCTGCGCGGTCGCGGTCTGGCCCTCGCGCAGCACTACCGCAACCAGGATCTCGTCTTCGCCCAATTCAGCCGGCACCGGGATCGCCGCCGCTTCAAGTACGGCCGGGTGGTTGCCGATGACGCGGTCGAGCTCGGCGCCGGAAATGTTTTCGCCGCGTTTCCGGATGATGTCCTTTTTGCGCGCCACGAACCAGTAATAGCCGTCTGCGTCGTACCAGGCAAGATCGCCGGTAAGGAACCAGCCGTCGCGGAACGCGGTCTTGGTTTGCTCGGGGTCGCGAAAGTAGCCCTGCAGGATGGTCGGCGTCTTTACCGCCAGCTCGCCGATGGTGCCGGGCGCAACGGTATTGCCGTCGTCGTCGATGATCTTGACCTCGGTGAGCTTGATCGCCGGGTCGGGATGGGTGGAAGGCTTGCCCATCGAACGAACACGACGCTCGCCGGCGAACGGATTATTGAGTGCGCCGGGGATCTCGGACATGCCGAAGCCCTCGATTACGTGCGGCATGTCGAATTCGTCGCGAAATACGCGGTAAGTCTCGTCGTCAAAGGGGGCCCCGAACATCTTGCGCAAGCTGTGCCCGGGCCGGTATTCGCTTCGCGGCCGGCGCATCAATATGCCGGCGGCAGCAGCGATGGTATTGACTTCGGTGGCACGCGTGGCGTGTGCCACTTCCCAGAAACGCGAGGCGGAAAACCGCGGCTCGAGAATCAAGGTGGCGCCAGCGGCGAGCGAGCCGGTCAGCGAGTAGAACACCGCATTGATGTGGAACATAGGCAAGATACACATCACGCGTTCGTCCGGCTGCAGGTACATGCGTTGCACAAAGCCTTCGCCGGCCAACACGATGGTCTTCTGGCTGTGCATTACGCCTTTGGGAAAGCCGGTGGTGCCCGAGGTGGAGACCAGGATCACCGTGGCATCGGGCGCAGCGGCGCCCGCGGGCGCCTGAATGTCGGCGGCTGGTGGTTCCGGACGGAGCTGCGGCACGTGCCCGCCCGGAGCGGACGACATCGTTACCGGCGCCTGATTGAGGGTGAACCACGGCAGCGGTGACATAGCCACGCACGCCGCCTGGGCCCGCTCCAATGCTTCCGGTGCTGCGATGACACCGCTCACGCTGGAGTGGTTGAACACGTAGCGCACTTCCTCGACGCCGTAATCGGCGTTGACCGATACCATGATCGCGCCCAGGTGGCCCAGGGCGAAGAACGTGAACACCGTCATCGGGTGGTTCGGCGAGATCACGCCGATGCGGTCGCCTTTTTTTACACCGCGCGCGGCCAGCGCCTGCGCAGTGGCCAGCACCTCGCGCCATACCCCGGCATAGCTCAGCGATTTGCCCTCGAAGACGATGAACTCCTTGTCGGGAAGCATGCGCACACGCGATTCGAGCAGGGACATGAGCGTGTAGTCGTGCTTGCCGAAGCGCGAAATCACATCGAGTGGTGCGACCGTGCCGGGGGCCAGCGGTATGGTGAAGGCGAGCGGGTTCATGGATGCGGGCAAAGGAAAGGAGGTGCGCTGGTTTCGGCGTACCAACGCCCCTCATTTTCAAACTCGATGAAGCTGTGCTGCGGAATGCGCCACGCGCGACTCTCTGGCGCACGATACGGCGTGACGTGGTGCTCCATAGAGTGCGGTAGAAATTCGAGTGGCGTCACTGCAACACCGGTGCTATGCGCTGACTTTACTCAACCTTGGCGCCTGACTGCTTGACGATGCGTGCCATGCGCGCGGTTTCCTTGCGAATTAGGTCGGCGAACTGATCGGGAGTCAAGGCCATCGGCCCCATGCCCTGACTGGTCATGTTCTTCTCGACAAATTCGCGGTCGGCCAGCACACCGGCGACGGCCGAGTTGAGCTTGGCGACAATCTCCTTGGGCGTTCCCGCCGGGGCGAGGAAGGCGTACCAGGCGCCGATATCCATGTCAGCATAGCCTGCTTCGGTGAAGGTTGGAACCTCCGGCGCGAGCGGCACGCGCTTGTCACCGCTGACCGCGAGCACCTTGAGTTTGCCCGACTTGATATGGCCCTGGATGGTCGGAAACGCGGGGAAGGTGAACAGGAGCTGTCCACCGAGCACGTCGGTCACCGCGGGGCCTGCGCCCTTGTAAGGCACATGGACCAGGTCGGTGCCGGTCAGCTTCTTGTACATCTCGCCCATCACATGCGGCTGGCTCCCCGCACCGAAGGAGCCATAGCTCAGGCTGCCACGTTTGGCCTGGGTGTAGGTGACCAGCTCCTTGAAACTGTTGACCGGCACGCTGGAATTGACCACCAGGGCCAGCGCCACATAAGTGACGGTTGCGACCGGTGCGAAATCCCGGTTGACGTTATAGGGCAAAGAGTTAAAAAGCACCGGATTGAGCACGAAGGTAGCGTCGTTGGTGAACAGCAGCGTATGGCCGTCCGGTGCGGCTTTCGCAACCGCATCGGCGCCAATCGCCGTGTTGCCGCCCGATCTGTTCTCGATCACCACCGGTTGCCCCAGCGCCTCCGACAGGCGCTGCCCCACTTGGCGGCCGACGATGTCTGTGGTGCCACCGGGCGCGTACGGAACGATGATGCGGATTGGCCGGGAAGGATAGGACTGACCTAGGGCGACGCCTGCCGTGAGCAGTGTGCCTCCCATCAGGCTGATCGTGGCTATCAAGCGGTAAACCTTGTTCATGAACTGCCTCCGGGATGACTTCACTGGGGAATGCCTTGTTGCGACATCTCTTGTCGATCGAGTGTAAGTCCGTGCTTCTCGCAGTGTCAACGCAACATCAATGTGTGTGGAGCGCGGCAATGTCACGGGGTTGAACCGGTGGCCACCGGCCTTGCCGGATCACCACACCATTCGCTCCATGATCCTGGATACAACTTGCCTCCGACCATGCCCGCGATCTCCATCGCTATCAGGTTGTGGCAGGCGCTCACGCCGGAGCCACACTGATGAATCATCTGCGCGGGCGGTACGGCTCCCAAGATCGCTTCGAATTCGCGCCGCAGCACTTCCGCACTCTTGAACTTGCCGTCGGCGCCGACATTCATTTTCCAGAACCGGTTGAGCGCCCCGGGGATGTGCCCACCCACCGGATCGATGGTTTCGGCAGACCCGCCGTAGCGCTCTGGCGCGCGAGCGTCGAGCATGGGCGTTGCCGGATTACGCATGCTGGCAAGCACGGTGGGGGTATCGACTTTCATCTTCTCATTGGGCTGGCCGACAAATTGCGTCGGCTGCCATGATGGCTGATCAGTTGACAAGGCGCGTCCCTCGGCCTTCCACAGCGTGATGCCGCCGTCGAGCACGGCCACCGCTTGATGCCCGAGCCAACGCAGGCACCACCAGGTGCGCCCGGCCGACGAACCGGAGCTGCCGTCATACACCACCACCTGCTTGGCGGCATCAATGCCCAGACGCGAAAACACCGCCGACATGATGGGCGGTGTCGGCAACGGATGGCGGCCGCGCCCGGTGATCGCATGGTCGGATACATCGTCATCCACCGAAATGAAGCGCGCCCCGGGAATGTGGCCAACTGCATAAGCGTCACGGCCGAAAGCGGGATTCATCAGGTCATGCTGACTATCCAGGATTACCCAGTTCGGATCGTCAAGGTGGGCGGCGAGTACTTCCGTGGAGATGATGGTCGTATAGGTCATAAAGGCGGGTTGGGATCAAGTGCTGGGAGTGGGTGGTTCGGGAACAACGGCTTTGGTTTCCGAGCGGCGGGTGCGCCATGTGGCCATGATACCGCTGAGAATGACCATGCCCATTGCCAGCCAGCCGGTGGCCGGAATGCGATCGTCGTAGAGCAGCACGCCCGCCAGGGCAGAGAAAGGAACCGCCGCGTAGGAGAGGTTGGCGGCCAGCAATGCCTTGCCTTTTGAGTAGGCGCGGGTCTGGGCCAACTGGCCGGCAGTGGCGGCAACCGCCATCGCAAGCACCCAGCCTGCCCCTGCCATGCTGTGGCTTTTCCATCCACCGACCACGATCAGCCAGAGGCCCGAGGCGATGCTGATGATGGCGGTGAACCACCAGAAGATGCGCAAGTCCGGCTCCCCCAATCCGCCCAGCCGGCGCACATTCAGAACGCCGATGGCGGCCGCCATGCCCGAGAGCAGTCCAATGGTGACGTCAAAACGTTTGTCTGGCGTGAAGACAGGCTGGAGCAGCAGCACGATGCCGATGAAGCCAACCGCCAGCGCCACCAGCGTGATGCGCGAAAGGTTCTCGCCGAATACCAGTGCCAGAATCAAGGCTACCCAGAGGGGCGCGGTGAAGTTAAGGGTGACCGCAGTCGAGAGTGGGAGGTGCACAACGGCATACATGAACGCGCTGATCGCCACGGTGCTAGTGTAGTGCTTCATAATTAACAGAACGATTTATCATCTGCCGAGTCCAAGATGTATCTGGTGCATTTGGGAGGCGGCGATGCGAAAGGCAACAGCGATTGAACTGGACGACGCACAGCGGAAGAAGCTGATGAGGCATGCGCATTCGAACACCACGGAAGTG
>SXGU01101007.1_pt1 | contig 21165 bp, 25 predicted proteins | sample 3174531 | NCBI WGS metagenome assembly SXGU01 (sample SAMN11356863, study PRJNA531348) | freshwater metagenome | isolation source: freshwater sample F1-140 | place: China: Fuxian Lake, Yuxi | collected 2017-12-25 | reverse complement strand
GGGCGGGGTCTTCCAGAGTGTGGACGAGGCGGTGGCCGCCGCCACCAGCGCCCAGCGGACCCTGGTAGCCGGCACCCTCGAAGAGCGCAAGAAGATCATCGAGGCCATCCGCCAGAAGACCCGCAGCCTCGCCGAGGAGTCCTCCCGCCTGACCGTGGAGGAGACCCTCATGGGGCGGGTGGACCACAAGATCCGCAAACACCACGCCGCCGCCGATCTGACCCCAGGCGTCGAAGACCTGGAGGCCGTCTCCTGGACCGGCGACCACGGCCTGACCGTGGTGGAGATGGCCCCCTACGGGGTGATCGGGGCCGTGACCCCCTCCACCCATCCGGTCCCCACGATGGTCAACAACGCCATCAGCATCCTCGCCGCCGGCAATGCCGTGGTCTTCAACGTCCATCCGGCGGCCAAAAAGGTCTCGGCCTGGGCGGTGCGCCATCTCAACGAGGCCATCACCCGCGCCGGGGGGCCGGCCAACCTGATCACCATGGTCGAGATCCCCACCCTCGAAACGGCCCAGCAGCTCTTCACCCATCCGGGTATCCGGGTGCTCCTGGTGACCGGAGGCCCGGGGGTGGCCAAGGCCGCCATGGCCAGCCCCAAGAAGGCCATCGTCGCCGGCCCGGGCAACCCACCGGTGGTGGTGGACGAGACCGCCGACATCGACAGGGCCGCCCGCGACATCATCGCCGGGGGCTCCTTCGACAACAACCTCCTGTGTATCGGCGAGAAGCAGGTCTTTGTCGTCGAGTCGGTGGCCGACGAACTCAAGGCCCGCATGGTCCGCCACGCGGGGTACGAGCTGAGCCCTGCCCAGATCGAGGAGCTGTCCAAACACGCGTTCGTCAAAACCCCCAAGGGCGAGTTGGTGGTCAACCGCGACCTGGTGGGCCGCAACGCCTCGGTGCTGGCCGAGCGGGTGGGTGTACACCTCGACGAGCAGGTGCTGATGCTCATCGGCGAGACCGACGCCAGCCATATCTTCGTCCACGAAGAGCAGATGATGCCCTTCCTGCCCATTGTCCGGGTGCCCAACGTCGAGCAGGCCATCCGCCTGGCCATCGAGTCCGAGAAGGGCTACCGGCACACGGCCATCATCCACTCGCGCAACATCGAAAACATGCACAATATGGCCCGGGCCGTGGACACCACCGTCTTCGTCAAGAACGGCCCTTCGTATGCGGGCCTGGGCATCGGCGGGGAAGGTTTCTCCACCTATTCCATCGCCGGCCCCACCGGAGAGGGCCTGACTTCGGCCCGCACCTTCACCCGCCAGCGCCGCTGCAGCCTGGTGGATTATTTCCGCATTACCTGATGGTACTGTCGCGGGTCAAGGGGCACGTAGTCGCCACGGCCAAGCTAGAAAACCTGGTCGGCAAGAAACTGCTGCTGGTGGAGATCATCACCGTGCGCGAGTCCGGGCTGGAGCCCACCGGCCGCCACATGGTCTGCATCGACGCGGTGGGCGCCGGCGAAGGGGAGTTGGTGCTGGTGGTGATGGGCAGCTCGGCGCGTTTCGCCCCGCAGATGGCCGACGTGCCCACCGATGCGGTGATCGTCGGCATCATCGACAACCTGCAGGCCTTTGGCCGCGATCTGGCGGTGAGATAAACGAATGAAGCTCTCGCGGGTGATCGGCACGGTGGTCCTCTCCAAGGCCATCGACGCGTACACCGGCAAACCCCTGCACCTCATCGAGGACCTCGACGAGGACTTGCAGCCCACCGGCGAGCCCGAGGTGAGCGCCACCTGGATGGCCATGCGCGAGGGGGACCTGGTGGTGGTGGAGGTGGCCCGCGAGGCGGTCAACGCCTTTGACCCGCCCCTGGCCGTAGATGCCGTGATCCTGGGCCGGGCCGAACACGTACACATCGACAGGGAGGCGCGATGAGCGCCCAGGTGTTGGACCCCAAACAGATCGAGGCCCTGGTGCGCCAGGCCCTCCAGGCCCAGTTGGGTGCCGCCCCGGCGCCGGCCCCCGCGGCCCCGCGCCTGGTGGTCAACATCTCGGCCCGGCACATCCACCTCAACCAGGAAGCATTGGCGACCCTTTTCGGCAAGGGCGCCGAACTCAAGGTGCTCAAGCCCCTGTACCAGGAAGGGGCCTTTGCCGCCGAGCAGACGGTCACGGTCTTTGGGCCGCGTCAGCAGATGATCGCCCATGTGCGGGTGCTGGGCCCCCTGCGAGACTACTCCCAGGTGGAGCTGGCCTTCACCGACGCCCGCTTTCTGGGCATCGACGCGCCGGTGCGCCTCAGCGGCGACCACCGCGACACCCCGGGCTGCTACCTGGTGGGCCCGGCCGGCGGCCTGGAGTTGCGCGCCGGGGTGATCCGCGCCGCCCGCCACGTACACATGAGCCCCGCCGAGGCCCAGTACTACGGGGTCAAGGCCGGAGATCTCATGAAACTGGTGGTCGAAAGCGAGCAGGGCGGCTCCCTGGAGGGTTTGATCTGTAGGATCAGCGACAAGGAAAAACTGGAGGTGCATCTGGACACGGACGAGGGCAATGCCGTGGACCTGGTGCGCGCCCGCAAGGTGTATCTGGAAAAATAGCACAACTCCTTCAACGAGAGGTCGAATATGGCAGATGCATTGGGAATGGTAGAGACGGTGGGGCTGGCCGGCCTGATCGAGGCCGGCGACGCCATGAGCAAGGCCGCCAACGTGGTCCTGCTGGGCTGGGACAAGGTCGGCTCCGGCCTGGTCACCATCTTCTGCCAGGGCGACGTGGCAGCGGTCAAGGCGGCGGTGGACGCCGGCGCCCAGGCTGCGGCCAAGGTGGGCAAGGTCCACAGCGTACATGTCATCCCCCGGCCCCACGGCGAACTGGGCAGCATCCTGCCCGCGCGCGCCGACCGGGGCGAGGCCCCCAAGGGGGTGCGCGCCCTGGGTATGATCGAGACCCGCGGCGCCACTGGCGTGATCGAGGCCAGCGATGCCATGAGCAAAGCGGCCAGTGTCGAGGTGGTGAAGATCCGCGAGATCGGCGGGGGATATATCACCGTGCTGGTCACCGGCGACGTGGGCTCGGTGAGCGCAGCGGTCAGCGCCGGTGCCGAAGCCGCCGAAAGGGTGGGCGAGCTGGTGTCCCGCCACCTCATCCCGCGTCCCAGCGACGAAACCATCGAACTCTTCCTGAGCTGAGGAGACTGACAACTGATGAAAGCACTAGGGATTGTCGAAACCAAAGGCCTGGTCTGCGTGGTCGAAGCCCTCGACGCCATGCTCAAGACCGCCGACGTGAGTTTTGCCGGCCAGAAGCGGGTGGGCTCTGGTCTGGTGGCGGTGATGGTCGAAGGCGACGTGGCCGCCGTCAAGGCGGCCGTGGACGCCGGCGCCCAGGCCGCCCAGCGGGTGGGCGAGCTGCGCAGCGTACACGTCATCCCCCGTCCCGTCGAAGCCCTCAGGGAAAAACTGAAGTAAGCGGACGCCATGTCCACGCCCTGTTTCATCGACGCCCCGGTTATCACCGAGGCCCTGCTGCGCCAGCAGCACCAGGGACAGGAGGAGTTGCGCCTGCTCCCCGGAGCGGTGGTCACCCCCACGGGCTGGGATTACCTGCGCCAGCACCGCGTCAAGGTGACGCGCGGGCAAGCACCTGCTCCGGCAACTCCGGCACCCAACACCGGCCTCATCCCCGAGCTCACCCCTTCCAGCCTGGTGCAGGAGGGCCGCTGCGACCATCCCGACCGCTCTTGTGGTTGCCAGGCCGAGGAGTTCGGCTCTGGTTTCGTCGAGCCGGCCTCGTGTGGGGAGTGTTCCATCCACCATGCAGAAGGGGGCTGCGGCGAGGCCTGCCAGGGCTGCAACCGCCACAAAACCCCGCCGCTCCAGCAGATCGCCCTGCCCGGGGTGAGCGAGGACCTGGTGCGCCAGATCGTCGCCCAGGTATTGGCCAATCTGGGGCAGGCTTAAGCGGGGGCTGAAGATGGCGATCGGCATGATCGAGGTGGAGGGGGTGGCGGGTATCATCGCCGCCGCAGACGCCGCCTGCAAAGGCGCCCAGGTGGAGCTGCTGGGCTGGGATTCCATCGGCGGGTTTACCACCGTCTTTTTCAGCGGCTCGGTCAGCGACGTGGCCGCCGCGCTGCGCAGCGGCGAGCAGGCCGCCCGCCAGGTTTCGAGGAAGGTCGTGGCTGCCTCCCTGAACCAACCCGAACCCGCCTGCCTGCACTACGTCACCGTCCCCGTCGACAAGGAAATCCCCGCCTTTTCCGGCGCCCTCGGCCTGCTCGAAACCCAGGGTTACGGCCTGCAGGTGCTGGCCGACGACCGCATGGTCAAGGCCGCCCAGGTGGAGGTGGCCAACGTGCTCACCGTGGCCAACCGGGTGGTCTGCTCCCTGATCGTGGGGGAGGTGGGGGCTGTCAAAGAATCCCTGGCCGTGGGCCGCGAGCTGGCCTCGTCCTCTTCCCGTTTCCTTGGTTCCGCCTTCATCGCCCAGCCGGTGCCGCAGCTCCTGCAGGCATTTGGCCGGCGTTAGGACTTTGCGATGAGTTCCCCCGCCCTCGGCATCCTCGAAACCCGCGGCATGGCCGCGCTGGTGGCTGCCGCCGACGCCATGGTCAAGGCTGCCCAGGTCGAGGTCTGTGGCCGGCACGGGGTGGGGTCCGCCTGGGTCACCGTCCTGGTCGAAGGGGAAGTGGCCGCCGTGGAGGCCGCCCTGCGCGCCGGCCAGGAAGAGGCCGCCAAGTACGGCGAGGTCATCGGCGCCGACCTCATCGCCCGCCCAGAAGGCCTCGAAAGGATGCCGCACCGCAGCGGCTCGGCGGACCGCCCGGTGGGCAAACAGGCCCTGGGCCTGCTGGAGACCCGCGGCTTGACCCCCCTCATCGCCGGGGCCGACGCCATGGCCAAGGCCGCCGCCGTCAGTATCGAGGGCTGGTCCTCCATCGGCGGGGCATTGGTACACGTGGCGGTGCGCGGCGACGTCGCCGCCGTGCAGACCGCCCTGGAGGCCGGCCGCAGCGCCGCCGCCCAAGCGGGAGACGTGATCGCCACCCTGCTCATCCCGCAGCCGGCCGAGGGCCTGGGCCGGATGCTGCCGCCCCTGCCCGCCGGCGAGGCCCTGTCCTGCGGCGCTCTGGGGGTGGTCGAGACCACCGGGTACGTGACCCTGGTGGCCGCCGGCGACGCCCTGGTCAAGGCGGGCGAGGTGGAGGTGAGCCGCATCAATATCGGCACCGGCGGGCGGGTGGCCCTGCTCTTCAAGGGCAATATCGACGACGTGCAGGCCGCCGTGGACGCCGGCGCCGGACTCGCCCGGCAGGTGGGCGAAGTCAACGCCGCCCGGCTGATCTCGCGCCCCGCCCCCGAACTGATGGCCTGTTTCGCCGCCCCCGGACCGCGCAAGGAACGCCCGGCGACCGCCGGTCCCGCCCTGGGCCTGATCGAGACCCGCAGCAGCATCGCCCTGGCCATGGCCATGGACCAGATGCTCAAAGCGGCCAATGTCGAATACGAAGGCAGCTACAAGGTGGGCTACTTCCTGACTGCCAGCGCCATCCGCGGCGACGTGGCCGCGGTGCGGGCTGCCCTCGACGCGGGTGCCGTCGAGGCGGCCAAGTACGGCGAACTGGTGGCCGTCCACCTCATTCCCTATCCCTACCCCCAACTGACAGAACGCCTGGTTCACTGACGAGGATAACCCATGGTCCGCCTAGACGATCCCGTGATCACCGCCCAGGTGCTGGAAGCCCGGCTGGGCAACGACAAGTCCCTCGAACTCTGCCCCCATGCAAAACTCACTCCTTCGGCCCTCGATTATCTGCGCGCCCACGGGGTGAGGGTGGAACGCCGGGCAGCCTCCGAGTCGGCGCTGCGCGCGCCGATTGCCGGGCCGGCCTCCCCGCTGCCGCCCCGCAAACCCTCCGGCAAACGCGAGTTCAAGGGCATCCTCTGCCCCAACATCGTCATCCTCGACGAGAAGGATCAAATCAATTACAAAGAGATGGAGCGCTACATCGACTGGCTGATCGAGGCCGGTATCCACGGGCTCTATCCCAACGGCAGTACCGGCGAGTTCGTGCGCCTCTCCTGGCAGGAGCGCCAGGATGTGGTCAAACTCATCTGCCAGGTGAACAAAGGCCGGGTGCCCATCCTGGCCGGGGCCAGCGAGGCCAACCTGCGCGACGTATTGCAGATGGCCGAGTTCTACGCCACCATCGGCGTGGACGCCATCTCCCTGGTGCCGCCCTACTACTACAAGATGTCCAACACCAGCCTCTTCGAGTACTTCGCCGAGATCGCCAAGCAGTCGCCCCTCGACATCCTGCTCTACAACATCCCGCAGTTCACCCAGGAGTTGCCCCTGGACCTGATGGAGCGCTTGCTGCCCTTTGAGCGCATCATGGGCACCAAGGACTCCAGCCGCGACCTGCCCCGGCTGATCAACACCATGCACCGGCTGCGGGCGCACCGGCCCGACTACGTGGTGCTGGTGGGCTGCGAGGAGATCCTCTTTCCCTCGGTGATGATGGGGGCCAGCGGCGGCACCATCGCCACCTCCGGCATCATCCCCGAGGTGATCACCGAGATCTATCACCAGACCCTGGCCAACAACATCGACAAGGCCCGCGAACTCCAGTACCGCATCCTCGACCTGATCAACCTCATGCTGCTGGGCGTCAACTTCCCCGAAGGTTTCAAGACCGGGGTGGCGGTGCGCGGCTTCGAGGTGGGCCCGCCCCGCCAGGTGATGAGCGCCGAGGAGCAGCAGTACCTGCTCAAACTCGAAGCCCAGATCAGCTGCGTGCTGGGCGACATGGGCTACTCGGTCAAGGCGCCCCGCGCCTGTCCGGTGACCCACCTGCCGCCCATCGTCGGCCGCTAGGGCCATGGCCGCCCCGCAGGTGCTGGTCGCCGGCGCCGGGGTGGTCGGCCTCTCGGCAGCCTATTACCTGAGCGCACGCGGCTTCGGCGTCCACCTGCTCGACCCCGGCCCCTTTCCCACCTCCGCCACCGGTGCCTCCCTGGGGATCCTCACCCACTGCAACGGTGGAGATGATCCCTTCTCCCAACTCTACCGCCAGGGCCACGCCTTACACGCCGAACTCTCCGCCCGCCTGCGCGCAGAGACCGGCCTCGATGTGGGCTGGCGCTCCCTGGGCGGCCTGGACCTGGCCTGCACCGAAGCCGAACTCGCCGAACTGCGCGACCTGCTCGCCTACAACTGGGAGCGCAACTGCCCCGCCGAATGGGTGGAAGGGGAAGCCCTCCGCCGCCTGGAACCCGCCCTTTCCCCGCGCATCCTGGCCGGGGTCTACTTTCCCACCGACCAGCGCGTGGACCCCGAAGCCCTCTGCCGCGCCCTCTTGCAGGCAGCCCAGCAGCAGGGCGCCCGCCTCAGCCTGGGGGAAGGGGTAGAACATTTCGCCCAGCAGGGGCAGGAGGTCTGGGTCCGCACCCGCATCGCCGAACACCGCGCCGACTTTCTGGTGCTGGCCACCGGCGCCTGGACCGGCGAGTTGGGCGCCGCCCACGGCCTGAGCCTGCCGGTGCGCCCGGTGCGCGGCCAGCACTGCCGCTTTTCCGGGCCGCAGGTACACCACATCCTGCGCTGCCAAGACGCCCATCTGCTGCCCGCCGGCGACACCCTCATCGCCGGGGCCACGGTAGAGGAGACCGGCTTCGCCCTGGAGACCACCCCGCAGGCCGCGGAGTTTTTCACTCACCTCTGCAACCAGGTGCTGGCCCACCCCGTCCAGCTCCTGGGCCAGCGGGCCGGGTTGCGGCCCAAACCCAAGGGGGGCCGGCCCCACCTGGGGCCGCTGCGCTCCCAGCCCCGGGTGTTGGTGGCCTCGGGCCACTACAAAAACGGCGTCCTGCTGGGGCCGCTCAGCGGCCAGCTGCTGGCCGGCTGGATCGAGGGGGGGCGCCCGCCCGCCGAACTGCAGCGCTTTGCCCCCGAACGCTGAGCCCCATCTTTCCAGTTGCCAATACCGCTAGAGATTTTGCATCTTAGAAAAACCAAATTTTCGACAATTTCCCTTTTCATCGAGGCCCCGCCCATGCCCCTGAACACTCCGCAGTTGTTGGAAGCCCTCAATTCTGTCGTTTCCGTGCCGATCGTCCCCTTCAAGGGCGAAGAGATCGACTACGAAGGCCATGCCCAGAACATCCGCTACCTGATGGACAACAACCACCTCGAAGGCGGCCGTCCGCGGGTCATCGCCATCGCCGGCACCAGCCTGGTCCACCACATCAGCCACCAGGACCAGATCCGCCTCATCGACTTCACCGGCCAGGTGATGGGCAGGGAAGGGGTGCTGATCGCCGGCATCGTGCCCAACCCCATCGGCGACGCCGGCCGGCTGGTCGAGGCCATGGCCCGCCTGGCCCGCCCACCCGACGCCTTTCTGGTGATGCCCCTGAGCGGGGTGATCAACCCCGAAGGCATCCACCGCTACTACCTGGAATTCGGCAAGCGCTACGGGGAGGGCAGCGGGGCGCGCTTCTTCTACTACCTGCGCCAGAAAGCCGAGCGCGAGTCCGTGGTGCGCCTGCTCAACGACTCGCCGCATTTCCTGGGGGTAAAGGTGGGCACCTCGGAGGAGGACGTGTTGCCCATCGCCGCGGGCTTGAAACCGGAAAACGGCATGGTAATCTGGGGCATCGGCGACCGCTCCACCCGCGCTGCCCAGGCCGGCACCAAGGGCCATACCTCGGGGGTGAACGTGGTGTACGTGCGGGCTTCCGACGAGATCAACAACGCCCAACGCCGCGGCGATTTCGAGCGGTCGCTGCGCATCGAAAACGAACTGGCGGCCCTGGAGGAGATACGTTTCCGCGAGGGCCGCATCTACAACTATTCGGCCGTGGTCGAAGCCATGCACTTGGGAGGTTTCGACGATGTGGTGGGAGGCACTGGCGGCCCTTTTAATCCCCGGGTTCCTGCTCCGATCGCCGCCCAGATCCAGGCCGCCATCACCGGCCTCAACGCCTATCACTGAGGTGCTGGCATGAGCGAGCACACGCGGCGGCGACACAGCCGCAAGCGGCGTCCACCCAACTACCGGATCTACGCCATCATCACCCTGGCCTGCGGCGCGCTGGCGCTGCTGGTCCAGTTTGCCCTCGACGCCACCACCAAGGTCAAGGATTACGCCGACGAGGCCGCCGACAGCATGGTGCGCGACGCGGTCAAGGACCAGATCAAGAGCGAAATCAAGGGCGGCCGCTGATCCCCGGCCTCACCCCTGTCTCAGCCTTCCCTCCAGGTATTCCGCCCATTCCACCGGCAGCAGATCCCGCTTCTGGCTGTTGCACTCCTTGCAGCAGGGCACTACATTGGACCTGCTGCTGACCCCGCCCCTGACCAGGGGCACGATATGGTCCATGGTCAGCTGGCGCGGCGGGAAGGAACCGCCGCAATAGTAACACTGGCCGGCGCCGCAGCGGTTCTTCCACCACTGGCTCTGGCGCAACTCGCGGGCCTTGTGCCGCTCGCGGGCCAGGTGTTCCTCCGAGGCCGGAACAAAATAGCCCTCGTCCATCGCCATGGGTCTCGTCCTCAGCGAGCCGTCCTGATGCCTGCCACCGCGCTTATTCCGCTCTTCCCCCTCGAACTGGTCGTCCTGCCTGGCCAGGTGCTTTCGCTGCACATCTTCGAGGAGCGCTACAAAACCATGATCGCCGATTGCCGGGCCGGCGACCTGCCCTTCGGCATCTGCCTGGTGCTGGAGGGGGAGGTGCGCGCCACCGGCTGCGCCCTCGTCATCCAGGAGATCCTGCGCGAATACCCCGACGGCCGCCTGGATCTGGTGGCCACCGGCCTGCGCCGCTTCCGGGTGCGCGACACCTACGAGGACCAGCCCTACCTGAGTGGCCTGGTCGAGTACTTCGACGACCGCGACGAGTTGGTGGACCAGGCCCTGGCCACCGGGGCGGAGGAGCGCTACCTGCAACTGCTGGCCCTGCTGGGCGCCGAGACCGGATTGCCCCAGGCCTGGTCGTCTTTTCACCTGGCCCAGCACCTCGACTTCAGCCTGGAGGAGCGGCAGGAGCTGTTGGAAAACAACAGCGAAAACGCCCGCCTGCTCGCCCTGATCAACCGCCTGGACCTGGTGCTGCCCGCCCTGGAGCAGCGCCGCGAACTGCGCCGGCGCTCGCTGGGCAACGGGCATCTGAAAGACTAGACCACCTCGACGAAGATGTGGCTGGCCACCTCCAGCCCCAGGGACTGCTTCCTCCGGCTCCCGTCGATGCGCAGCACCAGGGGCCCCTGAAAGGGGGCCTTTTCCCGCACCTCGATCCGGACGCCCAGCTTCAGGCCGATCTCGTCCATGTAGCGCAGCATCTCCGGATGGCGGTCGCTCACCCGGCGCACCACCGCCTGTTGTCCGGCCTGCATCTGGGCCAGGGCCAGGTACCGCGGGTTGTCGATATCGCCCTGCTTGCTGGGAATAGGCTCGCCGTGGGCACCCACCCGCGGAAACCCCAGGGCCTGATCGATGCGGTCCTCGAACTCCTCGGAGATGGCGTGTTCGAGCCGGTCGGCCTCGGCGTGTACCTCGTCCCAGGCGTAGCCCAGGGTCTCGGCCAGGTACAGCTCCAGCAGGCGGTGGTGGCGGATGATCTCCAGGGCGATCTTCTCCCCGGCCGCCGTCAACTCGACCCCCTGATAGGGGGTGTGTTCAAGCAGGCGCAACTCAGCCAGCTTCTTGACCATATTGGTCACCGATGCCGGGGCCACCTCCAGCCGCTCGGCGATCAGCGAGGTGGTGACCGGCCCCTCCTCGCCCTGCCCCAGCTTGTAGATGGCTTTCAGGTAATCCTGTACCGCCTCACTCAGCATGATGCCTCCGCGCGCCTCCCCTCGGTTGTGGCCCCTAAAATATTCATCTTTTTCAGCGGTTTAGCAATGATCTTGACAATAAATTAGCCGTGACTAAATTATCAGCGCCATACCAGTTAAATTTTAGCCGGGGAAGGGCTCTATGAAGGCAGGGATCTACGGGTGCATCACCCTCGTGTTGGGTGCCTGGTGGCTGGTGGCTGGCTGCGGCGGGCCTGGCGAAAGACCAGCCCAGGGCGGCCGGCTCCGGGTGACCTGCACTACCGGCATGGTCGCCGATCTGGCCCGCAACGTGGGTGGGGAGCGGGTCGAGGTGGACTGCCTGATGGGCCCGGGCGTGGACCCGCACTATTACAAGGCATCCCAGGGCGACCTGGAGCGCCTGAGTCGGGCGGGGGTGATCCTCTACAACGGGCTCTTCCTAGAAGGCAAGATGGAGGAGATCTTCGGCAAAATGGCCCGCGAGAAGCGGGTGGTGGCAGTGGCAGGGGAGTTGCCGGCAGAGCTGTTGCGCAAACCACCCGAGTTCGACGGGCATTTCGATCCACACGTCTGGTTCGACGTCTCGCTGTGGCGGCAGACCATCCCCACGGTGGTCGCCGCCCTCACCGCCGCCGACCCGGCAGGGGCTGAGGAGTTCAAAAGGCAGGGCGCGGCGTACGCCGCCCGGCTCGACACCCTGCACCAGTGGGTGCAGCAGCAGATCGCCACCATCCCGGCCCCCCAGCGGGTGCTGGTGACCGCCCACGACGCCTTCGGCTATTTCGGTCGGGCCTACGGGGTCGAGGTGCTGGGCCTGCAGGGGGTGTCCACGGTGGCCGAGTACGGGGTCAACGACGTCAACCGCCTGGTGGACCTGATCGTCGGCCGCCGGCTCAAAGCCATCTTTGTCGAAAGCAGCGTGCCCCAGCGCTCGATCAACGCGGTGCGCGAGGGCTGCCAGGGCCGCGGCCACCAGGTGCAGATCGGCGGCACCCTCTACTCCGACGCCATGGGGGAACCCGGCAGCGGGGCCGACACCTACGAGGGCATGGTGCGCGCCAACGTGTACACCATAGCCGCCGCACTCCAGTGAGGGCCCTCCCCATGCAGGGCGAAAAAGGGGAACACCTTCCCCTCCAGATCCACGACATGACCATCGCCTACCACAAAAAACCGGTACTCTGGGACGTGGACGTGGACATCCCCGAAGGCAAACTGGTGGGCATCGTCGGGCCCAACGGGGCGGGCAAGAGCACCATGATCAAGGCGGTGATGGGCCTGGTGCCCAAAGCCTCCGGTTGGGTGAAGATCTACGGCCGGCCCTACGAGGAGATGCGCCAGTCCATCGGCTACGTGCCCCAGCGCGAGTCGGTGGACTGGGACTTCCCCATCAGCGCCCTCGAGGTGGTGTTGATGGGCCGGTACGGGCAGCTGGGCTGGGTGCGGCGCCCCGGCAGGGAGGACCGCCACCTGGCCCACGAGGCCCTGGCCAAGGTGGGCATGGCCGACTATGCCGAGCGCCAGATCAGCCAGCTGTCGGGCGGCCAGCAACAGCGGGTCTTCCTGGCCCGCGCCCTGGTCCAGGACGCGCGGCTCTATTTGATGGACGAGCCCTTTTCGGGGGTGGACGCGGCCACCGAGCGGGCAATCATCGATCTTTTGGTCGAATTGCGCGGCCAGGACAAGACCATCCTGGTGGTCCACCACGACCTGCAGACGGTGACCAATTACTTCGACTGGGTGATCATGATCAACATGCGGGTGGTGGCCAGCGGCCCCACTGCCGAGGTCTTCACCAATGAGAACCTCAACAAGACCTACGGCGGCCGCCTGACCCTGCTCTCCGAGGCGGCCCAGGCCATGGCGGTCCCGCCGCGGGGGCGCTGATGCTGGACCAGGCCCTCCGCTTCTTCTCCCTGGCCGACGCCAATGTGCGCTTCGTGCTCCTGGGGTCCCTGCTCATCGGCGGTACCAGCGGCCTCTTGGGCTGTTTCGGGGTGTTGCGCAAGCGCAGCCTGATGGGCGACGCCTTGGCCCACGCCGCCCTGCCCGGGGTGGCCCTGGCCTTTATGCTCACCGGCAGCAAGGCGCTGCCGGTGCTGATCCTGGGGGCGGCGGTATCGGGCATCCTCGGGGTGCTGGCCATCCAGCTGATCGTCGGCCAGACCCGCATCAAACCAGACGCTGCCATCGGCCTGGTGCTCTCGGTGTTTTTCGGCATCGGCATCGTGCTCTTGACCCACATCCAGCGCAGCGGGGCGGGCAACCAGAGCGGCCTGGACAAGTTCCTCTTCGGCCAGGCCGCCTCGCTGGTCGAGGACGATCTGGTGGTGATGGCCTGGCTGGCGGCGGGCATCCTGTTGGCGGTGATCCTCTTCTACAAGGAATTCAAGGGCCTGATCTTCGATGCCGGCTTCATGCACTCGGCCGGCTTTTCGACCCGGCTCATCGATCTGGGGCTGATGGGGCTGATCGTGCTGACGGTGATGGTGGGCCTGCAGGCGGTGGGGGTGGTGCTGATGGCGGCCATGTTGATCACCCCGGCGGTAGCGGCCCGCTTCTGGACCGAGCGCCTGGCCACCATGGTGTGGTTGTCGGCCCTTTTCGGCAGCCTTTCCGGGGCCCTGGGCACCTTCATCAGTTCGCTGGCCCCGCGCCTGCCGACCGGGCCGGTGATGGTGCTGGTGGCCACCGCCATCTTTGTGATTTCGGCGGTCTTTGCCCCCCGCCGCGGGGTGCTGGCCCGCTGGCGGCAGCAGCGGGCCAACGTGCGGCGCGAGATGCGGCACCACCTGCTGCGGGCCACCATCGAGCTGGCCGAGAAGGGCGCCGGCCCGGTCTTTGGCCCGGATCAGCTCGCTACCCAGCTTGGGTGGCCTTTGGGCCGGGTGCGCCGCCTGGCCCGGCAGCTGGAGCGGGAGGGTTTGGCCCAGGACGAGGCCGGGGGCTGGCAGCTGACCGCATCGGGCCGGGCACAGGGGGAGTTCGTGGTCAAATCGCATCGGCTCTGGGAACACTACCTGGTCCACCGTGAGATCCTGGCCGCCGACCACGTGGACCGGCCCGCCGACGAGGTGGAACACCTGCTCACCCCCCAGATCATCCTCCAGCTCGAGGAGATCCTCCAGCGCGAGGAACAGCTCGACACCGCACGTCTGGCTGACCTGCACCAGGGCGAGAGCGGTTACCGGCCAGGAGGCAGGGATGAGTGAGCTTCCCGGCGCCTTCTGGATCATCCTTACCGGGGCCTTGGCCGCGGCCTCTTGCGGGCTATTGGGCACCTTTTTGGTGTTGCGGCGCATGTCCATGTTGGGCGACGCCCTCAGCCACGCGGTGCTGCCGGGTATCGCCATCGCCTTTTTCTTCTCCGGCAGCCGTTCGGTGCTGCCCATGTTCCTGGGCGCAGCCATCGCCGGCCTGCTCACCACCGTCCTGGTCGAGGCTTTCCACCGGCGCTGGCGGGTGCAGGAGGATGCCTCCATCGGCATCGTCTTCACCGCCTTTTTCGCCCTGGGGGTGGTGATGATCTCCGCCTATGCCGGGCAGGTGGACCTGGACCAGGAGTGTGTGCTCTACGGCGAGATCGCCTATACCCCGTGGGATCTGCTGGTCTGGAACGGGCAGTCGCTAGGGCCGCGGCCGGTGTGGATCCTGGGCGGCATGCTGCTGGCCAACCTTCTGCTGGTGGGCCTGTGTTACAAGGAGCTGGTGATCTCCTCCTTCGACCCGGCCATGGCCGCGGCCGTGGGCATCAACGCCGCCGCCATCCATTACTTGTTGATGGGCGCGGTGTCCCTGACCACCGTGGCCGCCTTCGAGTCGGTGGGCGCCATCCTGGTGGTGGCCCTGATGATCGTGCCGGGGGCGGCGGCCTACCTGTGGAGCGACCGGCTGCCGGTGATCCTGGGGCTGGCCGTGGCCTTTGGTGTGACGGCAGCGGCGGGCGGCTACTACCTGGCCAGCCTGTGGGACAGTTCCATCGCCGGGGCGATGGTGGTGGTGTTGGGGGGAATCTTCGCCCTGTCGCTGCTCCTGGCGCCAAATCAGGGCCTGCTCTCGCGCCTGGGCCAGCGCTGGAGCCTGTCGCTGCGCATGGCCCAGGACCATATGCTGCTGGGCCTGGTGCGCTGGGCTGAGGGCCGCAGCGAGACCCACTGGAGCCAGGCCCAGGTGCGCCAGGCCGGCGCGGTGCCCAACTGGCTGCGCGGCCTGGCCTTCAGGCGCCTGCAGCGCCAGGGCCTAGTGGACGGGGTGACCGACGGGTTCCAGCTCACCCAGGCAGGCAAAGAACAGGCGCTGCAGCTGTTGCGCGGCCACCGGCTGTGGGAGACCTACCTCAACCGGCTGGGACTGCCCCAGGACCACGTACACGACGGGGCCGACGCGGTGGAGCATTTCCTCGACGACCAGTTGCGCCAGGAACTCAGCACCCAGGTGGCCGGCGCCCAGGTGGACCCCCAGGGCAAAAGGATCCCCGACCTGGGGCCACCCCCGGCGCCGGGCTGACCCGCCGCCGGCATCGACCTCGAACGCTCCTTCAGGCCTGCTGCTTCTCGACCACGTCTTTGACCCAGGTATGGGCCGCCACGGTGGAGGGCAGGCCCAGGGTGCCGGCCGCTAGGGCCACCACCTGCTCAAGCTCGGCAGCGGTGATGCCCATGCCCAGGGCCTTGCGCACGCTGGAATGCACCGCCCCTTCGCGCAGGGCACCGATGGCAATGCCCAGCTTGATCAGCCGGCAGGTGCGCTCGTCCAAGGGGCCGTCAGCGCCGGCCTCGTTGATCAGGTCCCAGGCCGCGCCCAGCTGGGGAAAACGGGCGACGAAATCGCGGTACGCGCGGGGGGGCTGGTTGGGTGTTTTCATGGGGGCTCCTTTCTGCGGGGGAAACTAGGGCTGAGAGGGCGGTGCGGCAACAGCGCTCTATTGCGGGCCGCAGGGCAGGGCGCTATTTTTGGGGCGCGCCCAAACCAGGGGCAGGCCAAAAACCAACGAGGAGCGCACCGATGGATCCGGTCATGTTGACCCCGCAACAACTCGAATTCTTCAAGACCTTCGGCTACCTTGGCTTCCCCGGACTGCTGGCCGACCGCGTTGGGCAGATCATCGAGGAGTTCGAGGCGGTCTGGGCCAGCCGGGGGGGCGGCCATTACGGCAAGCCCCACGATGGCAAGGCCCGCTCCTGCATCGTGCCCTTCATCGACCAGCGCGAGTACCTCTGCTCTCTGCTGGATGACCCGCGTATCCTGGGCATCGCCACCAGCCTGTTGGGCGCGGACTTCAACTATATGGGCAGCGACGGCAACTACTACGCCGGCGACACCAACTGGCATTCGGACGGCTGGCACCCCCAGATCCGCCATCTCAAGATCGCCTTCTACCTCGATCCGCTCACCCGCGACACCGGCGCCCTGCGGGTCATCCCCGGCAGCCACGTGATCGGCGACCACTATGCCGAGGGCCTGCAGCGGGATATCCGCAAGAGCGAGGAGTTGTGGGGCATTCACGGGCGCGAGGTGCCTGCGGTGGCTCTGGAGATCCAACCCGGCGATATCGTCTGCTTTAACCACAACACCAAACACGCCGCCTTTGGCGGCAGCCCGCGCCGGCGCATGTTCACCATCAACTTGGCCCAGCGCTACCCGGAGGAGAAACTGCAGGATCTGCGCGATTACCTCAAAGGGTTTTCTCGCTTCTGGGTGGAGCGCCCGTACAGCGAGGTGATGATGGGTACCGCTGGTCCCGAGCGGCAGCGCCACCTAGAACAGGTAATGGCCAACGACAGCCACATCGCCGAACTCTCGCGCCAGGCCAGGGAAACCATGCCTGAGCCCTCGCGCGGCTGAAGAACCAGAAATTTCGGAGAGGAACTGCACCATGATCGACACGGCCCGGCAGGAGCAACTCCTCACTCAGGGCTTTTGCCATTTTCCCAAGATCCTCGACCAGGAGATCCTGGGCGAACTGATCAGGGTCACCGACCGTCTACTCGACGCCGAGCCGGTCGAGCGCCACCACAAGTTCCGCTACCAGGGCAGCAATATCAGCGTGGCGTACCAGGACCCGGTCTTTGCCCGGCTCTTCACCTGGCCCAAGACCATGGACGCCCTGGCATCCCTGGGGTATACCGATCCCAAGTGGTGGAGCGGATTTTTGCTGAGCAAGCCGCCCTATGGGCCGCCCCTGTACTGGCACCAGGACTGGTGGGCCTGGGACCATCCCTGTAGCGCCGACCCTCACCTGATGCAGGCTTTTCTGATGTACTATCTCACCGATACCACCCGGGAGAACGGCTGCCTGCGGCTCATCCCCGGCTCCCATGCCCGGCGGGTGGATTTGCACGAAAAGCTGCCGCCGGCGCACAGCGAGGAAACCTACGAAGCGCCCCTGGAGTCCCCGATTTTCTCCCACCACGCCCAGGAGATCGACGTGCCGGTGAAAGCCGGCGACCTAGTGGTGGGGGATGCGCGCCTGCTCCATGCCGCCCACGCCAACCAGACCAATCAGCGGCGCACGCTGCTGACCTTGTGGTATTATCCAGGCTTCGAGGGCCTGCCCGAAGCCATCCGCGCCTTTGTCGCCCGAAAAAAGCCCCTTGAACTGCCCGATTGGTGGGAAGGGGAGGCCGGCAGGATCATGGAGCCGTTGGTGCCCCGCTATACCGGCGACGCCGAGCCGGCTAAGTGGAACCGGGTGCCCGGCGAGCATCTGCAATACTGAGGATTCTTCTCTGCAGCGCGAAGTAGACCTCTGCAATGTGTGTGGTGCAGGGGACAGTGCTGTCTACTCGGCGTAACATTTGCTCCGCGCCACCGAGTACCCCCCGGACCTTTGCTGCTCTGTGCGGCGTTCATTCTTTCTGGCATAGAGTTTGTTTTCTGTCCCTGCTTATTGTCTCTGGACAGGAGAGCGAGAATGAACAAGGGACAGGCAACACCCGTACTCTCCAAAATCAATCAGCTCCCAAAGCTTACCCTGAAGCTTGGCGAGCCAGGTTGTTGGGAGGTCTACCTACCTTATCACTTCGAGACCAAAAACCACCTAAAAAAGACCATTCCCAGTTGTCATTGGAACAGGCAGGGAAATCACTGGCAGGTGCCGGCTGGTCCAGGGACACTGAAAGCCCTGATCGACAAATTCGGCGCAGACCGGGTGGTGGTCGATCCGGCGATTAAAGCACTTGAAAAGGTGTGGAGAAGAACAGCGCTCCTCGATAGTTTCACCCAGGAACTCCACCTGCGCCGGTACAGCCCCAAGACCTGCAAGGTGTATCAGGGGGCAGTGCGGCGCTTTTTGGAATCCTGCAACAAGGATTACACCCAGCTCACCAGCAAGGAGATCCGCACCTACCTGTTGCGGCTGATAGAGCGGGAGGAGGTTTCCACCTCGTTTCAGAACCAGACCATCAGCGCCATCAAGCTCCTTTTCGAATGGGTGCTCAAGCGCCCGCAACTGCTGGAAGATCTGCCGAGACCGCGCCGAGGCCGCCGTCTGCCGGCTGTGATGAGCCGCAATGTCACCGAGAACATCCTGAATGCAGTGGGCAATCTCAAGCATCAAACCCTGCTGGTGTTGATGTATGCTGCCGGCCTGCGGGTAGGGGAGGTGGTACGGTTGCAGGTAGATGATCTGGACGAAGGTCGAGGTTTGATCAGGGTAAAAGGAGGCAAGGGAGACAAAGACCGCTACACGCTGTATTCGACCCTGGCCCGACAAATGGTAAAGGCATACCGGCGCGAATACCAACCGCAAAAATGGCTTTTCCCAGGTGCCCAGCCTGGTCGACACCTGACCGAACGATCAGTCCAGCAGCTCGTTGTCCAGGTGCGCAAAAAGATGGGTTTGGGGATCCAGGTGACCAGCCATACCCTGCGCCATTCCTTTGCGACACATTTACTTGAGAACGGCACTGACCTGAGGTACATTCAGGAACTGCTCGGGCACAGCAGCCCCAAAACCACCCAGATCTATACCCATGTGAGCCGGCGCGACCTGGGACGGATCCAGAGTCCGGTTGAGGGGTTAAGAATAAGGCAGAAAGGTGAAGTGGTAAGGGAGGATTCGCCTAACCAACCAGGTAGGAAAGTTGTAAGAAGCTGGTAGGGGCAAGGTATTGTAAGCTTGTAAGTTCGAGGGTTTCGCAAAGCAGACCTTATTGACTGACTTATAGAACCCCTGCGCAGGCAAAATAGTTATGTGAAAGCCGGCCCAAAGCAGCGGCGCATTCTGCGCCGCCAAAGGGCAACAACCAGCTTGTCTCGCGGTGTAGTATGGAATATTCCATCGAGCAGGCAGCAAAATCACTCGCTGGGCAGAATATGAGCACGAGTGTTCGCATTGAGACACCGTCGTTGGTGCTCCGGCCGTTCACGCTTGGCGACACCCGGCGCATGCTCGAAATGAGCCAGGAGGACTGTGCGCGTCGGTGGCTGCCGAGTCAGGTTTGCGCAGACGAGCGCCATGCTACCACAGTGATCGAGTATCTGATTGGTCAGTTTAACTTGGACGCCAACCCGACAAAGAATGCGTTCGTTTTTGGTATCGAGAAAAAACCGACTGGTCGCCTGATCGGACATGTCGGCTTGAGTCCTCTCGTCGACACTGTTGAGGTCGGTTTTGGTATTGCCGCATCCGAGCAGAGGAAGGGTTACGCAGCGGAGGGCGTTACTGGGGTCTGCGCCTGGGGCCTGGAACGATTCTCCCTCCCGGAAATCGTGGGGGTGACAGACGAGGAGAATGTGGCTTCGCAAAGGGTGTTGATCCGCTGCGGGTTCAGTCGAAAAGAGGAGAAGATGATGCGCTTTCAAGGCGCTGACCGGCCAGTAATAATCTTTGAGATCAGGAGCAAGGTGCCCAACCCCAGCGTGGAGGCGACCTCGCTGCGCCTGTCGGCTCACGCGGAACGTTACCCATAACGGGTTTATCGTGGTTTCCCATCGTAGAAACCCCACCCCACCCCAGGGCCGGCCATCACATAACACCGGTTTGCCGGCTTCGTTCGCTGCGCTCACTACGCCTAACCTTCGCCCGGTCATGCCGTTTGCTTGCGCAAACGTCCTGCCCAGGCTTCAGGTTCGGCAACCCGAGACGTTAGGCGAAAGGGGCAAAAGCAGGGCGCTCCTTCGGAGCGCAAAAACTCTACAGGAGACTTGATGGCACAATCCACAGAGGTTCCAGCGCCAGACCTGACTCAGATGCGCCATTCCATGGTGGATTTTCTGGTGCGACACAAGACATTCACCAGTTCCACCATTGAAGAGGCCTTCCGTGTCGTTCCTCGCCATCTGTTCCTGCCGGGCGTGCCTCCCGATCAAGTGTATCAGAATCAGCCGATTGTGACCAAGCAAGATGAGCACGGCCTGCCCATCAGTTCGTCAACCCAGCCCAGTATGATGGCGGGAATGCTCGAACAACTCTCTCTATCTCCTGGCCAGCGGGTATTGGAAATCGGAGCTGGTACGGGATACAACGCAGCCTTGATTGCCCATTTGATCGGTCAGGGTGGCCATGTGGTGACGCTCGATCTAGATCGGGATGTGGTGGAAGGTGCCCAGGTTCATCTTTCCAATGCCGGATTTGGCAATGTGGAAGTGGTCGTCGGCGATGGTGCTCAAGGCCATCTGGCTGGGGCACCCTATGACCGCCTCATCGTAACGGCAGGGGCGTGGGATGTGCTGCCGGCGTGGTTAGAGCAGCTTCGACCCGAGGGTCGATTGGTCGTACCGCTGACCATACTTCCCGGGTATATGCTGTCCATTGCTTTTGAACAGCGCAATGGGATCTGGCAGAGCCAGTCAGTGTGTCAGTGTGGATTCATGTCTCTGCGAGGGCAGGCAAGTCCACCGCCAGGTTTCCTACCTCACCGGCCTTCTCTGCCCACGGTCATGCTGACGCCACGGTCACAGGGCAGTGTGCCAATCGAGATCAGAGTTCACCTGTCAAAGCCGAATGGGGAAATGTCGTTATGCTGGGAAACTCACGGTGATGTTGGAAATGCCCCCTTCGCATAACACCGCGTTGCCGGCTACAGTCACTTCGTTCCTTCCGCCCAACCCTTGGTCCGTCACGCCGTTTGCCAGAAGCGGCAAACGCCGCGCCAGCCCTTCGGGTTCGGCAACCCGAAACGTTATGCGAAAGGAAGTCAAAGATAGGATCGCGGCCATCCCTGGCCGCTCAAAAATCATGAGGGGACCGGTTGCCCGAGTACGGCACAACCGCTTTTGCCGCAAGTTCCTTCTTCCAGGAGGTGATACATGAACTTCCGCATCCAAAACACGGGGACAGTCAGTCTGCTGGCCGGTTTGCTCGTCGGCTGCTGGATTGGGCTCAAGATTCTTCCTACGCTGTCCTTCTTTCGCCCAGTCACCCCTCCAGCCGAGGAGAG
>SXGU01451805.1_pt1 | contig 21203 bp, 19 predicted proteins | sample 3174531 | NCBI WGS metagenome assembly SXGU01 (sample SAMN11356863, study PRJNA531348) | freshwater metagenome | isolation source: freshwater sample F1-140 | place: China: Fuxian Lake, Yuxi | collected 2017-12-25 | reverse complement strand
CGAGCCGGACGTGTACATGACGTAGAGCGGGTGCTCGGAGTCGAAGAACTCGCACTCGTGCTCGGTCGACGCCTGGTCGACCGCGTCGTGCCACCAGACGTCCACGTCGTCGTCCCACTCGACGTCCTGGCCGGTGCGCTTGACGACCAGGACCTTCTCGACCTCGCCGCCCTGCTCCTCGACCTTGCCGAGCGCCTCGTCGACGGCCGGCTTGAGCGCGGAGGCCGAGCCGCGCCGGTAGCCGCCGTCGGAGGTGATGATCACCTTAACGCCGCAGTCGACGACCCGCGACGCGAGCGCGTCGGAGGAGAAGCCGCCGAAGACGACCGTGTGCGGCGCACCAATCCGGGCGCACGCCAGCATCGCGACGACCGTCTCCAGGATCATCGGCATGTAGATCGCGACACGGTCGCCCTTCTCGACACCCAGGTCGGTCAGCGCGTTGGCCGCCTTGCAGACCAGGTCCTTCAGCTCGGCGTACGTCACCGTGCGCTTGTCGTCCTCGGGCTCACCCACCCAGTTGATCGCGACCCGGTCACCCAGACCGTTGGCCACGTGGCGGTCGACGCAGTTGTACGCCGCGTTGATCCGGCCGCCCACGAACCACTTCGCGAACGGCGGGTCGTCCCAGTCGAGGACGCGGTCCCACTTCTGGTCCCAGTCGAGCCGCTCGGCCTGCTCGGCCCAGAACGCCTCCGGGTCGGCCTCGGCCCGCGCGTACGCCTCCTCCGTCAGGTTGGCGTTCGCCGCCAGGTCAGCCGGCGGCTCGAACCGGCGCTCCTCGCGAGACAGGTTCGACAGGGTCATGTCAGATCTGGGCATTCTCGCTCCGCGACTCGAGCTCGCGAACGCGACGGCGAAGCAGACGCAGCTCGTCAAAGCCGGCGGTCACATCCCTCATCACGGCTACCGCGTGAGTCACGGCTCCTTCGGCGTCAGTCACGGCGACCAAGGTGAACTCGACGGAGATGGTCGTCCCGCTCTTGGTGAGGGCCGGGACCTTGAGCAGGTGGCCGACGTCGTACTTGCCTGTGCCACTCTCCACGAACTGCCAGTAGCCGGCCCAGTGAGCCTTCCGGAGCTTCTCGGGGATGATCAGGTCGAGTGTCTCCCCCAGCGCCTCCGCAGCGGCGAAGCCGAAGACACGCTCCGCGCCCGGGTTCCAGTGCGTGATGACACCAGCTCGGTCAGTAACGACCACGGCGTCGGCAGCTCCCCGGGCGATCGCGCTCCCGACATCGAGGTCATCCACGTCTTCTCCGAGGTATCTCGTACATGAACGGGTTCTCCAGGTAACCGCAGGCAGTGCCGAGTGCTACGCGTTCGGCCAACTCGATCCAGGACAGCCGACTGTCCATCCACGCTTGATCGACAGCCCTGTCGTCATCCCGGCCATCCTTGTCGACGGCTCTCGCACTCTTCGCCATGGTCATCGCCCGCTGAACGCCGGGGCCTGCTTGGTCAAGAAGGCCGCGACCGCGTTGACGTGATCCTCGGTCTGGCCGAGTCGTCGTTGCGCTGTGGACTCGTCGGCCAGCGACTGCTCGAGGGTGCGATGCAACGACCCGCTCAAGAGCAGCTTGGTCTCCGCGAAGGCCGCCGTGGCGCGTTTGCCGAGCTTCTCGGCCTGACCAATGGCGGTGGACAAGACTTCTTCGCGCGGCACGATCTCACCCGTGACCCCCCACGACACGGCGTCGGCAGGGGCGAAGGTCCGAGCACTGAGAATCAGGTCACGGGCTCGGGGGTCTCCGACAGCACGTGGCAGCGTCCAGGAAAGTCCCGAGTCGCAGGTCAGACCGATCGCCGTGAAGGCCGTACCCAAGGTGGCGTCGTCCGCGAAGACCCGCAGGTCACACGCGAGCACGAAGCCGAGCCCGGCCCCAACACAGGTGCCGTTGACGGCAGCGATCACCGGTTTCGGCATGGTGGTCAGCATCCGGGTGATGAAGGCGTAGTCGTCCATGACCGTGTCGAAGGCTCGATCGGGGTCCACACTCAGCGCTCCAGCATGCTCGGCTAGGTCCTGGCCGACACAGAATGCCGAGCCGGCACCGGTGAGCACGACCGCTCGAACGTCGTCTGCCTCGGCGGCTTCGGTGAGCGCGCATTTGAGCGCGGCTTTGAGTGCCGCGTCCAAAGCGTTGCGCTGGTCGGGCTTGTTGATGGTCACTACCGCGACCGCCCCGTGACGGTCGACCTGGACGATTTCAGACATCGCTAAACCTCTTAGGACTAACAGACCTTTCGGTCAGTTAATCAGAGATCGGCGATCCATGCCAGACGTTGCAGGCGACAATCAGTCGGCGGGGTTCCGCTCGGCGGGGGCGGGCTCGAACGCCAGCAGGAAGGTTCGGAGCAGGTGACGCAGGTTCTCGACCTCGGACTCGCCGAAAATGCCGGCGAGGAGTTCGTTCTCCGCGTGCACCACGTCACGGAAGACCGAGTCCATGAGCTCAAGTCCCGCCTTGGTCAGCTGTACATCGACCCGACGTCGGTCGTTGGTGTCCACGTGACGCGTGACGAGTCCGGCCTTCTCGAGCTTCTCGAGTCGCTGGGACACACCGCCGGACGTGATCAGGGCGTGCTTGGTGAGCTGTCCGGCAGACTGGCGGTAGGGCTTCCCCGAGCGTCGCAGCATCGCGAGGATGTCGATCGTCGCTCGATCGGTGCCCCACTCGGCGAGCCGTTCGTTGCGGACCCGGTCGAGATAGCGCCCAATTCGCCAGATTCGGGTCACGATGCCGAGCGAGCTCACGTCGATGTCCGGTCGTTCGCGCAGCCAGTCGGCCTCCACTGCGTCGACACCGTCCAAAGCAGTGCGCTCGGCAACTTCTCCCTGCGAAGATTTCACATCATAAGAATCTCATACCGGGGATCATTTGCGGGCATCTCGCTGGCGACGCCACGATCTACTGCGCGGGCACACCACCGCCGACTGTCGGCTCCAGGTCGGGCACGCCGGTCGGGTCAGCGGGACGGTAGCGGTCGGCGTAGATCACGTCCGCGTCCTCCAGGGTCTTCTTGAGCCACCCCCGCCAGACCTCGATGCTGCGTTCCGTCAGAAGCGTCTGACGTAGCTCGTCTGAGACCTGCGCGAAGGTGGCCGGCTCCGACGGCAGCACACGCTCGACGACGCCAACATGCCACCCGGTCTCGGTGCGGACGGGACCGAAGGCCTGGCCGGGTGCCGCAGCAAACGCGGCGTCACCGTAGGCACCGTCGAGCTGATCCGAGGTCGCCGTACCCAGAAGGCCCCCGCGCTCGCTGGTCGACGCGTCGATGCTGCTGCGCCGCGCAACGGCGGGGAATGACGCGCCCCCGTGGAGCTCACGCATGACTGCTGTCGCCTGGGCTCGGCTGGCGACGACGATGTTCCTGATCACCCGGCGTTCGGGGACGGCCAGAGCTTCGCGTCGCTCCTCGAACGCCGCTTCGACATCGGCATCGGTCACTTCGACCTCGGCAGTGACCGAGTCGAAGAGCCGAGCCACCTTCGCTTGGTCCACCAGCTCCTCGACGACCTGGTCCTGAGTGGCTCCCATCGTGCCTAGTGCCTGGACGAACGCGTCGCGCCCTCCCTCCGGGTAACCCTGGCGGATCAGCTTCGCCAGCATGCCATCGGCCGCCTTGTCGGCGATCTCGATCCCACGATCAGCCGCCGCATCGTCGATGAGCGACGCCACGACGGCCGACTTGGCCGCGTCGCGCCAGAACCGGTCAAGCTCCTCACCGCCGCTCGGCTGCTGCAGCCCGTACAGAGCCTTCATCACCTGGACGCGTTCCTCGAGGGCCGATTGGGTGATCTGGTGCTCCCCGACCCGAGCCGCCACACCATCGGGCAGGGTCTCGGGACGCTGCAACCACCAGGCTGTCCCTGCGACCGACGCCACCAGGGCGGCGATCCCGAGAATGCAGACCAGCCGGCGCGACGGTCGGTATCGATCCTCGCCGTGGGTGCTCAGGCCCTCCCCGACGGGACCGGGGTGGGCCTCGTCGACGGCGATGTCGTCGTCCTGCACAAGAAGTCCCATCAGCTCACTCCTGCCATCTCGAGAGTCCGTTCTTTCGCGCTTTCGGTTGCCGCGCGCGTACGAGGAAGGGGCCGGAGATCCGCCGTCATCACGATCGAGGCGATCAGTGCGAGGAGCACCGAGCCCACCATCACGAGACCGAACTGGCGGACCAGATCGATACCGGAGAACACCAGCGCGCCGTAGCCGGTCGCGCTCAGGAGCGCGGCACCGCCGACAAGTCGGCGAAGGCCGAGATCTCCCGTACGCCGAGCCGTGGCGGTGAGAACGGCGAACTCGCAGCCGACGGCGGCGGTCAGGGAACCGAGCGCCAACGTCAGCGGGTCGAGGGTCAGATCGAGGGCGGCGGCGACGAGGAAGCCCCAGCCGGTCGCGACCAGGGCCACCAGAGCCGCGCGCGCTGCGTCGCGACGGCGCGCCAGACCGAGTGCCAGCACCAGCGCGGCCACCCCGATGCCCACGAGGTTGCTGACGTGGCGGGCGCCGGTCAGTGTGTCGTAGGTCTGGGCAGCCGCGACCGGCAGCCCAACGACGCGGACCTCGTAGCCGTCGGGTGGCGGCGGCAGCTCGCGCCGGATCCCGCTGATGACGGTGCGTTGGGTTTCCAGGTCATCGAGGTCGGCACCCAGCGCCACGACCGAGCGGGTCCTGTCGAAGGTCACCACCGCTCCGGTCAGGTAAGGAGGCAGCAGCTCGAGTGCGGCGGACACCTGGGCGGCCGTCGGCTCGGGGCCGAGGAATCCCAGAAGGCCGCCGGGACTGACGATCGGCTGGAGCTCGTCCCCGTGTCGGACCACGACCGTCTCCTCGGCCGCTTGGGACCAAGCCAGCGCTTCTGGGGACATGACGTCGGGTCCGTCGAGCACGATGTCGAGCTCGGCCGCGAAGCCGAGGCGGTCTTCGACGTAGCGCGCGTCCGTGTAGCCGTCCGCTCCTCGGAGCAAGGCTTCCGGTCGGGTCTCCACCGGGAGTCCGGGAAGCAACAGCCACCCAAGGGCCGCCGTCACCACGGCGGCAGCGCCGACCAGAGCAGTACTCCGCGTCGGAGCGGAGACCCCGTGGTCCACGACCGACGTTGGGGCGTCAGGTGAGCCTGTCCAGCGACGCGGAAGCGCCAGGGTCACGCCGACCGCCACCAGGAGGCCAAGAGGTACGGCGATCCCCAGATCCCGGACAAAGGGCAGCGGCGACAACGCAAGGGTCGCGAACGCAGCGGCCGAGGCAGCCACGACAGCGAGCACCACGCGGCGATGGCGTCCTCGGATGAGGTACATCGGGTAATAGGTGCCCAGCCCCAGGAGGAGCGGGAGGAACATGACGGCGCCCAACGACACCGAGTGGCCAGCCCATCCGAAGGCAGCGGCTGTGACCAGGACGCCGGTGGACATCGGCAGCAGGGGCCACAAGCGGCGCCGGAACCGGGACCATGGCAGGAGGAGCAGCACGACCGCGACGGCCGCGACGGCGCCACCACCCAGCAGGGGGAGCTCGTGGCGCACCTGTTCGGCCAGGGACGAGGACACAACCGGGACCCCGGTCACCGTGACCCGACTCGCCCCCATCTCCGCCGACGTCTCGCTGACCGTCTTCCGCACGGCGTCGCCGAGACGGGCTGAAGCGGTCGCGTCCAGATCCTGGCGGGGCCTGACGTAGAGGGCGACGCTGTGCACGTCGGGCACCAGGTAGCGCCACCGGGAACGAGGCGCACCTGTCGCGTCGAAGACCACGCTGCGAACGAAGCTCGAGTTCTCGAGCGTCGGCAGTCCGGCCGGCATCCCGGCGACCGCCAACGCTCCGTACCGCGTCTCGAACCTTCTCAGCGCGGCCTTGTCCCCCACCTCCCGGAGCCCGTCGCGGTAGCCGGCGATGGACGCCATCAGCTGTTGCGCCTGGGCAGCGGTCTGGTTCAGTGTCGTGCCCGGCCCGTACACGACCGCAACGTCGTCAAGGGAAGCCAGTCGCCCCTCGAGCCGCACCAGCGCCGGCAGTCGGGCGGAGTCGAGCGGGCTGCCGTCCGCGACCTCGATCAAGGCCACAACGGGGTCGCCGCCGAAGCTCGACCCCACGTCGTCCAGGTCGGCCGCGGTCGCACCGCTCGTGGGCGAAAAGCTGTCCACGTCGGCCCCGAGCGACACCCGACCGAGGCCGACGACGGCCCATCCCGTGGCGGCGGCCACGAGCAGGACGGCGACGAATCGGACGAGCAGCGCGCGGGGCAGGGTCACGGGGAGTCCTCCTCCACGTGCGGGTACGTGCCGTCGAACGGGCCCGGGGAAAGACCCGCTCCCGGGGCCGGGTAGGAGTTGCGCTTGTCCAGGACTCCGGTGTGGCTCTCGAACGGGTAGTTCTTCACCGACGTCTCGTTGAAGACGAGGAAGACACGGAGGTAGTGACCGTTGGCGTCGGAGTTGGCCATCATCGCGGCCCAGTTGGTGAAGAAGGCGGTGATGTCCCGGTCGTACCGGGCCAGGTAGGCGAGCACCGGGTTCAGATCGGCGAGCGCAACACGAGCCGGCGGCACGATGTCAGAGACATCGCCAGCCAGTCGCGAGGTCCGCTCCAGGGTGGCAGGAGCGCGGTCGAGGACGGTGTCCAAGGACGGGAGCAATCCTCGGAGATCACGGGTGACTGCTGGCATGCGTTCCAGTGCCCTGTTCAGCTCAGGCGCTGCTGTGCGCAGGTCACGGGCGATCGGTGCGAGGTCCGTGGCCAGCGCGCTCAGGTCACCCGAAGCGGCATGGGCGCTGCGCACGACCCGCGGCAGGGCCTGCATCGTGGCGCGCACGTCGTCCTGGCTCGCCGCCGTCGCGCTCGAGAGTCGGTTGGCGGACTCCACGAGCGAGACGAGGTCGCCGTCGCCCTCGTCGAGAGCGCGCATCACCACGCCGATGGAGCGTGTCATGTCGTCGAGGTCGTCGGACTGGGCTGCGATCACGTCGAGGACGTCGTGACCCTCGGTGCCGAGGTCACCGAGGCCCTGGAGGGCCGCCGCGACGTCCGCCTCCGATCCTCGGGTGGCGACGTCCAGGGATCGGATCGAGCGACCGAGGGCGGCACGCGTCTGTGGGTCGAGACCGCGTAGGACGTCGTGGAGCTGGACCGGTTCGGCCACTGATCCGCCGGGGAGCTCGGCACCGTCGGGGATCTCGGCGCCCCCGCCGTCGACCACTTCGAGGTAGGTCTCCTCGACCAAGGACTTGGCGCGCAGGTGGATCTGCGCTCCCTCGTGAAGAGGCACCACGTCGGCGTCGTCGAACTGCAGGGTGACCTTGGCGTCCCCACCCGAGGTGTCCAGGGCACGGACCTTGCCCACGGGCACACCCGCGATCCGGATGTCGGAGTCGAACACCGCGTTGTCGACGTCGTCCATGACGACCTGGACGCGGTAGCCCTCGCTTGTCACCGCCGGGATCGTGCCGCCCATGTTGACCCAGAGATACCCGAAGATCAGGGCACATGCGGCGATGAAGCTACCGAGGACCGCGAGCCTGAGTCGCGGTTGGACGGTGTGCGAGATCCTCATCAGTTCTGACCGATCTTGAAGGGCAGGGACGTCGCATTGACCTGCGCCTGACCGCGGAGGATGCCGCCGTTGGCGTCGCCCAGGCTGAAGATGGACGCGGTGTTGTAGACGAAGGCGCTGAGGTCATCGATGTAGTCGACGAGCAAATCGCTGGCGCTGTCGAGCCGGCCACTGAGCGGGGCGACGTCGCCCAGCGCCGCGTCAAGTCGCGGGGCGACGGGACGGAGGTCGGCCACCAGCGGCCGGGCCTCGACGACCAACGGCGTCGCCTCCTTGACCGTGGCGTCCAGCTGGTCGGCGAGCGCACCCACGTCGTGCAGTGCGGTCGGTAGATCCGCTGACGCGGAGTCGATCGACTGAAGTGTCGGGTCGAGCTGCTGGCCGAGAGCGTCGACGCTCCCGGTGGCGTGCCGGAGCTCCTCGACAAAGCCGGGAACCTGCGCGAGCGTCTCGTCGAGCTCGTCGTCGCGCGCCGTGATGGTGTCCAGGGTCTCCGCCAGCGAAGTGGTCAGACGCGCCAGGCGCTGCTCGTCGCCGCCCACCGTCTGCGACACCTGTCCGAGGCTGGTGACCAGGTCTGCCAGTAGGTCCCGACGCTTGTGGAGAGCACGGAGGAGCGGCCGCATGTCACGCATCGTGCGGTCGGTGGCCGCCAGACCCTCTGGCAGATGGGCAGGAGCGTTCGCCAGCGCTACGTCCGCTTCTTGGAGCATCGCCGAGATCCCGGCGCGCGCGTCGTCGTCAAGGTTCTGCAGCACCCGGTCGACCTGGACGGGGTTGGCCGTCTGCTCGACGGGCACGAGGCCGTGCTCGGGCAGCGACCCAGCGTCCTCGGTTCCTTGGCTCATCTCGACGTACATGTCGTTGAGAGGAGTCTTCGGACGAAGCACGAGGCGAGCGTCCTTGTAGATGTCGTAGCCGGGCTCGATGGACAGCGTAAGCAAGGCAGTCCCGTCGTCGGTGAGCTCTGCCTCCTTGATCTTGCCCACGGTGACGCCGGCGATACGCACCTCCTGGCCGTTGCCAGGGCTGATGCCCGGCGCCTCGGCGAACTCGGCCTCGAACTCGAACTTGTCCTGCCAGGGCCAGTCGTAGCGCTGGTGCGCGAGCACGAAGGCGCAGGCCGAGGTGCCCAGCAGCACCAGGACCAGGAGGGCGGCGACGTCACGTCCCAGGCCGGGAACGGTGCGGGTCCGCTCCCAGGCTCTCCGGAGGCGTGCCGAGACGCCCGGGTCTGTCTTGCGACGGGCAGCAGCGCTCATCGGGCACCCCCGCCCAGGAGCAGCCGACGGAAGAGCTCCTCGAAACTGATCGGCAGACCGGACACCGACCCGACGCCGGCGCCGGGCTGGAAGTGCAGGGTAGGACCGTTGCGGTCGGTCATGTTGGCCGAGGCGCTGCCGCCGGCGAACATGTAGCCGAGCTCTTGGTACAGCGGTGTGCTGTTGCCGTTGCCTTCGTACGGCGTCCCCGTGCCGCCTCGCCAGGGCGAGAGGACGGCCTCACGGACCGGACCGTTGAGCTTCGCGAGCGGCCCTCCGTCCAGGTCGTCCAACACCGTTGTGGCTCGAGACGTGGTCGGGACGAGGTCGGAGATGAAGGGCCTGAGGTCACGGAGGGTGGGCACCGCCTCCTCCAGCAGAGGCCGCGAGTGTGCGAGCACAGGCTCGAGGCGGGCGAGCGCGTCGTCGAGCTCGCGGACCGTGGGCCGCGCCGATTCGGAGACGCTGCGCAGGTGATCGAGGGACGTGTTGAGGGCGTTGAGCCCCTGGCGGGAGGTGCGCAGTGACGCCGGCAGATCGGCCACTGTCTCGCGCAGCGCGGGACCGTTGCGTTCGAGGACCTGCCCGGTGACGGCGAGGCCGTCCAGCGTGCGCTCGAGCTCCCCTTCGTGGCGAGTGAGCGCACGGGCCGTGCTTTCCATGCCGCTGACGACGTCACGCAGATCGGTCTTCGGCTGAGTCCCTTGAACGGCTTCCAGCACAGGCGCTGCCTCGTCGAGTGACTCCGGGGCACTGGCGAGGAGCTGGGTGAGCTCGCGGCGGGTCTCCCGGTTTAACGTCTCCCGGGTTCCCGAGATCGTTCCTCGCCCGCTCTCGCGTACGTCGGGCTGGAGGGCCTCGAGGACGCGGTCGAGCTCGACTGGCACGGTCGTCGCGGACAGTGGGATGGTGCCCTCGAACTCACCTGGGTCGCCACCAGGTCTCAGGTCGAGGTAGTAGTTGCCTCCCAGGAGGGTCACCGGGCGGATCGCCGCGCGCGGGTCTGAGCCGAGCTTCGCTCGTGTGCCGTTGTCCACCTCCATCTCCACCAACGCGCCGTCGTCCGACGGCTCGACACCGGTCACGACGCCGACCGGGACACCCGCCACCTTGACCTTGGTGACGTAGGGCCGCAGGCGGTAGTCGCTGGCGAAGACAGCCGACACGTCCTCGCGGCCGGGTGACATCTCGGCGACGATGCGCTGCTTCTGGAAGAGCGCCAGTCCCAGCACGGCCACGCCGATGACGACGAACAGCCCGATGCGCACGGGGTTGGCGCGCTCGAGGCGACGCAGGATGTTCGCGACCATGTCAGTTGCCTCCGATCGCGCCCGGCGCACGGTCCTGCTGCGCTTGCCCGGGAGCGGGGTACGGGTTGCGGTGGGTCAGGGGATCGGCGAACGGCAGCACGCCGTCGACGGACTCGGGCCGGACGACGACTCCGAGGCGAAGGTAGTGACCGGACACGTCGCCCGATCCGTTCGCGGAGTGCCAGTAGTCGAAGAACTGCGAGAGCTCCGGTGCGTACGGCGCCATGTAAGCGGCGGGGCCGTCGGTGATGTTGAAGGTGTAGGCCAGACGGTCGACCAAGGGGCGCGCGTCGACGAGCATCTCCGTGAGGTCGCCCAAGGCGGGCTCAGCCTGCTTGGACACGGCCGGCACAGCTCGTAGAGTCTTTGCTCCGTCGCGAAGGCTCACCCGGAGGTCTCCCGTCGAGCGGCCCAGAGCCGCGGAACCAGTGCGGAGATCGGCAGCGGCTGCACGCAGATCTGCGAGAGGCTGCTCGAGGTTGTCGAGCGCGTGCCGCGTCTCGCTCAACGCTGCCGGCGCCTCGCGCAACGTCTGGTCGAGTGGCTTGCCCTGGTCTACCGCTACGGCCGAGAGCGTGTCGTCCATATTGCCCAGCAGGCTTGCCACCTCGTCCTCGTGTCCGCGGAATCGGGAGGACATGTCGCGGGTGGCGTCGAGGAGCTCTGGGAGCTCGGCATCGGAGGCGGACAGCGTGTCGGAGACGGTGCCTAGGTCGGCGAGGAGGTCCGGCGCCGCACCCAGGGCGTCGGCCAGTTGCTGGCTGCGCCCCTCCATGCCACCGCCCACCTCGCGAAGCGTTCCGCCGAGCGACTTGCGTGTCTTCGCGTCGAGGACGTTGAGCAGGTCGTCAAGCTGCGACGGGGGGACGGTCTGGTCCGTTGTGATCACGGAGTCACCCAGATTTCCGGCGGTCGAGTCACCGCGGTCGAGCTCGACAAAGTTCTGGCCTAGCCCGGATCGGGCCCACACAGCCGCCCGGGCGTCCCGGTAGACCTGGGTGTCGTCGGCGATGCGGAGGGTGACGAGCGCGTGGTCACCCTCGACCTCGATGGACTGCACGCGACCGACGCGGACGCTTGCCTCGCGGACGTCGTCTCCGACCCGCAGACCGCCGACGTCTGCGAAGCGGGCTTTGACCAAGGTCTCGGGGGTTCCTGGAAGACCTGCACTCGCGAACAGCGCCGCGTACAGACCGAGCCCCAGGATTCCGATGAGGAGCCCGGCAGCTCCGAACGTCTTGCTTCGCTGGTTCATGACTGGGCTCCGAGAAGGTAGGCCACCATGGACTGCTCCTGTCGAGCCGTCAGCCCGGTGAGATTGGTCGACCGAGTCGAGTTCGACTGGTGAACGGGCGGGGCGTACTCGTTGCGCATGAGCCCGCCGAGCAGGCCCGACAACGGGGAGCTGGGGCCGGTCACGGGGTTGTCGCCCAGCGGCAGTCCGTCGAGAACGTCGCCCACAACATCCGTGACGTCGTCGAGCGGACCGACGCCTGGGACGTCGGGGACGTCGGGGGCACCGTCCGCCGGCACGACTCCGGTAGCTGGCTCTGCAGTGACAACGGCGTGCGACCTGAAGTAGTTGGAGAGGCCGTCGGCGTTGTTCGTGGTGAGCGCCCAGAACTTGGCGAAGTCGAGGACGTGGCCGAAGTTGTCGAGCAGGCGTTCGCCCACGGGCTTCAGTCCGTGTGCCGTGCGCTGAATCGCGGGGCTCGCGTTCCTGAGTGTCTTGGCGACCGGGCGTGCTGCTGCGATCAGGACTCGCGCCCTTTCCAGGGTGGGCGTGAGGGACTCAAGAGCCGGCGCCCCGGCATCAGCGAACTGCGAGAGCTCCGCAGCCAGCTGGTCGAGGACGTCGGTGGTGGGGCGCATGCCGGCCAGCACCGGAGTCGTAGCGTCTGCGGCACCGGCGAGCTGGTTCAGGGTCTGCCTACCCTGTCGCAACGTGCTTGGGAGTTCCGCCAGGGTGGCGTCGAGCTCCTGCTGGCGAGCTGCAGTCACTGCGAGAAGCTGATCTGTTGCGTCAAGAAGTCCGTCGAGCCGGGCGCCGCGCTCCGTAGCCGCGGCTCCGGCGAGTGGTTCGAGATCGGTGACGAGGGCGCTGATGACGTCGGACTGCTGGTCCAGGACCCGCACGAGTGAGTCCGTGTCGTTCATGGCCGGCTGCAGGGCCTTGATCGCTGCGTCCGCATCTTTCCCATGGCCGGCCAGGCCACCGCCGGTCGTGGTCAGGAAGGCGGCGAGAGCCTGGCCGGTTGGCTCGTCGAGCGCGTTGAGCACCTGGTCGAGGTCCACGGAGCTGGAGGTGTGGGCGGCGTCGATGGTTGCACCGTCTCCCATGGCCGGTGCGTTGGGGCTGCCTCGGTCCAGTTCGACGAACCGCTCGCCGAGGAGAGAGACAGGGCGCACGCTCGCGGTCGCATCCGTGTGCAACGGCAGCGCCGCCTCCTCGATGCTGAGACCGACGAGTGCCTTGCCGTTGCGGACCTCGATCGACTCGACCTGACCGACGGTGACGCCGGCCAGCTTGACGTCGTTGCCGAGGATCAGGGGGCTCGCGTCCTCGAACTCGGCGTAGACCTGGGTGCCATCGTCATGACGCATCGCTCGGATGCCCGTGAAGGTAGTGATGACGAGGAACCCGACGGCACCCAGGACGACCCAGCGTTGGCGACGAGACGTTCGGGAGGCGTTCATCGCAGGGAGCTCCCAGCCGCGTCGGTCCAGGGCTGTCCCTCGTTCTGGCCGGGCAGTCGCTGGTGCTGGTCGGTGATGCCCGGCGGCATGATGCCCGGGTTCATGTTCACGCTGCTTGCTCCCTGCTGGATGAAGGCGCGTAGGTAGTGGCCGTTGGCGTCGTAGTTGCCAGCTGCTGCGCCCCAGTTGGAGAGCCAGCCCGCCAGCTCGGGTGTGTAGGGCCGCAGGAAGTCGAGGGCGGGCTGCGACCAGGTCACGAGCTCTTGCAGCTGCGGAATCGTCTGGTGGGTGGCGTCGAAGAGGGCGGGGGTGTTGCGCAGGAGCGGCGCCGCTGCTTGCAGCGTGGGCCGGAGGTCCGCGACCAGGGGTCGGAGGTCCCGCAGGACGGGATCGAGCTGCCTGGCCACTCCGGGGAGGCGGGCCGCAGCCGGGGCCAGGTCCTTCAGCAGTGGGCGCGCGGCGTCGACCGTCGGCGGTACCGCATCCAGCGTGGTCGTGGCCTGATCGAGAGTCTCGGGCAGCTCGGACAATGCGGTCTGCAGGGTCTCTTGCTCGGCCGCGACGGCGTCCACGCCGCTTCGGAAACCACTGACGGCCTCGCGCACACTGCCTTGACGTTCGGCAACGATGCCGGCCATGTCAGCGAGTCGTTCCACCAGCTTGCGAATGGCGGGCCCGTCCTGACCCACGGCGCGGAGAACCTCTCCGAGGGCCTCGAGTGCCGGCCCTGCCTCTGCGAGGCTCGCCCTGAGCTGGTCCTCGTTGCCGGACAGCGTGCTATCGAGCCGGTCGAGAAGGCCCCGCAGCTGCGCACGCGTGGGTTCGTCGAGCATGGCCAGGACCTGGTCGACCTCGACCCGGTCACTCCGGCCCTGGATCAGTGAACCGCTCGGGAGCGCCTGGTTGGTGTCGGGACCGGGCGTCACGTCGAGCACCCGCTCGCCGAGCACCGCCTTCCACGAGATCTGGGCGGTGGACCCGTCGTGGAGGGGAGCGAAGTCATCGTCGACGGAGATGGTCGCGATGGCCTTGCCGTCCTCGACACGCAGGTCGGTGACCTTCCCGGCGTCGAAGCCGTCGACCTTCACCGGAGTACCCGGCACGAGGTTGGTGGCGGAGCTCAGGACGACCTGCGTCTCGTAACCGTCGTTGCTGGTGACCAAGAGCAAGCCGCTGCCGAGGGCGACGGTGCTCATGACCAGGGCGATCACCGGTTTGCGCCGCATGTCAGTCCATCCCCAGGGGACCGGCCGACTCGCCCGCGAGGAACTGACGGACGAACGGGTCGTCGCTGCCGAAGGCCTCTTCGCACTCGCCGTAGTGGACGAGCTTGCCCTTCCAGATCATGCCGACGTAGTCGCTGCAGGACCGGGCCGCCGAGATGTTGTGGGTGACGAGGAGGTAGGTCCCGCCGTGTTCGGCGTGCATCTGCTTGATGAGGTCGCACAGGAGGCTCGTGCGCACAGGGTCGAGTCCTGAGTCGGGCTCGTCGAACAGGACGATGTCGGGGTTCAGGATCAGGCCCCGCGCGAAGCCGGCACGCTTCCGCATGCCGCCGGAGACCTCGCCCGGGAACTTGTGCGCGGACCGTTCGAGGCCGACCTCCGCCATCCGTTCCATCACGAAGTCGCCGATCTCCGACTCGGCCATGTCGGTGTGCTTGCGCAGCGGGAAGGCGATGTTGTCGAAGATGTTCATCGACCCGAACAGCGCACCGTCCTGGAAGAGGACACCGAAGCGCTTGCGGAGGTCGTACCGCTCGTTCTCGCTCAGGCTCCACAGGTCCTGACCGAAGATCCGGACCTCGCCGTGGTCCGGCTCGAGAAGTCCGACCAGGTGCTTGAGCAGCACGGACTTGCCCGTACCCGAGGGTCCGAGGACCGTGGTGATGGCGCCGTCGACGAAGTCGATGTCGAGGCCGGTCAGCACCTCGAACGAGCCGAACTTCTTGTAGAGGTTCCTGACCTGCATGCTGTGCGTCTCGCCGGTCGAGAAGGGCAGAACGGTGGTGTCGTCGAGGTCTTCAGTGAGCACTGCGGACATGGTGATTCCTCCCGAGGGATGGCGCGGCCGAAGGGCGCGTTGCGACTTGGTTGAGAGCTAGTTGGCGATGGGCGCGTTGGGCGCCATGCCCCAGAAGAGCTGGGTGGTGAGAAGCCCGATCACATGGACCAGAACCATGTTGACCATCATCGATTTGGCGGTGTTGATGCCCACGCCCACCGGACCGCCCTTGGCGGTGTAGCCGTAGTAGCAGCCCACGAGCACGATCACCGTGCCCATCAGGACCGCCTTGATCATCGAGAAGCCGTAGTCGGCCGGGTTCTGGAACAGCCAGAAGATCAGGGAGTATCCACCCGGCGAAACCGTGCCGTACTGGATCACGCACACGAGGTACTCAGCCAGGAACATGCCCGCCAGACCGACGCTGTACAGGAACGGCATCGCGATCCAGGCCGCCACCAGTCGGGTCCCGACCAGATAGCTGCGCGAGCGGATACCCATGACCTCCATGGCGTCGATCTCTTCGGCGATCCGCATCGAGCCGATCTCCGCCACGAGGCCGCAGCCGATCTTCGCCGCCACGATGTAGGCGAACATGTACGGGCACATCTCGCGCAGACCGCAGTAGACGGTGAAGACGCCCGTGTAGAGCGGGGCTCCGATGGCTTTGAGCGTGTAGCTCGCCTCGGTGCCGCACATGGTTCCGATGACGAACTGCATCGACCAGATGATCGCGGCGCTCGCCATGATGAGGACGCCGCACTGACGCAGGATCTCGCTCAGGTAGAGCCGCAGGGTCGGCAGCTCGCGGACAGTCTCCGCGGAGAACCGGGTGATGTCTCCGGCGACGGCGAGCGAAGCCTTCCACGACTCCCATGAGGTCTTCCAGCTGACGACGGAGTCGTCGGGAACGGGCGGGGCCAGCTTCAGCGGGCGGGCAGGGATCTCGGTGGTGTCCGTCATCGGTCTGCCCTCCTCACTTGTAGACCTGCATGTCGGGGTTCATCCCGAGCAGCACGGCCGTGAAGAGGAAGTTGGTCAGGTAGATCATCGCGAACGAGATGACCACCGCTTGGTTGACGGCACGGCCGACACCGATGGGCCCGCCCTTGGCCGTCAGCCCCTTGTAGCAGCAGACGACGCCGATGATCAGCCCGAACATGGTGGTCTTCAGGACACTGCCCCAGAGATCAGGCAGCGTCGCGTTCGCGTAGAAGTTGGCCATGAAGGCTCCCTTGCTCGCGCCGAGCACCGGCACCGAGGCGAGGAAGCCGCCGATCACACCGAACGTCAGGGAGACCAGATCGAGCAGTCCGGTGATGAGCGTGACGCCGATGACCCGCGGGACGACCAGGTCCCTCACGGGGTCGACGCCCAACACCTCGAGCGCGTCGATCTCCTCGCGGACACGCCGGGCTCCGAGGTCGGCGGTCATCGCGGCACCCACGACGCCGGCGACGATCATCGCGTTGATCCAAGGGGCGAACTCGCGAACGCTCGCCATGACGAAGAAGGAGCCGAGACGCTCAGGGATGCCGAAGAGCAGGTAGATGTTGCCGCCCTGGAGCCCGGGGGCGCCGAAGCCGAAGGCGACGGTAGAGATCGTGAGCGGGATCCAGCAGAGCTTGAGCGCGTTGAACATCTGGTCCCGCACGTCGCCCCAGTAGCCGCGTGGATGACGCACGGCGGACCGGACGACGCTGCCCAGCAGCAGTGTCATCTCACCCATCTGCATAAGTGCGCCCTCACCCGGCACCGCGCGTCGGCGTGCCTGACCTCGAGGGTTGACAGCCGCGCCGTCTGCGGACCGGTCGTCGGTCGCATCCGGGTCGAGCTGAGCTGCTAGTGCCGGCGCCCCATCGCTGGCTTCCATGTCAGAACCTTTCGTCGGCGTACCCCGCGTCAGCGGCCACTGCCTCCCGAGACAATGCTGGGCGGGTCGTGCACGACCGTCTCCGGCGAACCGGATGGCGCTCGCCCTGGCCGGCGGAGCACTGCCGGCTGGCGGACGCGGCGGCACAGGAGGGAGTGCCTGTGTGGCCGATCCGAGGACGAGCGATCAACGGGCTGGGACGAGGCGAAAGAGCGCTCACTCGGACCCAGAACCGCCCAAGCGGTGGGAACAGGTGTGACGCTCATCTTGTGACCCCGGTCTCAGTAATGACTTGCCGTTAAGATACTGCTAAGAAACTTTGTTGTCACCAGTCTGTGGTGATGGATTTCTCAACTAGTGGAGAAACAGCAGTGACGTGGCCCCACGGCCACGTGGGATGCACGCCGGAGCCTCAGGAAATGGCAGCGGCCGGGCGTGGGTCCCCCATGACCCACGCCCGGCCGGCGTTGTGTGGTGCGTCCGTCAGCGTGCTGGTTCGACCACCTCGCCGACGAACATGACCATGGAGGAGACCTCCAGGGTCTGGGCGTCAGCAGCGGTCTTGGCCATCGCCTCGGACCTCATGCAGGAATCCAGGCTGGCCTCGTCCGCGAAGTCGAGCTGCGCCACCAGGTAGGGCGAGGCACTCGGGCCAAGGGCCGACGGTTTCAAGGTCGAGAAGCGCTTCAGCCCCGGCAGTGCGTGGACGAGTGGCACATGTCGCTCGGCGTACTGCGCGTCGAAGGCCTGGGCGTCCTGCGGCTCGAAGTACTGGACGGTCAGTCGGTGCATGGTCACGGTCCTCGGAGGAGGTCAGCGCTTGATGCTGACGACGCGGATGTTCGTGTACGCCAGGAGCCCGTACCTCGAGCCCTCGACTCCGACCCCGGACTGCTTCACGCCACCAAAGGGCACGGTCGCGGTCACGACCGGGTGCTGGTTGACCCATACCGAGCCAGCCTCGAGTCGCTCGGCCACCTCTACGGCAGCGTCCGGGTCCGAGGTCCACACCGAAGCCCCGAGGCCGTAGTCCGTGTTGTTCGCTCGTTCGATGGCGTCGTCGAGGTCGGTGTACGTGAGGATCGGCAGGATCGGTCCGAAGGGCTCGTCGTCCACGAGGGCAAGGCCCTCCGCGACGTTGCGCACCAGCGTCGTCGGGAACCAGTAACCCGGTCCGTCCGGCACCTCGCCCTCGAAGAAGAAGTCAGCCCCGTTGGCGCGCGCGTCGTCGGCCAGGCGCTTGACCTGCTCGAGCTGTGCGGCGTTCTGGATCGGCCCGGCGACGACACCGTCCTGGTCGCCGCGCCCGACGACGACCTTGGCGGCCTCCTCGGCCAGCACGGCGCAGTACTCCTCGAGCCGCGACTCCGGGACGTACAGACGCTTCAGCGCGGCGCACACCTGTCCGGAGTTGGAGAAGGCGGCCCAGAAGAGGTCCTTGCCGATCACGGCCGGGTCGGCGTCCTCGAGGACGATGCCCGCGTCGTTGCCACCGAGCTCGAGGGTCACTCGCTTCAGCGTCGCTGCCGCGGCCGCCATGATGGCCTTGCCGGTCGGCACGGACCCGGTGAAGGCGATCTTGTCGATGCCGGGGTGCGTGGTGAACGCCTTACCAAGGTCGTCGCCTCCGGCGAGGACCTGGAGGACGCCGGGAGGCAGGGCCTCCTGCAGGAGCTCGCCCAGGCGCAGCGTTCCTACCGGCGTGTACGGCGACGGCTTGATGATGATCACGTTGCCCGCGACGAGCGCGGGGACCAACTTGAACATGGCCGCGAGGATCGGGTAGTTCCACACGGTGATACCGCCGACGACACCGATCGGGTCGTGCTTGACCACGACCTTGCCGGTCTCGTCGTCCTTGATGATCTCCGGGTTGAGCTCGATCGTGCCGAAGAAGTCGACTTGACGAAGGGAGGCCATGATCTCGCCGCGGGCGTTGCCCACCGGCTTGCCCTGTTCGCGCATGGTCAGCTCGGCGAGCTCGTCGATGTTCGCCCTGACGATCTCGCCGACCGCGCGGATTGCGTCCTGGCGTTCGGTGAGCGGCAGCTTGCTCCACGTCTTGAACGCGCGGCGGGCGGCAGCGACAGCCTCGTCCAGCTGCTCGACGGAGGCGCTCGGCACCTCGATGAAGGGCTCCGCGGTCGACGGGTCGATCACGGACAGGGTCTCCGCAGAGCCCTGCGTCGTGCCGTCGATGGTGAGCTGCGGGACCTTGTAGTCGGTTGCGATGGTGGTCATGGCTGCCTTTCTGGGATGAACGTGGTCAGTGTGCGGAAGGGGTGGGAGCGAGCGCCACGCCGAAGAGGCGCTGGTACTGCTCTGCATCGAGCCCGGTCGGCGGGCCCGATCCCTCGGGACGTTCTGGTACTCGGGACTTGGCGGACGGCCGGGCCGAGATGGACTCCGACCAGGCGGCCAGCGCCGGATAGTCCGACAGCTGCACGCCGTAGGCCTTCAAGACTCGTGTCCACGGGAAGCAGGCGAGGTCGGCGATGGTCAGCTCGTCGCCTACGAGGTACGGCGCGCCGGTCTCGGCCAGCCGAGCATTGAGAACTGCGCAGCAGCGTCGGGTCTCGGCCACGAACCGCTCCTGCGAGTAGGGCTCGACGATCCCGGCGTCCGGCGCGTACTGCGTGAAGTGCGCAGCGTTGCCCGCGGCGGGGCCTTGGTTCGCCACCTGCCAGTAGAGCCAGCACATGACCTCCCACCGCTGACTCGGGTCCTCCGGAAGGAGGCTCCCGGTCTTCTCGGCGAGGTACTGGCGGATCGCCCCGGACTCGAAGATCCGGATCGGTTCGCCGCCCGGCCCGTCCCGATCGACGATCGCCGGGATCTTGGCATTGGGGTTGACCCGGACGAAGTCCTCCGAGAACTGCTCGCCCTGGTTGACGACCACCCAGTGGACCTCGTACGGCAGACCGAGCTCCTCGAGGGCCATGTGAATCTTCCGGCCATTCGGGGTGAGGTCGTAGTAGAGGTCGATCATCGCGTCGGCTTCCGGATCCTTACCAGGGCAGGATGTCGCCGTTGGCGTGCTGGAACTGGCCGCCAGTGTCGACGGTCAACTTCTCGAGCACCGCGATCAGGTTGCCGGCCGACTGCTCCGGGGTCACCAGGATGCTGGCGGCGCGCTCGCGGTCCTCCGGGGTCATCGCGTCGAGAAGACCCGTGTTGACCATGCCCGGGTGGAGCGCCTGGACGGCGACTCCGGCCTTGCTCAGGTCGTGGTGGAGGTTCAGCGCGACCATGTTGGCCGCGGACTTGGAGATGCGGTAGGCGTAGTCGCCGCCGCTGCCGTTGTCGTTCAGCGAGCCCACCCGACTGGTGAGGATGCCGACCTTGCCCTCGGGGACGATCGCGTGCCGGAGCGCGCGCACCGTCCGCAGGGGGCCGAGCGTGTTGATCTCGAACTGCCGGCGAGCGTCGTCGAAGTCGAAGGTGTCGATGTTGTCGAGGAACATCACGCCGGCGACGTGGACCAGCCACTCGATCTGGACGTTCTCGTTCGCGACGCGCTTGGCGACCCGCTCGACGTCGTCGTCCGAGGTCACGTCGACGTTCGGCTCGACGGCGATCCCGAGCTCGGTGAGCTCCGCTCCGTCACCGAGGGTGACCGCGAGGACGTCGTGCCCTGCGGCGTGCAGCTGCTCGGCCATTGACCGCGCGATACCGCGGTCGGCTCCGATGATGACTCTGGTGGCCATGCTGATCAGGCTCCTTGTGTGAGTACGTGTGACGCTTCTTCCGAGTCGGTCACAGGGGGCTCGTGCGCCTCCCGACCGATGACGCCAGACTCCGCGAGCCGCTGAAGCTCCGCCTCGTCCAGGCCGAGGTCAGCAAGGACCTCGAAGGTGTGCTGACCCAGGAGCGGCGCGCCTCGCGGCGGGCCGACGGGGGTGCCCTTGAACCGTGCCGCGGGCCGCGCCTGGCGCAGACGGCCGGCAACAGGGTGGTCGCTCTCGATCATCGTCTCGGAAGCAAGCACTTGCGGGTGCTCGAGCAGCTCGAAGCGACGGAGGGCCGGGGCGCAGGGAACATCGTGCTGCTCCAGCAGCTCGAGCCACTCCTTCGCGGGGCGCTCCAGCAGGATCTTCTGGATCTCCTCGAGCCGCTCGTCGACGTTCTCGTCGCGCTTAGCCGGCGTGTCGAACCGCTCGTCTCCGAGGAGGTCTGGACGATCAGCCGCGCGGCAGAAAGCCTCCCACTCGCGATTGCTCATCGTCGACACCGTGATGTAGCCGTCCGCGGTCTCGTAGATGAGGTCGATGAAGCTGGCCGCCTTCTCTGGAGCGACGGGCTTGTCCACGAACGTGTAGGCGTTCATGTCGCTGGCCCACATGAAGGCGAGCACGCTATCCAGCATGGAGAGCTGGATGTGCTGACCCTTGCCAGTGCGCCCGCGGGCGACGAGTGCCGAGCAGATGGCCTGCGCGCCGGTGACAGCGGTGAGCTTGTCCGGGAGGACCGTTCGGATCAGCCGAGGGCGTTCATCGTCGG
>SXGU01018974.1_pt1 | contig 21205 bp, 20 predicted proteins | sample 3174531 | NCBI WGS metagenome assembly SXGU01 (sample SAMN11356863, study PRJNA531348) | freshwater metagenome | isolation source: freshwater sample F1-140 | place: China: Fuxian Lake, Yuxi | collected 2017-12-25 | reverse complement strand
GCGGTCCGAACTCGGGGGCGCATAGGCTCAGCGAGACATAGTCCTTTCCGGAGGCTTCGCCGCGCCGGATCCAGCCCGCCCCGACCTCGACGCCGCCTGCGAGCACCCGGTAATCGGGCTGGCTGTCGCCGGACTTGCGGGACTTGGGCACGACCTCGATGTCGGTGCGGATCGATAGCGTCTTGAGCTGGCCCTTGAAGCCGTCTCCGTCGCGGGTGACTTGACCGATGGCAGGCATTGTTCTTCTCCTTGCTTCTCGCCCGAACCGTTTCGGGGCGATGGGCAGACCGCAAGGGACGGCTCGCCCGGCGGCGCGAACCCGCCAGGGCCGCAGCCACGCGGAGGACCGGAGCCGGCGTGCCGATTTGCAGCGCAAGCGGCCGCGAGGAGCCCGCGCATGCGGGCGGGGAAATCGGTGCGCGGGCGATGGTTTTGCCGCTGCCGGCGCCGTTCCAGGTCGTCGCCCATGACCCCGAAACGGTTCGGGTCGGTGCTAGAGACGTGGACCAAGCTGCTCGCCCGTAGGATGCCGCGACCTCGGTTGCGAAGGCTGCGTTCTACGTCTGGGATTCAGGCATTGCAGGTGCCTTGCCGCCTGGCACACCGTCTCGTAGCACGGGTTAGCCAGCGGCTGTCGGCCCCGCGTGGAGCCGCCAAAAGCACCGGAAAGGGAATCCATGCGCGCGTCCTTGCGCTTCGGACTAGTGATCGCCGCGGGGCTTTCTGCTCCGTCCGCGGCGACGCCGGCGACGTGGCGTACCTCGCAGGTCGCATCGGTTACCGATGGCGATACCTTCCGCGCCACGACTGGCGAACGGGTCCGGATCGCCGGCATCGACGCACCGGAAACGCAGCTCGATCAGGCACATTGCGCTGCCGAAATCGCGCTCGGTCGCGCCGCCACGGCGCGAGCGCGACGTCTTCTCGCGGGCCGGATGGTGACCGTGCGGCGCGTGGGCCGTAGCTGGGATCGAACGGTCGCGCATGTACGAGTCGGCGGCCGCGATGTAGCCTCCGCACTTGTGGCGGCGAATGCCGCGCGCTGGTGGGCTCGCGGCGCGCCTAAGCCCGATTGGTGTAGCGGACCCGCCGCCGCTGGGGCCGTGAAGTTGGGTGGGCCTGGGCCGGCCTAGGCCACGTTGCAAAGGTCGAGATCGCGCCACCCGCGCACCTTGGACCGATAGGACGTGTCGCTGGTCATGACCGCGAGGCGGGTCTCGCTGTCTGCGCCCGGCTTGTCCGCGTCGAAGCGCTCGATCATGACGATATCGGGCGTGTGGGCGATCAGGACGCAGCCCGCGTCGTACTTGTTGCCCGTCGCATCGATGACGACATGCGCGCGAACCGAGCGCTTGCAAGGATCGAGCGCCGCGATGTCCTCGGAATCGTGCCAGCTTTTCGTCGAACCGTCGACGTCGTGAAAACGCATGGCTGGGACCGTCTTCCGCTCGCCGGCATCGCGCCGCTTGCAAGCACACGTTTTTAGCGAGTAGTTCGATTCGGACCTACAAGAGTTTAGATCCCGTTTTTGCCGAGGGAAAAGCGCATGAAAGCCGTTCATCTGGAAGTTGCGCGGAAGAAAACCGCGATGCTGCTAGGCGCAGCTGCCGCGGTCAGCCTGTCTAGCCCGGCCCTGTCCGAACCCGCGCAATCGGGATCGCGAAGCGTACACGTCGGTCCGTCTGGTTTTGCGGCGATCCGGACTGCATCCATGAAGGCGACGATCGACTGGTACGTCGACACGTTGGGCTTCGTCCTCGTCTCTGGCGGACCGCCAGGCAACTTCGCCCTGTTGCGCCACCAGGGATTGTTACTCGAGGTCCAAAGCGTCGCCCCGCCCGCCCCTGTCCCCGCGAGTGCCCCATTAGCCCTCGGGCCGTACAAGGTCGGGTTGGTCGTCGACAATCTCGACCCTGTTATCGCGCACCTGAAACGAAGGGGCATCGCAATCCTGGGCAAGGTAATCGTCTCGGACGCCGACGGGATGCGCGTGCTCGCGGTCCAAGATCCCGATGGAACCTTCGTGCAGGTATTTGGGAAGTGAGGGCTCCCCTTGAACGGACATCGCCGGCGTGAACGCGGGCGCTCCGCCAATCGACGGGCTGCAGTTGCGCGGAATTCGCGCGCTGCCCAGTGACCGACTAGGGGCCGCCGCTCGGTGAACGCGGCAGAAGGGCCGTGGCCGACGCCAGGCACGGCAGCGCGAGAGCAGCACGGTCGCGGCTGCGCCGGGCCGCTCGCGACCTGCGCAAGGCTCGTGCGCAGCGCGGCCCGGTACGCCGACGTATTTACTCGCCCGTCGGTGCAGGCTTGGTGGTCGGGAGGGTTTTGGCGTGGGCACGGAACCAGTCCACCACCCAACGATCCCGATCGCTCGCTCGGCGGCTGAGCGTGTGATCACCGCCGGCAACGACGTGCAGCTCGTAATCCGCGCCGAGGGCCGCGAGCTTCTGCGCGAGCGCGAACGAATGACCGGGGTCCACCGCACGATCCTTCGCGCCGTGAAGCATGAGGATCGGCACCGTCAGCTTCTCCGGCCAGCGCACCGCCGATCGCCGCGCGACGATCGCCTCGCGATTGGTGGGCAGGTCCGGCCAGATCGAGGCTCCCGCCTGCTGCCACCGTGAGTCCGCGAGCATCCGGTCCAGATCCGAGAACGCGCCGACGACGGCGGCCGCCTTGGCGGGAAATCCGTCGCGAAGCGCTTGATAGACCATCATGCCGCCACGGGATTCGCCATATAGATAGAGCTCGTCGGGATTTGCGTAGGGCAGCGCGCGGATCACCGGCAACAGGGCGAAAAGATCGCCCAGATCCGCTCCGCCCAGCTCGTCGCGCCCCGGCGCTCCCCCGCTGCCCCGGTACATGGGCGCGACGACGACATAGCCCGCCGACGCCAGGCGGTTCGCCATCGCGACGAGCTCGGCCGAGAACGCCGGCCAAGTGTGGCTGCCGCGATTGAACACCACGACGGGCGAACGCCCGCTCGGGGTAGCCGGCCGATACAAATAGGCGTGCACCTTCAATCCGTCGCTGTCGTAGGTGAGCTGCTCCATCACGAAGCGCGTGTCGGCGACGGCGGCTCGGTAGGTGTCCACGCTAGCGTAATTGTCGAGCTTGGGCACAGTCTCGTAAGCAGGAAACATCACCGGGACGACGTCTCGAGCGGACGCGGATGAGCTCACGACGACTATCGCCGCGCACAATGCTGCAACTCCATATCGAACCATTCTAACTACCCCTTTTCACCTACCGTGTCATACACGTAGCACAGTAACACACCATCTGTATAGTCCGTTTCGTACTTCCGATTTGAAGGTGGCAGCCAAGCTACGAGCCAGCCTTGGTTCGACTGCGCCCAAATTACCTTCGGCCGAATACGAGCGAGAGACGCGGAGTATGCCGAGGCACGTCGCGGAGCCGAGGATGCGAACGCGGTCCCGCGGCGACCATCGGGCGAGCGCGGCCGAGGCGCGAGGCGTCAGCTCTCGACCGGCCCCGCGCCGGAGACGGCTGGTGCAAGCCGATCGAACAAGCAGAGCTGGTTGCGAGCGTTCATGTCGAACAAGCCGAGGTCGCAGGGGCGCTGCGGTTTTTTCGGCGCGAGCGGCGCGGAAGCACGCGCGAGCAGGCGATCGCGCGGGGTGATCGGGGCGACGCCGGGAACCAGCGCCTGGAGCCCGGACGCTGTCGGCTCCGCCGCGAAGCGCGCGACGGACTGGGGGGTGGTCTCGGCGTGCGATGCGCCGGACAACGGACGTGCCGTGCTCATGCCGCATCGTCCTGCGCCGCTGCGCCGTAGCGCGCGAGCAGCCAATCCGCCGCCTTGCTCGCGGCGCTCGCGGCGCGGAAGATCGCGCGCTCGTCGCCGCGCAGCACCGAGAGCCACGCGCCGAGGTAGTCGGCATGACGCACGCTCGGGACAATGCCGAGCGCCGCGCACAGGACCGCGCTTCCCATTTCTGCGACCAGGTCCTCGCGCGCGTAACCCTCGCTGCCGAAGCGGTGCGATAGGTCGCGGTCGAGCCGGGAAGCGTGCCCCGTCGCGTGCGCCAGTTCGTGGAAGACGGTTCGATACCAGTCGATCTGATGGAAGAACGCCGGCTGGGGCGGAACCTGCACGAAGTCATGCGACGGCGAATAGAAGGCCTCGCCTCCGCCGACGCGAAAATCGACCCCGCTCGCTTCGACCAGGGCGTCTCCGACCGGCACGATTTCGCGCTCGGCAAGTGGCGCGGGGTCGGGCGCGAGGCCGCCGAGTCCGTCGACCTGCGCGACGTTGAACACGGTGAAACGCTTCAAGAACGCGATCCCCCGCGCTTCCTCGCCGGTGTCGCGCGCCCGTGTCTTCTCGCTCTCGGGCACGAAGCGCTCGGTATAGACGATGCTCGTCCCGCGCTCGCCCTTGCGCACGGCGCCGCCCGCGCCGAGCGCCTGACGGAAGGTCAGCCAATGATGCGAGGGCCAGCCGTCTTTGGCGAGCGCGCTCCACAAGACGAGCACGTTGATTCCCGAGTAGGCGCGGCCCGTCGCCGCATTGCGCGGGAGCGCGACGCCCGCACTCCTTCCAGTTCGCCAAGGCTGGACCCACGGCACGCGCCCCACCTCGAGCTCGGCGACGATCCGCGCGGTGACCTGCGAATAGAGCGAGATCCCCGCGCCCGAGGCATCGGCGCCGGACCGGCGCGTCCGCCGCGACTTTCTCGTCGTGGTCGGCTCCGCGGCCGACCGCTCGGCTCCTGCGACCGTGGTTCGCGATTTGGGCATGGCTGTCTCCTTCCCGCCCCAAAACCCGCATAGCCGCCCCGGAAGCGGGGGTGGGCGGCACCCGGACGACCGGAGAGGTCCGCTGCGAGCGCTCTCGGCACACGGCAGTGCCGGAACGCGAGTGGAGGAGCCGGGCAGTCCGGCTTGCCGAGGGCGCGGGCGGACCTAGCAGGGAGCGCCGCCCACCCCCGCTTGCCGGGACCGGCCACCGAAGCGCCGCGCCGCGAGGCGCGTCCGCAGCGACCGGACCGTGACGCTAAAAACCTCGCATAAAGAACTGCCTGGCATCTTCGGCAGGTCGGCAACTGCGGAGGCGATGATGACATTCACCGATCGGGAACGCCGCGAATGGCACGAGGCGAAGCGGCGCCGCGAGGCGCGCGGCGAGCACTTCCATCACCCTGCTCCAGTCGCGACCTGCATTCACTGCGGCCGGGGCTTCCCTTGGAGCCAAGGGGTCGTAACCGACGAAGTCGCGCTCTGCGACATCTGCAGCGGCGACTGAGGAAGGCCGTCGCTAGCTCGGCCGGCCGATAGGCTTGGGCGTCCTCGCATCGAAGCCCCGGATTGCGACCTTCGATGCACGTCGCTAGCTCTGCAACATGAGCGAGATCGAGCGTCTGGCCTTCGTCGAGCGGTTTCGCACCGAGCCCGTGACGGGAGCGGCACTGGTCGCGTGGGTTGCTTTCGCCTGGGTGGCGGGCGCCGTCTATTGTTCGGGTTACGAACGCTTGCTGAGCGGGGTCGACAACTGGCCGGGGAGCCTGTGGTGGTCCGCCGCAGGCGTACTTCCTTGGCTGGCGCTGTTCGAATGGTCGAAAAGCAGTTCGGGCCGACGGATCGCCCGAGGAATGTGGTGGGCGGCGGCGCTGCTCATCAGGACCGCGGCGGGATCCCTTCTTCTCGAGTACTCGGTCATTGCGATCGGCGACGGCCCTCAGCCATCGCTGGGCTTGGCGATCATGCGCCGCCTGCCTGCGATGGCGGCCGCTTCGATGCTCATCCTTTGGTCGCGCACGGCGCCGCTCGAGCCTACCCCGACCGCGGCGGCTCCCGCGAAGCTCGAAAGCATGGCAGGCTCCATCGACTGGATCGAAGCCGCGGACAATTACGTCCAGTTGCACATCGACCGGCGTGTGGTCCTGCAGCGGATGACGATGCGCCAGGCGGAAGCGACGCTCGCGCCCCATAGGTTCGTTCGCATCCATCGACGGATCCTGGTCAACCGCGAGCGGATCGAAGCCGTCGCCGGACCCAGCTTCGACCAGGTGGTTCGCCTGGTCGACGGGACCGAGCTACCGGTGGGACGGACCTTCGCCCCTAATCTGGAGCGCGCGGCGCACTAGTTCGCCACTTCGCCACATCGCGCTTCGTCGCGGCGCTTTTTCGGGCCAGCCGGGCCGCATGCTAAAGCTCTTCCTCGCCGCAGTCGTCTCGCTCACCGGCGTCCGCGATTCCTATCCCGATCTCTCCCCCGACGGCCGCTCGCTGCTCTTCACGAGCAATCGATCCGGGCGGCAGGCCGTATGGGTCGCCGCGGCCGACGGAAGCGATCCGCGCATCTTGTTCGATTCGCCGGCGATTGGCGACAATCCCAGTTCGCCCCGCTGGTCGCCGGACGGCAAGCGCATCGCGTTCGCGATGAAGCCGAGCGGATCGACCGACGCCGAGGAATCCGAAATCTATGTGATGTCGGCCCGCGGCGACGACGTCCAGCGCCTAACGAACACGCCGGGAGACGACGCTCACCCGCACTGGTCGAGCGACGGCAAACGCATCTTCTTCAATTCTGCACGCGCCACGCCCGACCTGGGCGCGGAGTGGAGCCGGCAGTGGATCGACATCTACAGCATGGCGCCCGACGGTGGCAATCTCGCCCGGCACACCGACTGCCGCAGCGTCTGCTCTTACCCGGTGCCATCGCCTGACGGGACGATGATCGCCTATCGCCGCGTGATCGACGGCCCGGGCTTCAATTGGACCCTACAACCGATTCAGCGCAACTCGGAGGTCTTCGTCGCCAAGACGGACGGCTCGTACGCGGTCAACGTCAGCAACAGCCCGCATTTCGACGGCTGGCCGATGTGGTCGCCGTCGGGAAGTTGGCTGGTGTTCGCCTCGAACCGCGCCGGTGTGCCTTACTCGGCCCAAGTCTATCGTGTCGGAGCGGGAGGCGAAGGCCTCGTGGCCCTGACGTCGGGCGCCTATTCGCGCGCGCAGCCCAGCTTCAGCGCGGACGGCAGACAGCTGTTCTTCTACGAAAGTGCGGAAGGCGAGGGCTTCGAGTTCGGCCACATCGGTCGGATCGACATCGATGCGTCGGCGCGGCCGTGAACCCGGCGAGTTCCCGCGGCGCCTCGCTCCGCCCGGCCACGGCTACCATCGAGCGGAAATAGGCGACGCAGGACCACGAGCAAGGGAGGCAAAGGGGAGAACGATCCGGTTCGACTCGCGATTCTGTCGCAGCGGCCGGATTGCGATTTGCGCGAGGCGGCGTTCGACCAGGGCTCATCGACGCCGCGCCCGGCCCACTCGGTAGCGATCGTGGAGCAGCGTTCGGTAGCCGCCGCGCGCCATTGCTCTCGCCTCGCGAACGAGCCGACGCACGCGCGAGCGCAGTGAGTCTGCGCCGGCGCCGGCGGAAGCCGCGAGGTGTTGTGCTCCGTATAGTTCCGCTGCGATATCGCGGCCGCTGGCGCCGGCGGCGAGCGCGTCGTGAACGCGAAGCAAGGCGATCCAACGCGCGCTCTTGGGCTCGCGGGGAAAGAGCGTCGGTGCGAAGCATCCGCGACGGCAAAGGTCGAGTAGGCGCGCGAGCGGTCGAAGCTTCGGCTCGGCCGAATGCGTGCCGTAAATGCTGCATCGGAGGGTGACGGCTTCGTCGCTACACAGGGTGCCTTGCATTACGTCGAACCGAATCCGGTGGACCCCGTCGGACAGCACGCCATGCCCCACTCCGCCGGGGTCCTGTACGAGAAACAGGTATTTGCGCAGCAACTCGGCATCGACGCGATCGGCGCTATCCGCTCCGACCGAAGGTGCATCGACGAGCAAGGTTTCGGGATCGATCTCTGCCCGCCACACGATCCGCGCGGCAGGGACGGCGATACTGGGGTCCTCGGCGAAAATGCAGCCCCCATAAGAGAGGATCCCTGCCGGGCGACTGCGCGAGGGTCGCGTCCGAGGCGCAGGTATACCAGGCGACGTAGCCGGGGTCGCGTCGCAGCCACTCCCACATGACACCCGCGCGGTCGATCTCCTCCGGACGAGGATAGCTAGCCGCATCGTGCCAGTCGGGCGCGGGGGTGGGCACCGTCACACCTCGCATCGCCGGTTGCGATGAGCCTGCCGTGCGCAGATCCCTATTTCAGCCGGCAAGCGCTTGTGATAGATATCGAATTTCAAATTCGCGAAGCACCGGTGTGAGGAACCGGTGGTTCGCCCCGACGCCGACGAAAGGGCGATGGGGGGGCAACGGGTGGCTTGAGACGCTCCCCTCGGTCGCGATTGCGCATGTCCTTGCACCGGATGGCGCTGCAATTCGCGCGCATCGTCGAGGACATCGGCTGCGCCGGCGATCTGCACGCGGCCATGGCCGATGTCGCGAGCGAACTCGGCTTCGAGTTCTTCGCGCTCAGCCATCACGTCGACGTTCTCGCGCTCGCTGGCGCAGCGATACGGCTGCACAACTATCCCGATCGGTGGGCCGACTACTATGACGCCCGGGCGCTCGGCGTCTCCGATCCGGTGCACCGCGCGAGCCATGTTACCAGCATCGGGTTCCGCTGGTCCGACATGCCACGGATGATCCCACTCACGCCTGGGGACCGCCTCGTCTTGGCGATGGGCCGCGAGCAAGGGATTGGCGATGGCTTCACCGTTCCGGCCCATATTCCCGGCGAGGCGCGCGGATCGTGTTCGTTCGCCAATCCTGCGGGCAGGGGCATCGAGGAACACCTCCTGCCGGTCGCGCAACTCGCGGGGGCGTTCGCGTTCGAAGCGGCACGCAAGCTGTGGAGCGATCGCGGCACCCGAACGGAAGGTCAGCCGGTATTGACCGACCGACAGCGCGATTGCCTCCTGTGGGCGGCGCGAGGCAAGGGCGACTGGGAAATAGGCCGCATTCTCGGCGTGAGCGAGGAGACGGTCGCGCGTCATATCAAGCAGGCCTGCGAACGCTACGATGTGAACAAGCGGACATTGCTGGCTATCCGGGCGCTGTTCGATGGGACGCTGACCTTCACCGAGATCTTCCACCGCTGATATGACCCTTTTCCGGCATATCGCCGGCACCGCTTCGGCACCCAAAATGCGTTCGATCTCAACCGGAGACGGCGCATGTTGCATGTTCACAGACCCGATCGGCCGGCGCCCGCAGCCATTCTGAGCGCGATGTTCGCCGCCCGAAAGCAGGTGTTCGTGGACCTGCTCAAATGGGACGTGCCCGTGCTCGAGAACCGCTACGAAGCGGATCAGTTCGACGACGTTCACGCGGTCTATCTCGTCCTTACCGACGCATCGGGCGGACATCTGGGATCGACGCGACTCCTTCCGACCCTGCGCCCGCACCTCCTCGATAGCTTCTATGCGACGCTATGCGACGTGCCCCCGCCGTCGGGCGAAGCGATCCGAGAGGTGACCAGGTTCTGCCTGGACCGTTCGCTACGCGCCGCAGAAAGACGCCGGGTGCGCGACACGCTGGTGGTCGCGCTCGCAGATCATGCGCTCGCGCAAGGGATCGCCAGTTACACCGCCATCGCCGAGACCGGTTGGCTCCAGCAGATCCTGACCTTCGGATGGCGATGCCGGCCGCTCGGCATCCCGCGACCGGTAGACGGGAGGTCACTCGGCGCGCTGCAGATCTTCATCGATGCCGACACGCCGCGGCTGCTCGCCGCTGCGGGGCTTTCCGAGCATCCGGCGCTGCTTGCCGCCTGAGCCTCAAGGAACCGCATATGCATATCGTCGATGTTCCGGGAGCAGCCGCTCTGCAACGCGAACAACTCCTCGCCGAGGGCTGGTGCATCGTCGGCAGCGCTTTACCCGCAGCGACGATCGAGGCCCTCGATGCCGACTTGGCCGCGGATTTCGAGGCCACGCCGTTCTGCGAGGGGGGGTTCTACGGCGAGACCACCAAGCGCTTCGGGCGCTTGCTCGCCCGTTCCCCGCATGTCGAGGCGCTCGTGCGCCATCAATCGATCCTGTCACTCGCCGAAAGCATTTTGTCGCCATGGTGCGACGTCATTCAATTGAACGTCACGCAAGCGATCGCCGTACATCCCGGTGCTCCCGCTCAGATGCCGCACCGCGACCAGGACATGTGGCGCGCGCCGGCTGGCGAGGCCGAATATCTGGTCAACGTCATCTGGCCGCTGACCCCGTTTCGCCACGACAACGGTGCCACGCTGGTGTGGCCGCGCACGCATGGATGCCGAGCTCGCGCCGCGGACGATCTCGGCGCACCCGTCCCCGCGGAGATGGAGCCGGGCTCGGCCCTGATGTTCCTCGGGTCGACGTTACATGGTGCCGGAGCCAATCGCTCGAACGAGGTGCGCAGAGGCATCGTCGTGGGCTACTCGCTAGGATGGCTAAAGCCCTACGAGAACCAGTGGCTCGCGTATCCTCCGAACATTGCCCGGACCTTCGATCCCGAGCTCGCGGCGCTGGTCGGGTACCGTCAGCATCGCCCCAACCTCGGAAACTACGAAGGCAGGTGCCCCTCGCTGCTCCTCGACGACACGATCCCCTCGCACCTGGCGGCGCACGACGCGCTGCGTCCCGACCAGGAAGAAGTGGTCGCCGCTTACGTCGGCGGTACCCGCGCCTCACCGTGAACGCCGGTGCCACCGCCGAGCGCGTTTACGTCGCTCTCAAAATGCGTATCACCGAACTCGGTCTCAGGCCCGGCGCTCGGCTCGACGTGTCCGAGTTGGCAGACGAGCTCGCGTCGAGCGCGACGCCCGTGCGCGAAGCGCTCCACCAACTCCTCGGTGAGGGGCTGGTCGAAAGCCGCACGGGAGGGGGGTTCTTTCTGCCGGCCTGGGACGAGCCGGGGCTGCGCGACTGCTATGCGTTCTGTGCCGAGCTGCTGCGGCTGGCGCTGAGCCGTCTCGACCCGATCCGAATGCGACCTGCGAGGCTCGAGATCGACGGGACCGACAGCGCCAACCGGGTCGCAGCGCTCTTCGAGGCGATCGGCAAGTTGTCGGTCAACGCCGAGCACGCGAGCGCGCTCGAGCGTTTAGGGGCGCGGCTTCACTCGGCGCGCGTGGTCGAAGGGCAGGTACTGCCCGATGTCGATGCCGAGGTCACGGCCTTTGCCGCGGCGCTGGAAGGAGGCGACGCGCGCGAGTTGCGGCGCCGTAACGCCGCCTACCATCATCGCCGCGCCCGGGCGGCTGCCATGATCGTGCGAGCGCTCTATCGCACCGAACCAATCTCCCGCCCAGACTTTCGCGATATAGAACCGCTATAAAATTCGAAGAGCACCGCTGCGCTCCTATCCTCGCCGATGCTGCCCGTTGCAGCGATTAGCAAGGAGAGCGTCATGGAACGCGACGACACCACTTCCCGCACCCCCCTCGACCTCGGCGCGGCGAGCGCCGAGACCAAGGGCCAGCCCGGCTTCCAGGTCGAGCTGAGCGTGATCGGCAAGGCCAACGGGATCGACGACGACGAATGATCTCGGCCGGCGGGTCCGCCCTGCGGCGGACCCGCTTCGCGGCCTCTAGCCATGCCCTCGCTCTACCTCCGTGCCGACGTGGGCGTCTGCGGTTTCGCCGACTGCGCGATCGTTCTCGACGTCCCGGCCGACCGTTACTGGTACATCCCCGCTCCGCTCCACGAAACGCTGGTCGCGCTCGCGAACGGTAGCGGCGACGTCGATCCGGTGCATCTCGCGGAGCTGAGCGGACCGCTGAGCTTGTTTACGCTCGACCCGGGTGCAGCCGCGCAGCCTCGAGACCGCGTGCTCCCGGATCCGGCGGCGAGCGCGCTCGAAGGCTCGACGGAAGGTCCCGACCGTCGGCTCACGGTCGCAGCCTCGGTGTGGACCAGCACGATCACGTCGCGCGCCGCGTTGGTGCGAAGGCCGCTCGCACGAACGGTGGCAGGCGTGCGACGGTCTCTAGCCGGTGCGAAAGCCATGGATCTCCGCGATCCGGAGCGGATCGCACGCGACTTCGCCTATCACCGCCGCTTCGTCCCGCTCGCTCGGCGCTGCCTGCCCGACACCCTCGCGTTTCTCCGCTATGCCCACGCCCGCGGTTGCCCCGCCCGGCTCGTCTTCGGCGTCCAAGCCTATCCCTTCGCGGCGCATTGTTGGGCGCAGCTCGGCGACCTCGTGCTCGACGATCTGCTCGACCACGCGCGCGCGGTCCGCCCCATCCTGGTGGTATGAGCGCCCATCGCTATCTCGCGGTCGTCGACTTCGCGCCCGGTCCCGGCGAACTCGCTGGACGAGCAGCGCGGCGGCTCGGCCTCGCACGAGCATTCGAGGCGCCGGGGCTTTGCGTCTTGGCGGATCCCACCACGCCTATTCGGAACCTCGACGCATCCACGATTGCTGTCGGCGAACTGCACGGTAACGACGGCGAGGGCGTCCCGCGTCTTTCGGCATCCGATCCGAGCGAGCGCCTCGCGCAACTTACCCACCGGGCCTGGGGCGATTACGTGGCATTTGCTTGCTCGGGCGACGGCTGCGGAGTGCTGCGTTCGCCCTCGGCTGGGCTCGCGGCGCTCCGCGCGGTGCTGGGCTCGACGATGCTGATTGCGTCGCATTTCGAGGACCTCGCCGAACTGGGCGTGTCGAGGGCGCTGGACTGGAAATTTGTCGCGGACCATCTTGCATATGCGCATTTGCGCGGAGCGCGTACCGGGTTTGCTGCCATCGACGAAATCTTGCCCGGAGAGACTGCGCACGTTCGCCGGCGTTCGGTGGAGCGGTGGCAGACGTGGACGCCGTGGCGTTTCGCCTGCCCGACACAGCAGTACACGCTCGGAGAGGAGGCCGCAGCGACGCTGCGCACAGCGATCGAATCCACGGTCCGCGCTCAGGCCTCCGATCGCAGCTCGCTACTGCTGGAGTTGTCGGGTGGGCTCGATTCCTCGATCGTCGCCGCCGCGCTGGCCGCGGCGAAAGCGGACGTCACCGCGCTCAATCTCGCCACCGGCGACGCCGAGGGCGACGAGCGACGCTTCGCTAGGCTGACTGCGGCTGCCACCGGGCTGGCGCTTACCGAGCGCACGGTCGGCGAGGCGATCGATCTCACCCAGCCCCCCTGCTCCGCTACCGTGCGGCCTGGAATGCCGGCCATGCTGAGCCTTGTGGACGAGACCTTCGCCGAAGCGGCGCGCGCAGCAGGCAGCGACGGTTTCATGGGCGGCACCGGCGGCGATAGCGTCTTCTGTGCGCTCGGCTCGGCCGCGCCGGCCGCCGACGCCTGGCGACGCATCGGGCCCGGCCGTCGCTTCTTCGCGACGGCGCTCGCGCTCGCGGAAATCCACGGAGCCGACCCGTGGCGGATCGCCTGGCGCGCAGTGCGCATGGCGACGTGGCGCGCGCCACGCCGTCCGGGGCCGCGATCCGACCTGTTTCTAGCCGCCGAGCGTCTACCGCCCGCGCCACCCTTCCATCCTTGGCTCGCGGAGCCCGCGGATGCGCTACCCGGCAAACGATTGCATATCCGCGGCATCATGGCAGCTGCGGCGCACCTCGACGGCTATGCCCGCCACGCAGCCGCGCCGTCCTTGTTCCCGTTGCTCGCGCAGCCCGTCGTCGAAGCGTCGCTCCGTATCCCGACCTGGCTGTGGGTCGAGGGCGGCCTTGACCGCGCCATCGCGCGCCGCGCTTTTCGGGGCGTACTGCCGGAAGCGGTGCTCGCGCGTCGGACCAAGGGCGCGATGGACGCGCTGTGCGCGCGCGTCTTCGAAGCCAACCGCTCACGCCTTTTGCCATTTCTCAGCGACGGACTGCTGGCTCAGGCCGGGCTGCTCGACCTGTCCGGTATCGCAGCCTACCTAAGAACCGATGGCCCGCTGCGCGACGACCGCTTCTTCCGGCTCCTTCCCATCGTCGATACCGAGCGGTGGGTCCGCCGACTTGCCGACGCCGTTTGAGCGCACCGGGTCTTTCCATCCCGGCTTACGCGCGAACGACAACCAAAGAGCATACTGCTCGCGCTTGTCGGGGGCCGGATCGATTTCGCCTTTGAGCCAATACCGGAACCAGTCGAGGTTACGCCGGTAGACCGCGAGCTTTTGGCGAGGCTCGTACTTGATGTGCGGCGCGCCGGCGAACGCCCACAGATCGACTGCCCCGCCCTCGCGAGCGGGCCGCGCGGCGAGTTCGATATTCAAGCGAAATTCGCGCTCGGGTAACTGCATCAGCAGAGGGGTCTCGATGTCGCTTGCTCGCAACGCGGGAGAAAGCGCCGCCCAGCCGGCGCGGTCGCGATCGGGGTCGCCGATACCCCAAACCCGCTCCAGCATCGCCGGAACGTTGCGGCCAGGCATGGCGTTGAACCAGTAGTAGGTGGGCGTGAGAGCGGAGTTGGCGATTGCCGCCGCCGCGAGCAGGTTTTGGTGGACCGCGATCCACAGGGCCGCCTCGCCGCCGAAGCTGACGCCGCCCATGCCTACGCGCGCGCGATCGACGAGGCCGCGGGCAGCTAGCAAGTCTACCGCCGACACGACCGCATCCGCGGCGATCCTGTATTGCTCGACCTGGTCTCCGGGGCCCGGCACGGTCGGCGAACGGTCGATGCAAAGGGCGGCGATGCCGTGGGCAGCAAGCGCGCGCAGCGGATATTCGTCGCCAGTCCCTCCGCGCAGATAGCCGTCGCAGACGTAATAGGTGACGAACAAAGGCGCCGCTCCCGCGGAACCTTCCGGTCTCAGCAAGCGGCCGGTGAACCGCCGCCTTGTCGGTGACCGCCAGGACAAAACTTCGAAGCGCGTCGCGACGCGATCGGCGAGCGCGCGATTGGGCGCAGCCAAGGTGCGTAGGCTTCTCGGCCCGTAGCCGATCGCCACGATATGCGGGGGGACATCGGCGTCGGCGGCGACGCAGAAGGCGGCGCGTTCGCCGAGCGCGCAGCCCGTCAGGTCGTCGCGCCCGCCGTTGAGCCGTCCGCGGCCACCACCCGCAAGCGACCGGACCTCGCCGGAAGCGATATCCCAAAGATGGAGCGCTTGGCGCGTCGCCTCGCCGGTGGTGGTGAAGACGATCCGATCCGAGCGCGGCAGCCAGGCCGCGGTGCTCATTCGCTCGCGTCGGCAGCGGGGGTCGTTACAAAGCACCGTCGCACCCGAGCGTCGTCGAACGCTCAGCCGGCCGGTAAGACCGTCCGCAGCAAGAACGAGCGTACCCCGCGCAGGCCCGCCGTCGCTTTTCGCCAGCACCAATTCGTCGGCGAGGACGTCGGCCGGGCGCGCAGGCGCAACGAGCAGGGCGCTCTCGCTCGGCGTCGCCGGGACGCTATTATGCTCGCCGAGCGCGAGCGAACGATAGACGAGAGGCCGGTCCGCGAGGAGCCCGCCATACTCGAACCAGCCGCCGCGCAGACGGTCGCTCGCCGGTCGGCCGTCGATCCGCGCCGCGCGGTAGAGTCCGCGCGCCGGGTCGATCCTCGCATCGATGCGGATGCCGTCGCGATATTCGTCCTCCTCCGCGCGCGCGATCTCGGCCCGTGCCGGACCCACCGCCACGACGATCCGATCGGCGGTCGGCGCCAGGGCGAAAGCTGTGACATTGCCCGCCTCGTGCGTCGCCTTGTCCTCGCCGGCACCGTCGATGCGCGCGCGCCAGACCTGGACCTCGCCATCGGCGACTTTGCGGTAGTAGATTGCCGTACCGTCGCGCGACCACAGCGGGGGCTCGCTATACAAGGTTCCGTCGGGACGATTGCCCTCTCCGGCGTCGGCGATGCGCCGGGGGGGCGCGCTGCCGTCGGTCGGAACGACGTGCCAAGCCAGATCGATGCGGTTTGCGGCGATCGACGGCGTCTCCGCACGAAAGGCGAGCATCTGGCCGTCCGGCGACAGCGCGAGGCTCGATAGATCGGTGACCTCGACGATCTCCTCCAAGGTCGGGCCGCTCCCGGCGGCGACCGCGCTCCCCAGCCACGCAGCCGACAGCAGAGCGAGGCGTGCGATCCTCACCATGTCTTGGTAACCTGTAGCGCCACGATGCGTCCGAAAGCGCTCGCCTGTTCGGGATCGAAACCCGCAGCCGAGAACACCGTGCGGTTGTTGACGTACGGCGGGCGGGTATCGAGCAGGTTGATCACGCTGAGCGCGGCCCGGAGGCCCCGCAGCGGACCGACCTTGCGCTCGTCGAACGACCAGCCGAACTGAGCGTCGAGCGTTGTGAAAGCCTTCACCTGCTCTACGGGGGTCACCGCGTCGTTCCGGTAGCCGCCGCTGTGGTTGAGGAAAGCCGCGAGGCTCGACGCCCCGATGGTCGCCGCCGCCCTCGCACGAAGTCGAAGAGCCGGTGGATTGCCGATGGTGGAGACCACGTCGACCGCCGGCGCGGACGCCGTCACGCGTTGGTCGATGGCGAACAAATAAGCGCCGGCGACGCCGATTTCCGCACTTCCGCGCGTCAATTCGAAGCGGTATCCCGCGTCGAAATCCAGGCCGCGCTGGTGCACCCGCGACAAGTTCCGGGTGCGCCCGTCGACCACCACCGCGATCGCGTCGGCGGCGATTCCGAAGGGATTGGTGAAGTTTTCGTCGGCGTAGAGTCGAGTCACCAGCGCAGGCGAAGGCGCGTCGGTGATCACCGCGCCATAGCGTTGGCGGTCGGCCAGGAAGGTCAGATAGTCTGCGCCGAGTGCGGCGATGCGGTCGCGATAGGCGATGTCGAAATATGTCGCCGCCAGCCTAAACCCCGGGACCGCTGGCGGGGCGAGATCTAATCCGAAGGTCCAGCTCCGCGCTCGTTCGGGGCCGACACCCGGACTGCCGCCGAACAGCGCGATACCGAACACGCTGCCCCCGGGCGCCGCGGGGTCGGGGAGCGGAAGGGGGATGACCAGGCTGGTGCCCCGGCCGGTGCGTAGGTCGATAAAGCTCGGCGCACGGAAGGAAGTCCCGTAGGTCCCTCGCAGCGTCAGACCCGGAAGCGGCGTCCACGTCGTACCGAGCTTCGGGTTCGCGGTCGCCCCGAAGTCGCTATAGTGTTCCAGTCGACCGGCCAGCGAGACGGTGAGACTGCCGATCCCTCGTGTGCCCAGGTCCGCCTCGGCAAGAGGAACCAGGAGCTCGCCAAATACGGCGGCTATCGAGCGGCCCAGCGGAAACCCGGACGTCCCCGCGTCGACCGGCACGGGCGTGAATTCGAAGTCCTGCGAGGTATAGGCATAGTGCTCGCGTCGAAACTCCGCGCCGAGGGCCGCCCGGACCGCACCGGCCGGCAGCGATACCAACGGCCCGTCGGCACGCGCCGAGGCCGTCCAGATGCGAGAGCGACCGGTCTGCTCGTAGAAGCCGCGCACCGCGTCGATCGTAGCTGCCGGGGTGTGCGGCCCGTCGCCGAAGACGTTGTACGCCGTCGCCGGATCCGGGTCCGCGAGGGCCTCGGCGAGCTTGAAATAGTTCGGAATGTTCGTGGTTCGCTGGCGTTCGGTTTGCACGCCGTAGGTGGCACCGAGAGCGGCCCGCCAAGCGCCGAAGCGGCCTTCGAGCGCGGCGATACCACTCCATGCGGTGACATCGGCGCTGAGCGTCTGCGGCCCGAGATCCTCGGTGAAGGCGTAGTTGACGGTGATCGGTTCGCCGGTACCGATCGGATCGACGTAAAAAGGGTTTGTCGTAGGTACGACGACGTTGCCGTAGTTGTCGGGAAAGGTGCGTTGGACCGAATGCCGATCGGCGAAGAAGCCGTTCAGCCGGACCTGGAAACGCTTACCGATGTCCTGCTCGGCGGATATGGCGAGGCCGTGGCGCGAAAGCTTCGGCGACACGTCCGTACCGAGGCGGCCGTCGCGCAAGTTGCCTCGCCCCGCGACCAGGTCGGAAGGTTCGAGATCGCGACCGTCCTGGCCGGTGGGGATCGCGAACACGCTCCCGTCGGCCGCGATGATCGTGCCGGGATTAGCGTAGTTGCGTCGGTAGTCGGGACCGCCGAACGCACGCAGGTCCTCTGTCGCGAACGGCCTGCCCGCGGCGGGAACGTTACCACGGCGATAGAACTCGTAGGCAGCGGCCAGCGCACCGCCGCTCCATTCGAAGCCGACGAGCTGCGAGGCCTGGAGCTCCCCGAAACCGCGCGCGTCGCCTAGCCGCAGGCTGCTTTCCGCGCCGCGAAACGAGCGACGCAGCCTGACGTCGACCACGCCAGCGACCGCGTCGGAGCCGTAGATCGCCGAAGCACCGTCGGCCAGCACCTCGATCCGTTCGATGAAGGATGCCGGCACGAGCGTCAGATCGACGAAGGTGCCGGACCCTCCCCCCAGGGCCACCCGGTTGCCGTCGACGAGGGTGAGAGTCGAGGTCGTCCCGAGCCCCCGCAAATTTATGCTCGAGCCGAATCCGAAATTGGCATTGGTGTTGTTGCGGACCGAGAAGCCGACGGTGCCTTCGTTGGCGCCTCCGCCGAAATTTTGCGGGAGCGCGGCGAGGACCTGCTGTGTGGTCGCATAGCCGCTCTTCTCGATGGCTTCCCGCGTTACCGTCGTCACGTTGGCGCCCGTCGGCGCTGCGCCGCGGATGCGGGTGCCGACGACGAGCAACTGCTCGGCGCCGGCGTCCACGCCCGCCTCGCCGAGGACCCCGGTCGTCGAGGCGGCCTGCTCGATGACGAAGCCCGAGGGAAGCCGCCGAGCCCTTAAGCCGCTGTCGGCCAGAACCAGCGCCAGCGCCTCGCCCACGCTGTATTTTCCCCGTAGCGCCGGGGCGGCGCGTCCGCGCAGGAGATCGGCGGGCGCCAACACGCTCTCCCCGCTGGTACGCGCGATCGCCTGGACCGTGGCGGCCATCGGCTGCGCGTCGATAGCGAACTCGAACCGGGTCGCCCCTTGCGCGAGTGCTCCCGGGGTCGCGACCGGAGCGGCCGCGCAAACCGGCAGGACGGCAAGGGCGGTCCAAGGGTTGAAACTGCGATGCATGGCATTCCCTTCCAATCCGGCGGAACACGCCGGGTGAAGGGAGAGACGTCGAGGAGGCGAACGACCCTACGCTTTTTTTCGTGACTGGATCAGAATGCCGTTCGCGGTCGGGACAACGCGCAGGTCGAAAAGGGCCGCCACCGCCGCTGCGAAGCCGGGAGCGTCGTCGGCACGAAATGCGCCCGACACGCGCAGCGTGCCGAGCGCCGCGTCCACCTCGACCGTCGTCGCCGAGCGACGAGAGATGGCCGCGGCCGCATCCCGCAACGGCAACTCGTCGAAGTCCAGCATCGCCGGCTCGCGAAGATGAGACAGCGCGACTTTACGCTCGGCCCGCGGCGGGGCGGGGCTCGAGCCGTAGCTCGTGGATTGGCCAGGCCTGAGGACGCGGACGCTGTCCTCTTCGTCGCGCTCGGCGGAATGCGGAACGACCTCGACCTTACCTTCGATCAGCGCGACCGCGACGGTCGGGCCGTCGACCGTTACGTCGAAGATCGTCCCGCGCGCCACGATCGAACCTTGCGCGGCATCGACGACGAACAGCCGCGCGGGGTCGCGCGCTACCGAAAAGCGTGCCGTACCGCGCAGGAGGCGGAGCCGCCGTTCGTGGGCGGTCGATCGCACGGCGACCGCCGTATCAGGTTGGAGCAACACCGAAGAGCCGTCGGCCAAACGGAGCAAGTGAGGTCGACCCGTCGAATTGGCTATCGCGCCGGACGCGTCCGCCTCGACGATAGGGCGATCCGGGCGGGTGACGAGTACCGAAGTGGTCAACAGTGCGATCGCCACGACTGCGGCAGCGACCGCACCAGCGCGGGCGGTGGGACGGCGATGCCAGGCGACAGCCCTACCGAGATCCCGACGTATCGCCACATCCGCGTTGCGAACGAATGCGCTCTGGTCCCACCGCTGCTCGATGCGGGCAAGCGCCGCGCGATGCGCGGGATCAGTGTCGAGCCATGCGTCGAGCGCGATGCGGTCCGCGGCAGTCGGCGTTCCGCGAAGCCGCGCAAACCAGTCGGCCGCCTCGCGGCGGATCCGCTCGTCGTCCGAGCCGCTCGGCCGCGCTGTCACGAGAGCCTGCTGAGACGATCGAGGTGGGCGATTGCGCGGCTCATATGCTTCTCGACAGCCTTTACGCTCAACCCGGTGCGAGCGGCAATCTCCGCATAGGAATACCCGTCCAGCCGGTGCGCGAGAAATATCTCCCGCGTGCGCGGCTTCAGCCGTGTCAGCGCGACTTCGATCCGCCGCAGCATATCGCGCGCCTCCAGCGCGGCCAGGTGATCGGGTGCCGCCGGTTCGTCGAGGGTGGTCGCCAGCTCGAACTGTGGCACCATGCGCGAAGCCTGTGCACGCCCGTCGGCGATGAGATTGCGCCCTGCGCGCTTCAAATAGGCGAGCGGTTTGACGATCGTATCCGAGCTCACGCGTCCGGCGAGGCGCGAGAAAACTTGCTGGCACAGATCTTGGGCTGTCTCGGGTGAGGCCGTGCGCGCGAGGAAGCGGAGCAATGCCGGGCCATGATCGCGATAGATTCGCTCGATCTCGTCCGGATCTGACGGCACGCGACGATCTTCCGGCGGCAGGGGATCGCCCTCCTGAATTCGCGGAGATCCGATGCCGTCGACCAGCATCACATGCGACCATTTTTCGCGCCGACGCCGACCCAACCGGAAGAGATCATCGGTCATGCTCCGACCGCGAAGCGAGGCTGGCGAAGCCGGGAGTTGAGAACATGCTTGAGACATGCGCCGAAGCCTTTGGCCCGAGGGCTTGGACATTCGCATCGGCCACCCGGCCGAGGGGCCTAGGGTCGTATCAAGAGAGGTTCTCACGCCTCGACACCCCTCGGGGCATCGCAGGCAGCCTACCATTATGAGTACGGTTCGCAACCTCTTTTCGTCATTGGCGCGCCGGCCCTGGAACCTCGTCGTCCCCAGCGTCGATGACACCGAACTGCCGGCATGACTCGTCTATTCTCCATGATCTGCATCGAAAACAAGCTCGCATCGAGGAAAGCGATTCGGGCAAGAATACTCGGCCACGTAGCGCCACGCGTAGCGCTACGAATTTTACATATGGACCGATTCGTACTGTTTGCGTATGGCATACCTATGCGATTGTTCGATGTGAGATCCGAACCCGATCCGATCCTTGGCGGCGGTCAGCAGCGCGTTTCGGCGGCCACCGCGGCGGTCGTTCGCTATGTGCTCGATCTGGATGCGTCGGCAGCTTGCGGCCAATTGATCCGCTCGGGGGACGGGTTGTTCGACGTAGACAATCTCATGTTTCGCATGCCGGCCGACACGTTTTGGCTCGAGTTG
>SXGU01516033.1_pt1 | contig 21247 bp, 12 predicted proteins | sample 3174531 | NCBI WGS metagenome assembly SXGU01 (sample SAMN11356863, study PRJNA531348) | freshwater metagenome | isolation source: freshwater sample F1-140 | place: China: Fuxian Lake, Yuxi | collected 2017-12-25 | reverse complement strand
GTCGCCAACTACGAGGACAACCTCGAGCTGCTGGCCGGCTGCGACCTGATCATCGAATCGATCGCCGAGCGCATGGACTGGAAGCACGACCTGTACAAGAAGGTCGCGCCGCACATCGGCGCCAACGCCATCTTCGCCTCGAACACCTCGGGCCTGTCGATCAACAAGCTGGCCGAAGGTTTCGACGACGAGCTGAAGGCGCGCTTCTGCGGCGTGCACTTCTTCAACCCGCCGCGCTACATGCACCTGGTCGAACTGATCCCGACCGTCACCACCCGTCCGGAAATTCTCGACCAGCTCGAAGGCTTCCTGGCGTCGACGCTGGGTAAAGGCGTGGTGCGTGCAATCGACACCCCGAACTTTATCGCCAACCGCGTCGGCATCTTCGGCATGCTGGCCACCATTCATGAAGCGGAAAAATTCGGCCTGTCCTGCGACGTGGTCGACGACCTGACCGGCGCCAAGCTGGGCCGCGCGAAATCCGGCACCTTCCGCACCGCCGACGTGGTCGGACTGGATACCATGGGCCACGTGATCAAGACCATGCAGGACAACCTGCCGAACGATCCGTTCTTCCCGGTTTACAAGACCCCCGAGGTATTGGAAAAACTGATCGGCGCGGGCGCCCTCGGCCAGAAGGCCGGCGCCGGCTTCTACAAGAAGGTCGGCAAGGACATCCTGCGCTTCGACTCCGCCAAGAACGACTACGTGCCGGGCGGCGGCAAGGCCGATGATCTGGTGGCGCGCATCCTGAAGGAAAAGGATGTCGCCAAGAAGATGAAGGCGCTGCGCGAATCGACCAATCCGCAGGCGCAGTTCCTGTGGGCGATCTACCGTGACGCCTTCCACTATATCGCCGTGCATCTGGCTTCGATCGCCGACAACGCACGTGACGTCGACTTCGCATTGCGCTGGGGCTTCGGCTGGAACAACGGCCCGTTCGAGACCTGGCAAGCCGCAGGTTGGCAGCAGGTCGCCACCTGGGTGAAGGAAGACATCGATGCCGGCAAGGCACTGTGCAACACACCGCTGCCGCAGTGGGTGTTCGACGGTCGCACCGGCGTGCATACCGCCGAAGGTTCCTGGTCGCCGGAAAAGAAAGCGTATGTGCCGCGTTCCAACCTGGCCGTCTACCAGCGTCAGGCGTTCCGCGCGCCGGTTGTCGGCGAAGGCACTGCCGACGGCAAGACCGCGGGCACGACCGTATTCGAAGATGATTCAGTCCGTATCTGGCACCAGAACGACGACGTGCTGATCTTGTCGCTGAAGACCAAGATGCACGTGATCGGCCAAGGCGTGATCAACGGTCTGGCACAAGCCATCCAAGAAGCGGAAAAGAATTTCAAGGGCCTGGTGATCTGGAGCGCGGACGCGGCCGACGGCGGCGCATTCTCGGCCGGCGCCGACCTGCAATCGATGCTGCCGGTATTCATGTCGGGCGGCATCAAGGCGATCGAGCCGGAAGTCGCGAAGCTGCAGAATGCACTGCAAGGCTTGAAGTATGCCAACGTCCCGGTGGTGGCCGCAGTGGCCGGCCTCGCGCTCGGCGGCGGTTGCGAACTGATGCTGCACGCCGCCAAGCGCGTCGCATCGATCGAGTCCTATATCGGTCTGGTCGAAGTTGGTGTCGGCCTGGTGCCGGCCGGCGGCGGCTTGAAGGAAGCGGCAGTGCGCGCGGCCAACGATGCGAAGGGCAACGACATCCTGCAATTCCTGAAGGTCTACTTCACCAACGCGGCCACCGCCGCGGTGTCGAAGTCGGCGCTCGAAGCGCAGAAGATGGGTTACCTGAGGCCGACCGACACGATTGTCTTCAATCCGTACGAACTGCTGCACGTTGCCAAGGTGGAAGCGCGCGCCATGTTCGATGCCGGCTACCGTGCACCGCTGCAAAAACTGGTGCCGGTGACCGGCCGCTACGGCATGGCAACCATCATGGCGCAACTGGTCAACATGCGTGACGGCGGCTTCGTCTCCGCGCATGACTACAAGCTCGGCGCGATGATTGCCGAGATCGTCAGCGGTGGCGACATCGAGCCAGGCAGCCTGGTTAGCGAACAATGGCTGCTCGACCTCGAGCGCAAGGCATTCATGGAATTGCTGAACCATCCCAAGACGCAAGAGCGCATCATGGGCATGATGCAGACCGGCAAACCCGTCCGTAACTAATCGGATCAGGAGCATACAAATGACTAAACAACTTCAAGAAGCATACATTGTCGCCGCCACTCGCACACCGATCGGCAAGGCGCCGCGCGGCATGTTCAAGAACGTCCGTCCGGACGACCTGCTGGTGCGCGCGATCCAATCCGCGATGGCGCAAGTGCCGAACCTCGATCCAAAACTGATCGAAGACGCGATCGTCGGCTGCTCCTTCCCGGAAGCGGAGCAGGGCTTGAACCTGGCGCGTAACGCCGTGCTGCTGGCTGGCTTGCCCAATACCATTGGCGGCGTTACGATCAATCGTTATTGCGCGTCCGGCATTACCGCCGTCGCGATGGCTGCCGACCGCATCCGCGTCGGCCAGGCCGACGTGATGATCGCCGCCGGCGCCGAATCGATGTCGATCGTGCCGATGATGGGCCACCATCCGTCGATCAACATGAATGTCTTCAAGGACGAGAATATCGGCATGGCCTACGGCATGGGCCTGACCGCGGAGAAGGTGGCGCAACAGTGGAAAATCTCGCGTGAAGCGCAAGACCAGTTCTCGGTCGATTCGCATCGCAAGGCGCTGGCAGCGCAGCAAGCCGGCGACTTCGACGCTGAAATGACTTCGGTCGAGATCGTCGAGCGTTTCCCGAACCTGGCAACCGGCCAGATCGACATCAAGACTCGCACCGTCAACATGGACGAAGGCGCGCGCCCTGATACCAGCATGGAAGGCCTGGCGAGGCTGAAGCCGGTGTTTGCGGCCAAAGGTTCCGTTACCGCTGGCAACAGCTCGCAGACTTCCGACGGCGCCGGCGCATTGATCCTTGTCAGCGAAAAAATCCTGAAGCAGTTCAATTTGACGCCGCTGGCAAAGTTTTCATCGTTCGCCGTGCGCGGCGTGCCGCCGGAAATCATGGGCATCGGCCCGAAGGAAGCCATTCCTGCCGCATGCCGCGCCGCCGGCATTACGCAAGACCAGATCGACTGGTTCGAGCTGAACGAGGCGTTCGCGGCGCAATCGCTGGCCGTGATCCAGGACCTCGGTCTTGACCCGTCCAAGGTCAATCCGATGGGCGGCGCGATCGCTTTGGGTCATCCGCTGGGCGCGACCGGTGCCATTCGTTCCGCTACGGTGATTCATGCGATGCGTCGCAAGAACCTGAAGTACGGCATGGTCACCATGTGCGTCGGCACTGGCATGGGCGCTGCGGGTATCTTCGAGCGCGTATAAATCAGCAGGATGGTAGTAATCGAAAAGCCGTACGGTCGATAGCTGTACGGCTTTTTTATTGGAGGTTGCGATGGAACCGTTCACTCTGGCGACAAGCGATGGATTTGCGCTGGTGGGTACGCGCTATGCGACGCCGGAAAAGCCCAAGGCCGTCATTGTGATGCCGAGTGCGATGGGCGTGAAGCAGGATTTTTACGCGCCGTTTGCGCAATTCCTGTCGCTGCGCGGTTTCGCTGTGCTGACCTTCGATTATCGCGGCATGGGACTGTCGGTTCCTTCGCAATACAAAACTTCTTTGCGTGGTTTCAAGGCCGATCTGTTCGACTGGGCGGAGCGCGATTACAACGCCGCCGTGCGCGCTGCCAAGGCATGGCATGACGATGTGCCGCTGCTGGTCATCGGCCATTCGCTCGGCGGCCAGTTGCCGGGGCTGCTGCCGGATAATCAACTGATTGATGGCATTGTTACCGTCGCGGCAGGCAGCGGTTACTGGCGCGACAATGCGCCGCAATTGAAACGCTTCGTCTGGTTCATGTGGTATTTCGCCGTACCGCTGTATACGCGCCTGTTCGGATACTTCCCGGGCAAGAAAGTAAAAAAGGTTGGCGACTTGCCGAAAGGCGTGATCTTCCAATGGTCGCGCTGGTGCCGGAGTCCGCACTACGTGGTCGACGACGCGGGCATGCCGCTGCGCAGCGGTTACGACAAGATACGCGTGCCGGTGCTTAGCCTGAGCTTTACCGACGATGAATTGATGAGCAGGCGCAGCATCGACAGCTTGCATGATTTCTACCGCAATGCGCCGATCGAACGCCGCTACATCCAGCCGAGCGACATCAAGGCCAAGCACATCGGGCACTTCGGTTTTTTCCGCCCGCAGTTTTAGGCCACCTTGTGGCAGCAGGCGCTGGTCTGGCTCGACCAGCGCGCGCATTCGAAGAATCGGGCACAATCTGTTGCCCGTACTATTGCATAAACACGTTTATACCGACACTTTGCAGGAAACTTATGGATATCTTGACTACCAAGGCTAACGGCATACTGGCGATCGAATTCAATCGCCCGGAAAAGAAAAACGCGATCACGTCGCAGATGTACCAGATGATGGCCGATGCCATCAAGGAGGCGGAAAGCGATAGTACAGTGCGCGCGATTCAGATCAGCGGCAAGCCGGAGGTTTTCACCGCCGGCAATGATCTGGAAGATTTTCTGAAGAACACGTCAGCCGAAGTGGGCGACCGCCCCGTGGCGCAATTCATGCGCGCACTGAGCGCCGCAACCAAGCCGGTGGTCGCCGCAGTCGCCGGCAATGCAGTCGGTATCGGCACCACGCTGCTGCTGCACTGCGACCTGGTTTATGCAGCCGATAATGCGAAGTTCGCCATGCCTTTCACGCAGCTTGGCTTGTGTCCGGAATTCGCCTCCAGCATGCTGTTTTCGCAAATGGTCGGTTATCCGCGCGCAGCGGAAAAGCTGATGCTCGGCGAAGTATTTTCTGCTCAAGAAGCGTACGAGATGGGACTGGTCAGCAAAATCCTTCCGGTGGCCGAGCTGGCCGAGTTCGCGCATGGTCAGGCCGCCAAGCTGGTTGCTTTGCCGGCGTCATCCTTGCGTACCACCAAGCGCCTGATGAAATGCGCTCAAGCCGACGCGATCAATGCACGCATGATGGAAGAGAACAAGCATTTCGGCGATATGCTGCTATCGAAAGAAGCGAAGGAAGCATTTACCGCGTTCTTCGAAAAAAGAAGGCCGGACTTCACCAAGTTTGCTTGAATATCGGGCGCCGGTAGTGGGTCAAGGGATAAGGGATGAGGCCATGATCTTTCTTACATAGCTAGAATTGGCATCCTCAATTTTTCCAATCAGAACGGCTTCGCCATCGATGTGGTGAAGCCGTTTTTGTGATTAAGTCCGATTCGGCGCGCTGTTCAAAACTTGAGAAAGCGTGCCCACCAGCCTTTCCTCGGCATTTTGTCTTCCGCCCGGCTCGGCTGTTGACTTTTAGCTGGCGCTGTGTCGGATTTCTCCGCTTCTACCTGCTTGTCATATTCCAAGAAAAGTACCTTGCTTTCTAAAACCTTGATGACGCTTTCCTTGTCTGCAAGCCGCGCACGCAATTCGTTCGTGACCTGGTCCTTTACCTTGCGTAATTCGGCTTCCAGCAGGAGCGCGCGTTCCAGGGAACGGTTTCTCTCTTCCAGCAAGGCAATGCGCATTTTCTCCCTGGCATGTTCGTCCATCACATTGTCCGCCTCGGAATGTAACTGGCCATAGGTACGCAATAATTCAGAAGTTTCAATCTGCGTCTCGCCATCCGGTGTAACGGTCTTGCTAAGGCGTCCTTTTTCAATATCGCGGTAAATCGTGGACCGATTTCTGCGAACAAGTTTTGCCGCCTCGGTAATGGAAACGAGTGCCATGGCCATATGGAAATATCAGCGTACGCCGGATTAGTACATATTGCTCTAGACCTTTTCCAGGCAAAAAAATTCTCTTGCCCTGCAACTTGATGCGGCAAGAATGAAAAGGCACGATTCCCAATGACAGGTTCTATATTGTGAATTTCTGGCAAGGTAAGGCTATGAACGGGAAGTTCTGAACGGCATGTCTGGATAAGAATGCACCAGTTTTTATCCGAAATTTAGTGCCGTCCAGCATGTATAATGTCTAAGTTGCAATATTGATAATTCGCGCTACGGAGGAGACGTTTGTTGATTTTGATCACCGGTGGTGCCGGTTTTATTGGTTCGCATTGCGTCTGGGAGTTGCTTGCCGAAGGCGCAAAAATCAGGGTGCTGGACGATTTCAGCAGCGGCAAGCGCGATAACCTGCCGGCATCGCCGAACCTGGACGTAATCGAAGGCGACGTGCGAGACGCGGCATGTGTCGACCGCTGCATGTGCGATGTAACCCATGTACTGCATCTGGCGGCCCAGGTTTCTGTGCCGCAATCTATCCGGGAGCCGGTGAACTCCCATTCCATCAATATCGCGGGTTTTCTCAACGTACTCGATGCGGTGCGCCGGCATGGCGCGCAGCGCATGGTGTATGCGTCGAGTGCCGCGGTGTATGGCGTGCCGGATGAGTTGCCGTTATCGGAGCAGTCCGGCGCGCAGCCTTTGTCGCCGTACGGACTGGAAAAGCTTGTCAACGAACAGTACGCCAATCTGTACGGCGCGTTGTATCGGGTATCCACGCTTGGCTTGCGTTATTTCAATGTATATGGTGCGCGCCAAGATCCGCGCTCTCCGTATTCCGGTGTCATTAGCAAGTTCGCGGACTGGGCAATCGCTGGCCAGCCTTTCCTGGTGCATGGTGACGGCAAGCAGACGCGCGATTTTATCCATGCCGGCGATGTGGCGCGCGCCAATGTGGCGGCACTGAAATCCACCACGTGCGGCGTCATTAACATCGGCACGGGTCGCAGCGTGACGCTGCTGGAATTGATTGAGGCATTTGAAGGCGCGCTTGGTGGGGCCGTCGAAGTCCGGCATCTGGACGCGCGAGAAGGAGAGGTGCCTTACTCGTCCGTGACGCCGCGCCGCATGCGCGAAGAACTCGGAATCGCGTCGACGACGCCGCTGGACGAGGGGATCGCCCTGCTGATGAAATACTTGCAGGCGCGCCGATGATGCGACCGTGGCGGTGGACTGGTGCAATCGCGCTGCTGATAGTCAGCCTTGCGTCGTTCGCCCAGTCGTCGGTGGACTCATCCAGGTTCAACTCGATCGCGTTTTACTATGGCGCCAATCCGCCGCTGGCCGACCTGCAGGCCTTCGATATCGCCGTGGTGGAGCCAGCGCACGTTCCCGACCCGCGCCGGCATGCGCGAGCCGCAAAGGATGGCACGCATGCGCTGTTTGCCTATGTCTCTCTGGGAGAAGTGCAGCCGTCGCGGCACTATTACCGGGATCTGCCGCCCGGTGCATTACGTGGCGCCAATGAGGTCTGGGGCAGCAGAGTGATTGACCAGAATGCTCCCGGCTGGAGCGAGTTTTTCCTGTCGCGCATCGTCGCGCCGTTGTGGGAACAAGGCTGGCGCGGCTTTTTCATCGATACGCTGGATTCCTATCAACTTTTCGCCAAGGACGAGGCCGAGCGCACGGTCCAGACGCAAGCGATGGTGCGCACGTTGCGCGAGCTCAAGCTCCGCTATCCCGAGGCGCGGCTGATCCTCAACCGAGGCTTTGAATTGCTGCCCGAGATGGCCGCACTCACGCACGCGGTGGCGGCTGAGTCGCTCTACCAAGGCTACGATGCCGGCCGGCGTCACTATCGTCCGGTGCCTGCCGATGACCGAGCCTGGCTGCTTGCACAGTTGGAGACAGTGCGCGACCAATATCGTTTGCCCGTGATTGCGATCGACTATGTCGATCCGATGCAGCCGGGCGCGCGCGAACTGGCGCGGCAAACCGCGTCGCGCATCCGCGCGCACGGCTTCATTCCCTGGGTGGCCGACGGCAGGCTGGAGTCGATCGGCGTCGGCAGCATCGAACTGATCCCGCGCGCGGTGCTGGTGCTGGTCGACACCAAGGGCAACGACTTGCACTATTCCGAGGCCCAGCGCTTCGTCGGCATGCCCCTCAATCATCTCGGCCTGCGCTACGAGTTCATCGACCTGGCGCTCGATAGCTTGCCTGACACGATACTGCGAGGACGCTATGCCGGAGTGGTGACCTGGTTCGAAAGCGGCATGAATCATCCCGCGCTGTTGCCGTGGCTGACGCGTCGGATGCAGGAGGGCGTGCGGATCGCGATGTTCAATGCCTTCGGTTTCAACGCAGAGCCGCAGTCGGCCGGCGCGCTGGGGCTGCACGCGTTCCGTCCTGGCAAACCAGGGCACGTGGCAGTGCAGTCGCGCGACACGGCGCTGATCGGTTTCGAGGCCGAGGCGATTCCGGAGCGCGGGCAGGAAGTGCCGGTGTCCTTGCAAGGTGCCGCCGGTCGCAGCCTGCTGCGCTTGTCGGATGCGCGCGGCAACTCCTATGATGCGGCAGCGCTGATGCCTTGGGGCGGTTATGTGCTGGCGCCATTCGCGGTCGTCAACCTGCCGATGCAGGATCAGAGCCGCTGGGTGGTGAACCCGATCGCTTTCCTGAAGGCGGCGCTTGAACTGCCGCAGTTGCCGGTACCGGATGTGACGACCGAAGGCGGACGGCGAATCCTGATGGTGCACATTGACGGCGACGGCTTTGCGTCGCGTGCCGAACGTCCCGGCGCGCCGTTTGCCAGCGAGGTACTGCTGACCGAATTCCTGGAACGCTATCGCGTGCCGACCACGATGTCGGTGATCGAGGGCGAGGTCGGCGCGCAAGGATTTTTCCAGACCTTGGCACCCGAGCTGGAATCGATCGCCCGCCGCATGTTCGCGCTGGAGCATGTGGAGGGAGCGAGCCATTCGTACTCGCATCCGTTTTACTGGGCCAGCGCCATCAATGCGCAGGGCCGCGTCGGCGAGGCCCCTTATCATTTGCGGTTGCCGGGATATGCATTCGACCTCACGCGCGAAATTAAAGGTTCGCTTGATTACATCAATGAAAAGCTGATGCCGACAGGGAAAACCGCGGCAGTCCTGCTCTGGACCGGCAACTGCGTACCGCCCGCAGCCGCCATTGCCGAAGCCGACCGTCACGGCGCGCTGAACATGAACGGCGGCGATACCGTGATCACCGAGAGCAACAGGTCACTGACCGCCATTGCCGCGCAGGGCTTGCGCAAGAACGGCCGCTACCAGGTATTCGCGCCCAACCAGAACGAGAACGTGTACACCAACAACTGGAGCGGTCCGTATTATGGCTACGAGCGCGTGATTGAAACTTTCAAGCTCTCCGAAACGCCGTTACGATTCAAGCCGATCGATATCTACTATCACACCTATGCCGCCAGCAAGCCGGCCTCGATTGCCGCCTTGCACAAGGTTTATCGCTGGGCACTGGCGCAACCGACCACGCCGCTGTACGCCTCGCAGTACATCCGCAAGGTGCTCGACTTCGAGACGACCACGCTCGCGCGCGAACTGGCATCGAATGATCTGCTGGTGCGCACCGGCGCAGATCTGCGCACTTTGCGACTGCCGCCGGATGTCGATGTGCCCTCGTTGTCGGCCAGCAGTGGCGTGGCCGGTGTCGCGCCTGGGCCAGAGGGCAGTTATCTGATCCTGGCATCCGGCCAGGCACGGCTTTCAATGCAGCCGGACTCGCGTCGCCTGGTCCATGTGCATGATGCCAATGGCAGTATCAGTAATTTCTCGCGCGGCCGCACTGCGGCTGGCACTGAGCTGCGCTTTACTCTCGTCAGCAACGTTCCTGCCGTCTTCCGCCTGGCGCAAGCCGCGACTTGTCATGTCGCGGTGGACGGCCGGTCGCTGGCTCCGGCGGCCGACACGAGCGACGCTGGCCTGTCGCTGCGACGCTACGCGATAGGACCATCGTCTTCACTGGCTTCGCGTCATCAGGTGCAAGTGCAATGTCCCTCGTAACGCCGCCTTCCCTGCAGATCCATACTGCCGGCGCCAGGCGCGACGGCGCCTGGTACGCATTCGATGCGCCATACCATCGGCAGGCGCTGTTCTCATCCTGGACCATCGCCGGCTTCGGGCTAGCAGTTTGTCTCGGCCTGACTCTCGGGTATCCCTACCAGTCGCTGGAACAACAGCTTGCCTCCAGTGAGACGCATCGGCAACCCGACCGGCTCACTGTCGAATATCTGAAGGTTTTCCTCGACGCCGAACCCGAAGCGCGCAGCTTGCGCGTGCAGTACGTTCGACAACTCATCACACTCGGCTCCTTTGCCGAGGCGCGCATTGCCCTGCTGCCGCTGGCGCGTTCCGCCGATGCTGCATGGCGCCGCGAGGCTGGCTGGAACTCGACATGCGGGAGCAGGAGGCGTTTGCGCAACTGGAAGGTTCGCTGCAGCGCGCTGAAAAGCTGGAATATGTGCGCCGGCAGATCGCACTTCTGCTGAAGGACACACAGGATTCCGCACGGCTGCTGCTGCTGGCGCGCAAGGCGTTGGCCACCGAAGATCAGGCGCTGGCCGCAGTCGCCTTCCAGCGCTTGGCCGCCCACCCTGACAGGCTAAACGCCGCGCTCAACGCGCAGGCCGCGCGCGCCACGCTCGGCCTGCGCGACTACCGCACCAGCGCCAATTTTTACTTTCGCGCCATGCAACAGTCGTCGTTGCTTGACGAGCGGCGCAACTATTACCTTGAAGGCTTGCGCGCGCTGCAGGCAGCCGGCCTGTATGCCGAAGCCATCTCGGCGGCCGACCGTCATATCGGGCCGCTGGGCGATGACAGGCAAACCCTGCTGTTTCTGGCGCGACTGGCGCAAGCGGGCAACATGCTCGATGCGGCGCAGCGTTATGCGTTGCAGCTGCTGAAGCTGTCGCTGCTCCAGCAGCTGCCGCAGCATGAAATCCTGTTGGCGGGATGGCGCGGCCCTGAACGTCGTCACCAGCCATGGCGTGCGGCCGCGTCGGCGCCGGCAATCCTCTTGCGCGTTGCCGGCGCTGCGCAAACAGAGCTCCTGCAACCAGGAAAGCCTCCGGGACTATCATTCGATGATGAAGCCTACACGCTTGGCTACAATATTTTTTTAGCCAACCGCAATTTGGTCGACGCCAGGCGGGTAGCCGAATCGGCAGTGCGGCAACAGCCCGACAGCGCATTCTGGCGCAAGCGGATGGCTGAAGTCTGCGAATGGAGCAATGCGCAGCAGGACGCGTTGCCGCACTGGCTGGCGTATGCCCGACTTACCGGAGAGGAAACCGCCTGGGACAATGTACTGCGTCTTGCCGAAGGGCTGCACGACACCGAGCCCATGCTGGTTGCCCTCCAGCGCAAGATGGCACTGCAGCCAGGGAATGCGGAATGGCTTAACCGCCTGCTCTCCCACTTCGAGAATGCCGGCCAACCGGAGCGCGCTTTACAACTGCTGCAGGCGCGGCTGGCGGAACGTGGCGGAGCAGCCATGTCGCGTGAAGAACGCCGGCGCGAGTTGGTTCTTCTGGCTGATCTCGCCGAGCGCATGGGACGGGATGGCGACGCGCTGGCAACCTGGAGCCGCGTGCAGCGGGAATTCGGGCCGGATAGCGGGCATGCGACCAGGATTGCCGCGCTGCTGTACCAGCAGGGCAAAGTGCACCAGGCATTCGCCGCACTCGAACAGGCGACCGACGTGGCGCCGGCCAGCGATGCCGATTACTGGCGCGCCTATGCCGAAGTCGCGCGCCTGCTGCAGAACAATGATGCGGCGTCCGCCGGCTACCGCAAGCTGTTGAGCGCCGATCTGCAAAGCGACAGTGACCTGTTCAATCTGATTGCATTGCTGGAGAGCGAACAACCGCTGTCCGCCGCAAGGCTTGCAATGTACGGCTTTGCCCGTGGCGGCAATACGCGCTTTGTGCTGTCGGCGCTGAATCTAAGCTTGCGCGCCGGCGACCCGGCCGGCGCAAGCCGCTTCCTGGAATCGCTGCCGGCACCGGCCTTGAGCGCGCTGCAGCAAAATTCACAGTTTCTGTCTACGCGCGCCAATGTGCGGCAGGCCGCTGGCGACCTTGCCGGCGCCGAACGCGACATGCGCGCCGCCCTGGCGCTACGGCCCGACGATTCGCAGTACCGCGCGGGATTGCTGTGGCTGCTTATCGCCATGCGAGATACCGAATCGCTCAAGCGAGCATTGGCGCTGTGGGCGCATGATGCCGAAAACGATACCGACATGTGGGGGCCGTTTGCCGCCGCCAGCATGGCGATCAACCGTCAGGCAGATGCGCTGCACTGGTATCGCAAGCCGGGTTTCCTCAAGGGAGATTATCTATGGCTAATGAGCTATGCCGAGGCTTTGGACGCCAATGCGCAGCCCGAGCTGGCATGGCGCATTCGCCGCCATGCGTGGCTCGATCTGCGCAAGGCAGAGGTATTGAAGCAATTTGATCCGGCGCACCTGACGGCGCTGCGTGATCGTCTGGCGTCGGTGGCGCCGCTGTTCATGAATGGCGACGGCGCATTTGCGGTCATGCAGGCGCTGCTTCGAGCCGATGTCGTCAGCCTATCCGCATTGCCGCCGCTGCTGGAGGCGCCGCGCGATGGTCAGGAATTGCTGGCGCATATCGATCGACTGGCCGATACGCCGACCCCGGCGTCGCAGCAGGAACGCCGCCATGCCGGTGCACTGCGTCAGATCTCGCCGTCCGTGGCGCTGCTGGCACCAGGAGTCGGAAAGCGGCCGCGAGACGACGCGCGCATGAGCGCAACTGTACGCGAACTGGCATTGGCGTACGCACTGAATCGCGAGGCACACGACCTGGCTCGCGCATGGCTGGCCAGCCGATACGCCGAACAACTGGCCAGGCCGCTGTGGGGCGAGCTTTCGCTGGCGCTGGCGACCGATGACCGCGAACGCCTCAACCACCTGCTTGACGAATTGCCGGACTGGCTGCCGGTGGTCGACCGCATCGAGGCGGCGCGGCGTGCCGGCCGCCCCGAGCTGGCGCAGACGCTGGCATTCGAGCAGATGGCACATCTGCCGCATGACGAGGGACTGCACCTGAGTTTCACCAACATGGCGAGCCTCCGCCCGCCTGGCTTTGATGCCAGCCTGACTCAACTGCGGCAGGCGCCGCTGGTACGCACCGAGCTGCGCACACAGTTCAACACCGACCTCACACCGCGCCTGAAGCTGTCGCTCGAACTCTCGCAGGCGCGGCAATCGACACAGGATACGACTGTGCTTGCCACCGTGCCGGCCACCGACCGTAGCATGGGGATGACACTGCGCTTCGATACCGAAACGGGATGGCTCTCCGCTGCCGTTCAGGGCCGGCAAGCGGCGCATGCGGCTACCGGTTTGAGCCTGGCATACAATCTGTCCCTTGATCGCAGCATGAGCGTCATCGGCGCGATCGGGCTGAATCAGCCGGCAACCGAGACCGCGTTGCTGCGCGTGGGCGCCATGCGCAACGGTCTTGAAACAAGCGTCACCTATGCCATGAGCCGAGCGGAGTATGTGCGTCTTGGTTTGGGCTGGCAGCGCTATGCGACGCAGGCGGGTACTTACCTGGGCAGCGGGCGCAACTGGAATCTCGAAGCGGGCACGCATTTGCGTATCGAGTATCCGAATCTGACTCTGCGCGCTTATGTCTCGGGCGGCAGCTATGCGGAAAGCGGTCGCTTCGACAGTCAGATCGCACGGCTGTTGCCTGCGGGAGTGGATCCAGCAAGCTATCGTTATTTGCCGCAGGATGACGTATTGTTTGGCCTTAGCCTTGGCGCGGGCACCGTCGCGGATACCCGCTACACCCGCGGCTGGCGCCCGTTTGGTGAAGCCGGCATCACATTCAGCAGAACGGGAGGAACCGGATTCGGCCTGTCCGGCGGAATGGCCGGCAGCCTGTTCGGGCAGGACACGCTATCACTGCGGGCGCTGCGTACCTCCGGCACACCCGCATCCCCTAACGGTTTTCAGCAAATCGGATTGGATTACAAATGGCTCTATTGAAAAACATGATCGCATCTCTCTCCACCGTAATCCGCCTCGCCGCGACGCTCACAGTGCTCGTCCTGGCAAGCGCATGCAGCACACTCGATGTCGGTTCCGCTCCGACGCTGGAACCGAAAGCCAAGTGGGGTTTGCTGCCGTTTGCGAATCATACCGAAACGCCGCAGGCCGGATTGCGCGCGGAAGCCATCGCGGAGGGGCTGCTGCGCGCCAACGGCTTTGCCAATCTCAAGCGCTATCCGAGTAGTCTGAATACCGAAACGCTGTTCGAGCCGATGGACCGCAAGCAACTGGAGGCGGCACGTTCTTGGGCACAGGCCGAAGGCATACGCTATGCGCTGACCGGCAGCGTCGATGAATGGCGCTACAAGGTCGGCGTCGACGGCGAGCCGGCGGCCGGCGTCACGCTGCAGCTCATCGATGTGCAGCGCGACGAGGTGCTCTGGTCCGCCACTGGCGGTCGCACCGGCTGGAGCCGCGAAGCCCTGTCCGCCGTCGCGCAGAAGCTCATGCGCGGCATGCTGGAACCGTTGACCGCCGGCGCGCGATGAATGATGATGCTTCTCCCTGTCTATTCCGAATGACATCCAGAGCATGACGAGATCGCAGAGTCGCGTTATTTCCATCGCAAGTGCCTTGCGTTGGATACTGCCGCGAGCAAATACGGAAGGCGCGAGTCCGCATAATTGGGCATGGATTGCGCTGGAAACCCTTGTTGCGTGCGGCGCGGTGCTGGCCTTCAGGCTGTGGGTCGAGCCCGACGATCCGTTCGGCCTGCAGGCTCAGTTTCCGTGGTTGTGGATCGTGCCGACCTTACTGGCCATGCGTTACGGCACGCCCATCGGCGTCGCCTCGGTGCTGCTGCTGATTCTCAGCTGGCTGCTGCTCCAGCAGCATGCCACCGGCAGCGCGTTGGCGGATTTTCCCCGCGAGTATTTTCTTGGCGGGTTGATTCTCAACTTGATCGCCGGCCAGTTTTCGGATATTTGGGCGGCACGCACGCGCCGCTTGCGCGCGGTGAATGCTTATCTGGACGAACGGCTGAACACGCTGACGAAGAATCATTTCCTGCTGCGGCTTTCGCATGAACGCCTGGAGCAAGACCTGCTGGCCAAGCCGCTGACCCTGCGCGAAACTTTGCTGCGCTTGCGCGAACTCACCAGCGTCGCACCGGCAAGCGTCGAGGAGCCGTTGCCCGGCGCATACGACTTCATGCAGTTGCTTGGCCAGAGTTGCCAGCTTGAGATCGCCGCGATCTACCCGATGGACGCCAATGGCGGGCCGATAGCAACACCAGCGGCAATCATTGGCAGCGCGGGAGAGCTGGCGATAAACGATCCGCTGGTGCGCTACAGCCTGGCGCAGAATGCGCTCGCCCACGTGCAGACTGTTGCGGCCACGGTCGAAACACGCGATGCCAGCCGCTATCTGATCTGTGCGCCATTGCTGGCGTCAAGCGGCCCGGCGCCGGCGTTTGTCACGGTCGAAAGAATGCCGTTCTTTGCACTTAACGACGATACCTTGCAGTTGCTGTCGGTGCTGATCGGCTATTACGCCGACGGCTTGCAATTGGGAGCGGTCGCCCGTGAAGTGCTGGAGCGCGTGCCGGCATGCCCGCCCGAGATGGCGCTGGATATCGTGCGCCTGCATCGCATCCGCGCTAGCGCCGGCATCGATTCCTCGCTGGTGGCGCTGGTATTCGAGAGCGATTCCGCATCGCTCGACATGTTTGAACAGGTCAAGCGCTTTAAGCGCGGCGTCGATCTGGCCTGGGAACTTTCGTCGGCAAAGCATCAGGTATTGATCACGCTGTTGCCGCTAGCCGGCGCGGCGGCGGTCGAAGGCTACCTGCTGCGCATCGAATCGGCAATGCATGCGCAGTTCGGAGCGGATTTCCTGTCCAGTCATGTGGGCACCCATACGGCACATATCGGAAACGCATCGCCCGCCGAAACCTTGCTGGATCTGGTGGCGCGCTGTGGTCTCTAATAAACTCTTTTTCTTCGCCGCCGCCTTCGAGGCAAGCTCGATCGCGGTGTTGTTCACCGATAGCAGCAGTCTGGCACTGCTGTTCAGTTACCTGGCGCTGCACGCGGCCGGCAGCGCGCTGCTGTCGCTCGCATTGTCGTTCATCGTGCCCAAGCGTTACCGTTCTCCGCGTCACTGGTTGCTGGCCTATCTGTTTTCCTTCAATTTCTTCATCCCCATAGCCGGACTGGTCTGCGCGGTTTTCGCCATTCTCCTCGGTGGGTGGATGCCGCGCAGGGATAGCGAGGCGGTATTCGACACGACAGAGCAGCCGCGCTTCACCACCCATCGCAATCAAGAAGGCACCGGCTTTCGCGGCGGCCAGGTACGCGCCCAGCTTGGTAACGCCAAGGCGCCGCTTGACCAGCGCATGAAAGCGCTGGTCGCGGTGCAGGATACGCCGGCCCGCTCGACTGGCGATCTGCTGCGCACCTTGCTGGCGGATCAGACTGACGACATTCGTCTACTTGCCTATGGCATTCTCGATAGCAAGGAGAAAGGCATCACCCAGCGCATCCTCGCGCTTCAACAGGAATTGGAAAACGTCGCCGAAGCCGCCGAACGTCGAATCCTGCACAAGCAAATCGCCGAACTCTATTGGGAACTGATCTTTCAAAATCTGGTGCAAGGCGATATGCAGGAGTTTTCCGCCGAACAGGTACGCATGCATGGCGGTGAAGCCTTGCGCATTGCCGACGATGCAGGCCTTTGGTTCCAGCTGGCCCGGCTCGAACTGCGCACGCACCGCGCCACTGCTGCCGAGCACGCGCTGGTCCGAGCCAGGCAGTGCGGATTCGCGCGCGAGCGCCTGTTGCCTTACATCGCTGAATTGTGCTTTCTGCAGAAACGCTTTGACGATGTGCGCACGCTATTTGCCAAACTGGCGGATCAGCCGGGGATGCCGGCACTCGCGCAGAGTCGACGCTACTGGCTCCGAACGGCGTCAGATGCGGCGTCCGATGTGAAAGCGATGGAGCAAGCGGCATGAATTCGCACGGCGACATGGCGTTTCCAACCGCTTCCGAATGCGATGTCATGTTGCTGCTCGAAGGTACCTTTCCGTTCGTTAGCGGTGGCGTATCGAGCTGGGTCAACCAGATCATTCGTGGCTTTCCCGACATCCGCTTCGGCATCTGCTTCATCGGCAGTCGACGTACCGATTACGGTAAGCCGCGCTATGCGCTGCCCGACAACGTGGTGCATCTGGAAACGCATTTCATGCATGAGCGTACCGCACCGCCGCCGATCAGGCCGCTGCGCGGCGATTTGCAGGCGTTCAACAAAGCATCGGACATGCACCGGAAATTCCGCGCGCCGCATCGCGCGGGCACGGCCAGAGATCCGCTCACCAACTCGCTACGCACCGTGCTGCCGCTGATGGCGGGAGGGCAGTTATTGGATGAATCCGCCTTTCTCTACAGTCATGCCGCCTGGAAGACCATTGCCGGGCAATACCGGTCGTTTTGCACCGATCCGTCTTTTATCGATTATTTCTGGACGGTTCGCATCATGCATACGCCCATCTGGTTGTTGCACCGGATATCCCGCAAGCTTATTCCCGCACGCTGTTACCACAGCATATCCACCGGCTACGCCGGCATGCTGGGTGCGCTGCTCAAGCACCATACCGGACGGCCGCTGATTCTGTCCGAACACGGCATCTACACCAAGGAGCGCAAGATCGACCTGTTCCAGAGTGAATGGATCCGCGACAACCGTGGCGTGTTCGAGAAGGACGCGTCGCAGATATCGTATTTCCGCGACTTGTGGATACGCTTTTTCGAAGCACTGGGGCGCCTGTGCTACGAATCCAGCGACGATATCGTCGCGCTTTACGAAATGAACCGGCTGCGCCAGGTAATCGATGGTGCGGCGCCGGAGCGCACCCGCAACATCCCGAACGGCATCGACCTGCCGCGCCTGTCGAAACTGCGCGTGCTCCGTCCGGCCGCGCCGCCGCCGGTGCTGTGCCTGATCGGCCGCGTGGTGCCGATCAAGGATGTCAAAACCTTCATCCGCGCCATGCGCACGGTCATCAACCTGCTGCCCGATGCGCAAGGCTGGATTGCCGGACCGGAGGATGAAAATCCGGAATATGCGCGGGAATGCCGCAACATCGCGCAGGGACTCGGGCTGCAGGACAAGGTCAAGTTTCTAGGCTTTCAAAAGATCGACGAACTGATGCCGAAAATCGGGCTGATTGTCCTGTCCAGCATCAGCGAAGCCTTGCCGCTGGTGCTGCTGGAAGGCTTTGCCGCCGGAGTGCCGGCAGTGGCGACTGACGTCGGTTCCTGCCGCCAACTGCTGTACGGGCTGGGCGAGGAAGATCGCGCATTGGGCGCGGCCGGCGAGGTGGTCAGCATCGCCGACCCGGAGGCGCTTGCGCATGCGGCCGTATCGCTGCTGGGGGACAGCGGACGCTGGCAGGCCGCGCAGTCCGCCGGCATCGCGCGCGTCGAACGTTATTACACGCAGGACTTGATGTTCGCCCGCTACCGCGAGCTATACACCAAATCCCTGCAGCAGCCGTCGCGGCATGGCGCCGAGGCCTTGTCTTGCCCCGTGCATCGATAGGCGACCATGGCGGGCATTGGCTTCGAACTGCGGAAAATTCTCAAGCGCGACACGCTGTTCGCGCTGCTGCATGCGTATTCCTTTGCGGCGGTCATCAGCTCCGGCCCCTGGGTGCTGTCGATCATCGGCATTCTGCTCATCGGCATACTCAGCGCGTCGGTGGTGGTGCCGACATTCCTGATTGTCCAATTCCAGGTCAGCATTACTTACGTGATCGCCAGTTCGCTGATCTTCACCGGGGTTTTTCAGCTTGCGCTGACGCGCTTCGCGGCGGACCGGTTATTCGAGAAACGGCCCGCCCTGATCCTGCCGAACCTGCACGCGGTGGTGTTAAGCATCAGCGTTGCTAGCGGCACCGTCGGGCTGCTGTGCATAGCCTTTCTGTTTCCCGAACAAAGCGTACTGTACCGATTGCTGCTGCTGGCGGCGTTCGTGATCATGTGCAACATCTGGATTGCCACGATCTTCCTTTCCGGCATGAAGCAGTACAAGGAAATCGTGTGGCTTTACCTGATAGGCTACGGGATCACGATCGTTGCCGCATTACTGTTGCGTCGCTTTGGGCTGGAAGGGCTAATGGGAGGATTTGTGATTGGCCAGGCGGCGATGCTGCTGGGCATGCTTGCGCTCATTCTGTACAACTTTCCCGCCGAAAAATTCATCTCCTTCGAGTTCTTCGATCGGCGCTTCAACTACCCGACCCTGATGTGGATCGGCCTTCTATACAACGCCGGTGTCTGGCTCGACAAGTTTATCTTCTGGTATACGCCGGCCACCAGCCAGGCGATCATCGGCCCGCTGCGCGCATCGCTGATCTACGACCTGCCGGTCTTCCTTGCCTATCTGTCGATTATCCCCGGCATGGCAATTTTCCTGCTGCGCATGGAAACCGATTTCGTCGAGTATTACGATGCCTTCTACGATGCGGTGCGCACCGGCGGCTCGCTGGAGATCATCGAGGAGTACCGCAACGAAATGGTTGAAACCATCCGCCTCGGCATCTTCGAAATCATCAAGATCCAGACTATCGCGGCGCTGGTCCTGGTGGTGGCAGGAGAGTCCATCCTGAAGTGGCTGGGTATTTCCACGCTCTACCTGCCGCTGCTTTACATCGACGTCATTGCCGCCGGCCTGCAGGTAGTGCTGCTGGGCGTCCTCAACATATTCTTCTATCTTGACAAGCGCCATGTTGTACTCGGGCTGTGCATTGCCTTCGTCTCGCTGAACCTGGTGTTGACCCAGATTTCGATCACTCTCGGGCCGGCTTTTTACGGCTACGGTTTTGCCGTCGCGCTGCTGATCGTGGTGCTGATCGGACTGTACGTGTTGTCACAGAAACTCGAGACGCTGGAGTACGAAACCTTCATGTTGCAGTAGCCGATGTTCGCGCCTGACGCGCCGTGTCCCGTATCGCGGTCAGGGTGGCGTTCGGCGTGATCAGGTCGGCGTCGTAGCGCAGTTCGATGAGTGCCGGCAGGCCGGTCGCGGCGATATGCGCTTGGGCGCGCTGCAGCGCGTCTGCAAATGCCTGCGTCGACTCCACCGCTTCGCCGAAAGCGCCGTACGCCGTCGCCAGCGCCGCAAAATCGGGGTTGCGCAATTCGGTTCCCGATACCCGGCCCGGATATTCCCGCTCCTGGTGCATGCGTATCGTGCCGTAGATGCCATTGTTGAAAACGATGAACAGCACGCCGGCACGGTACTGCACCGCCGTCGCCAGTTCCTGTCCATTCATCAGGAAGTCGCCGTCGCCCGCAAAATTGAGTACGCTGCGACGTTGTCCGTGCTGCTCCTGCACGATACTGGCGGCCACTGCCGCCGGCACGCCGTATCCCATTGCGCCCGAGGTCGGCGCCAGTTGCGTTCGGAATCCGCCATACGACCAGAAGCGGTGCGCCCATGTCGCAAAATTGCCGGCACCGTTGGTAAGAATCGTATCGGCAGGCAAAGCGGATTGCAGTATTTGCACGACTTGCCACAAGTTCAGTTTCGCATTGCGGTTCTTGAACAATGGCGGCTCCGCCTGCCATTCAGCCAGCTCCGCGCGCGCCTGGGCCACCGTGTGCCGCCAGGCAGGCGCATCGACCGGCGGCATCGCTGCGAGCGCCGTGGCGATTTGCGGCATGCCGCTGTTGATCATCAGGTCGGCCTGGTACACGCGGCCCAATTCTTCGGCGGCGCTGTGGATATGGATCAGCTTCTGCTGCGGACAGGGCGCTTGCAGCAGCGTATAGCCGCCGGTGGTCATTTCACCGAGACGCGGGCCGACGGCCAGGATCAGGTCAGCCGACCTGATGCGTTCCGCCAATTTCGGGCTGATGCCGATGCCGACATCGCCGATGTAATTCGGATGGCGATTGTCGAGTAGATCCTGAAAGCGGAATGCGCAGGCCACCGGCAGCGCATTGGATTCGGCAAAGCGGCGCAACTCGTCGCAGGCGGCGCTGTCCCATCCAGCGCCGCCGAGGATGACCAACGGGCGTTGTGCGGCGCCAAGCATGTCCCGCAACTGTGCGATTTGCGCGGCGGACGGCGCGGCTTGCACCGGTTGATAGGGTTTGGCGTCGACCACAGCCGCAAGGTCGGTCAGCATGTCTTCCGGCAGCGCCAGCACCACCGGCCCGGGGCGGCCGCTGGTGGCAACCTGGAAGGCACGCGCCACATACTCGGGGATGCGGTCGGCGCGGTCGATTTGCGCAACCCATTTGGTCATGGCGCCGAACATGCGGCGGTAATCGATTTCCTGAAACGCCTCGCGCTC
>SXGU01092982.1_pt1 | contig 21253 bp, 19 predicted proteins | sample 3174531 | NCBI WGS metagenome assembly SXGU01 (sample SAMN11356863, study PRJNA531348) | freshwater metagenome | isolation source: freshwater sample F1-140 | place: China: Fuxian Lake, Yuxi | collected 2017-12-25 | reverse complement strand
GGTCGATCTCGTGCTGGAGGCAGACCGACATGAGGCCGCCGAACTCGCCCTCCTGGCTGCGCCCGTGCTCGTCAAGCCAGCGCGCGCGGACGATGTCGGGGCGCTCGATCTCGGCATATTGGTCCGGAATCGACAGGCAGCCCTCATTGTAGGTCTTGGCGGCATCGGAGCGGTGGACGATCTCCGGGTTGATGAAGACGTGCGGGCGGCGCACCGGCTCGGCCCCATCCTCATCCTCCGTGCCATCTTCGCGCGGCTCGGGCTCCTGCAGGTCGATCACCAGGAGGCGACGCGGCACCGCGACTTGTATGGCCGCCAGGCCGATGCCCGGCGCGGCGTACATCGTCTCGAACTTGTCGGCGATGAGCCGCTGCACATCGGGCGTGATCGCCTCCACCGGATCGGAGGTCTTGCGGAGCAGCGCGTCGGGCACTTCGATGATGGGCAGGAGCGACATGGCCGCGCGTTAGGCGACCGGGCGGCGCGCACGCAAGGGAGCTATTGGACGGGGCGCCTTGCGCGCAAGGCTTGGGCGAGCGTGCCCTCGTCGAGATACTCGAGCTCGCCGCCCACCGGGAGCCCGTGGGCGAGCTGGGTCAGGCGGATGGGATAGGTTTCGAGCCGCTCGGCGAGGTAGTGGGCGGTGGTCTGGCCCTCCAGCGTGGCGTTCATGGCGAGCACGACCTCGTCGATACCGCCACCGGCGACGCGGGCCAGCAGGCGGTCGATGGTGAGGTCCTCGGGCCGGACGCCTTCCAGCGCCGACAGCCGGCCGCCGAGCACGTGGAAGCGGCCGGGAAACAGGCGCGCGCGGTCGAGCGCCCACAGGTCCGACACCTCCTCGACAACGCAGAGCATGGCGGCGTCCCGGCGCGGATCGGCGCAGATGGCGCACGGATCCGAGGTGTCGACATTGCCGCAGGTGCGGCAGGTCGACAGGCGATCGCTGACGGCGCCGAGCGCGCGGAGCAGCGGCTGGAGCGCGGTCTCGCGCTTCTTCATCAGGTGGAGGACGGCGCGGCGCGCGGAACGCGGGCCGAGGCCCGGCAGCCGCGCCAGCGCCTGCGTCAGCGCCTCGATCTCGGGAGAGGACATGGGGTGGAAATAGGCGGCAGCAGCGTTGCTTGCCACTCCCCTTCCCTCTCCCCGAGCGAGCTCGGGGCGGATAAGGGGCGGGGATGCGGATCGCTTTCATGGGGACGCCGGACTTCGCGGTGCCAACGCTCGACGCGCTGGTCGCCGCCGGGCACGACGTGGTCGCGGTCTATTGCCAACCGCCGCGGCCGGCGGGGCGTGGCAAGGCGCTGCGGCCCTCGCCGGTGCAGGCGCGGGCGGAGGCGCTCGGCCTGACGGTGCGGACTCCGGTGAGCCTGCGCGATCCCGACGAGCAGGCGGCGTTCGCCGCGCTGGACCTCGATGCCGGAGTGGTCGCCGCCTACGGGCTGATCCTGCCCGTGCCGATCCTGGCGGCGCCGCGCTTCGGCTGCCTCAACGTCCACGGCTCCATGCTGCCGCGCTGGCGCGGCGCCGCGCCGGTGCAGCGCGCGATCCTCGCCGGCGACTCGATGACGGGCGTGTGCATCATGGGCATGGAGCAGGGCCTCGATACCGGGCCCGTGTTCCTGCGCCGGGAGACACCGGTCGACCGCAAGAGTGCGGGCGCGCTGACAACGGAGCTGGCGGCGATCGGCGCCGATGCGATGGTCGCGGTGCTCGGCGCCCTGCCCAGTCTGACGCCCGCACCGCAGCCTGAAGAGGGCGTCACCTACGCCGCCAAGATCGCCACGGAGGAGGCGCGGATCGACTGGTCCCGTTCTGCCGAGGAGATCGAGCGGCAGGTGCGCGCCTTCGCGCCCGTGCCCGGCGCGTTCTTCGAAGTGGCGGGCGAGCGCGTGCGCCTGCTCGCGGCCGACGTGGCGGTGGGCGGCGGTGCCCCCGGCGCCGTGATCGACGACGCGCTGACGATCGCCTGCGGAGCCGGGCTGATCGTGCCGCGCCAGGTGCAGCGTGCGGGACGTGGCGTCATGACGCCGGCCGAACTCCTGCGCGGATTTCCGATCCCGGCGGGCACGCGGCTGTGACGCGGTTCCGATTGTGGGTGGAATATGATGGTCGGCCGTTCATGGGCTGGCAGCGCCAGGCGCACGGCCCGTCGGTGCAGGGCGCGATCGAGGAGGCGGCGGCACGGCTGACCGGTGAGCGGCCGGTGCTGCATGCCGCCGGGCGCACCGCCGCCGGCGGGCACGCGCTCGCCATGACGGCGCACCTCGACCTCGCCCGGCCGATCACCGCCTTTCGGCTCGCGGAAGGGCTGAACGCGCTCCTGCGGCCGCAGCCGGTTGCGGTGCTGCGTGCCGAGGCGGTGGCGGACGATTGGCACGCGCGGTTCAGCTGCATCGGCCGGCGCTACGTCTACCGGATCGTCAACCGCCGTGCGCCGCTGGCGCTGGAAGCCGGACGCGCCTGGCGGGTCGGCGTGCCGCTCGACGTCCAGGCGATGCAGCGCGCGGCGCAGGCACTGGTCGGGCGTCACGATTTCACCACCTTCCGCTCCGCACACTGCCAAGCCGAGAGCCCGGTCAAGACGCTCGACCAGCTCGACGTTCGGCGTGTGGGCGAACGGATCGAGGTGGCGGCGGCGGCGCGCTCCTTCCTCCACCACCAGGTGCGGTCGATGATCGGCTGCCTGCAATTGGTCGGTCGCGGCAAGTGGAGCGAGAGCGATCTTGCCGCAGCGCTGGAAGCGCGCGACCGCGCGGCGCTCGGCCTCAACGCGCCGCCCGACGGGCTCTATTTCGCCGAGGCCATATACCCAGACTGAAACGCGCGCGCGGGCGCCGCATCGCGGCGGCCAAGTCCGAACAGGTGGCCAAGCGAGCGCTCCAGCATGACCAATTGCCAGAGCGTGCGGCCGTGATCGGCGCGGCCGCGCCGGTGCGCCTCGGCAAAAGTGGCGATCGCCGCTGGATCGAACCAGCCAAGCTCCGCCAGCGCCGAGCCGCGGCCGCCGATCGCTGCCGCCTCACCCGCCAGGGCGTTGCGAAACCAGTCGCCGACCGGGGTGACAAAGCCCATCTTCGGCCGATCGAGGATCTCGGGCGGAAGGTAGCGCCGGAGCGCGCGCTTCATCAGCCATTTGCCGCTGCCGCCGCGCAGCCGCATGCCCGCCGGCAGCGACCCGGCAAAGGCGAGCAGGCGGTGATCGAGCAGCGGCTCGCGCGCCTCGAGGCTGACGGCCATGCTGGTGCGATCGACCTTGGTGAGGATGTCGCCGGGCAGCCAGTGCTGGAGATCGGCATATTGCGCGGCGCCGAGCAGGTCGTCGGCCGGCGCCTCGGCCACCGATTGGAGGTAGCGCGTTTCGCCGCGATGGTCGCCGAGCAGGGCCGCGAAGCCCGGCGCATAGAGGCGCGCGCGCAATTCCGGCGCGGTGACGCTCTTGGTCCGCGCAAAGGCCTCGGCCGAGCCGCCGGCGAGCTCCAGGAGCGTCGTCTTGGCGCGCAGCGGCCGCGGCGCCCAGTCGGCCTTGGGATAAAGCCGGCCGAGCGTGCCGAACACCGGCTTGCGGAGCGCCTCCGGCAGCAGCCCGCGGACGCGCTCGCCCCGCATCAGGAACTTGTAGGTGCGGTAGCCGGCGAACGCCTCGTCGGCCCCGTCGCCCGACAGCGCGACCGTCACGCGGCTGCGGGCCAGCTCGCAGACGCGGTAGGTCGCCAGGGCGGAGGCGTCTGCGAACGGCTCGTCGAACGCCTCGACCAAGGGATCGAGCAGCGAGAAATCGGCGGCGTCGACGATGCGCACGTCGTGATCGGTGGCGAAGCGGCGCGCGACGGCGGCCGCGTGATCGGCTTCGTCATACGCGGCTTCGGCAAAGCCGATTGTGCTGGTGCGCACCGCCTGGCGGCTGTCCTCCGCCATCAGGGCGACCACCGCCGAGCTGTCGACCCCGCCCGACAGGAACGCGCCGAGCGGCACGTCGGCAATGGTGCGCGAGCGCACAGCCTCGCGCATGAGGTGAAGCAATTCCTCCTCGGCCGCCGCGAGCGAGGACGGCTGCTGCGCGCGGAACTGCATCTGCCACCAGCGGACCGGCTCCGGCACCGGTCGTCCGCGCACGACGTGCAGATAATGGCCGGCGGGAAGCTTGCGCACGCCGCGGATGATGCAGGCGTCGTCCGGCACGTAGCCCAGCGCTATATAATCCTCGACGGCCGCCGGGTCCGGCTCACGTCTTACGAGAGGATGGGCGAGCAAGCCCTTGAGTTCGGATGCGAACAGGATCGCGCCGTCGCCGAGGCGGACGAGATGGAGCGGCTTCACGCCGACCCGGTCGCGCGCCAGGAACAGGCTCTGGTCGCGGGCGTCGTAGATGGCGAAGGCGAACATGCCGGTGAGCCGGCCGAGCATCGCGGGGCCCCAGTGCCGCCACGCCTCCAGCAGCACCTCCGTGTCGCCGGCGGTGCGGAAGCGGGCGCCCTTGCCCTCCAGCTCGGCCCGCAGCGCGCGGTAATTGTAGATTTCGCCGTTGAAGGTGATCGCGATGGCACCGGCGGCGTCGAGCATCGGCTGCGGGCTGCCAGCGACGTCGATGATCGATAAGCGCCGATGGCCCAGGCCCACGCCGCGCGCGGTCCACACGCCTGAGCCGTCGGGCCCGCGGTGGGCGAGCGCGTCGGCCATGGCGCGGACGCGGGCGGCGTCGACGGGCTTGGGAATTTCGGGGTGGAAGATGCCTGCGATGCCGCACATGTCAGCCGCCCTGTGGCAGGCCGGCGGCGCCGTCCGCAAGCCGCGCGGGCGAGCCCATCGCACGCACGAACCGGTCGATCGCCGGGCGCGGGCTGACGCCGTCGGCCGGTGCCGCCGAAGACACGAGCACCGCTGCCGCGCGTTGCGGCCCGCCGAGCAGGCGCACGCGCGCGGTCTCCAGCTTCACGACCGCGGGTGAGCCGGTGAGGATGTCGCCAACACGGTAGAAGGTCGCCACCTCGCGCGCCACGCCATGTGAGGCAAGGCGGTCGAGCCGGCCGTCAACCGGCGCCGGACCGGTGCCGGTCCATGCCCAGGCACCGTCCGGCGCCACCGCGCCCTGCCCGAAGCCGACCAGCTCCCTGCCCTCCTCCTGCCGCGCATAGACGGCGACCGCGAGGTCAATCTCGGCGCCCGCTGCGTCGCGGTAGCGCCCGGCCGCGAACCGGTCGGCTCCGGCGAAATGCGGACGCCAGGGGCGCTGGGTGGGCGCCGCGATCCGCTCCCAGCCGGGTACGTCGGGAAGCGCGCTGGAGGGCGGTGGTGGCGCGGTGCCTGCGATCGCCGCGGACCAGAGCAACGGCGCGACGGCGATCGCAACGGCGGCAGCGGCGATCGGGAGCGGATTGGTGCGCGCCGGCGGCACCGGCTGGAGCACGTCCGGATCGAACCAGGGATCGCCCGGCCGGCGGTCGAAGAAGGGCCAGCCGGCAGCCATGGTCAGCGCGATCACCAGCGCGAAGAAGATGCCGCCATAGACGACATGGTCGAAGCCGGCGGCGGCGTCGCTGTCGGTGAGATGCGCGACATAGATGGTGGCAAAGGCGCGCACGCCATTGGCCAGCACCGGGATCAGCAAGGCTGCCGCGACGAACGCCGCCCGCCGACGCCACGAGCGGAAGCACAGATTAGCGACCAGGGCGCCAAGCGCCGCCATGGCGATCAGGAACTTCACGCCGGCACAGGCTTCGGCCACCTCGAAATAGCCATTGGGGATGGTGATGAACACACCCTCCAGGTGCGCCGGCACGCCGGCGAGGCCGAGCAGGGCCATCGACAGCCATGCGGTGAGCGTCTGCATCGGCGGCACCAGCTCCTCGCCGAACGGCACCGCGAACCAGGCGAATGCGAGCGGGAACAGCAGCGCGCGGGTGACCGCCGGGCCGAGACAGGCGGCGACGGCGCCCTCCAGCATCAGCAGCAGGCCGACGTGGCGGGCGAGCGCGACGCCGGCGGCGTAGCCGAGCAGCCACGCAGCGGCGCCCGCAGCCACGGCGAGAAGCGCAAGCGGCCATGTCGTCGGTGCGAGCCGGCGAAGCTCCGGGCGGCGCTGCCACACCAACCAAGCCGCGAGCGGCAGGATCAGCGCGCAATGGTTGAAGGTGGAGCTCGTCACCCAGATCCGCGCCATGCCGTAGGCGTCGTGCGCGAAAAAAGCGAAGATCAGTCCTGCCGCCGCGGCGAGCGCCGCCAGGTGTCCCCGCCAGGGCTCGACGCGGGACGGCGGCCATGCCGCGACGGCGCTGAGCATGGTCATGCGGCGTCGCGCAGCGGCGGCAGGCCGGCGAGTTCCGGAAGGCCGGCGAGCCGCGCTTCCCAGCTGTAGCCCCGCTCCATCGCTGCGCGCGCGGCGCGGCCAATCGCGCCCGCCGCTTCGGGACGGGCGAGCAGACCGAGCACCGCGCGGGCCAGATCGGCAGCTTCATCGGCGACGAGCAGGTCGCGGCCAGACTCGGCATCGATGCCGGTGAAGGCGGCAGTGGAAGCGACGACGGGGCGGCCCATCGCCATCGCCTCCAACACCTTGTTCTGGACGCCGCGGCCGATCGCCAGCGGCGCGACCACGACGGCGGCGGCGGCGAGCCAGCGGCGCATATCGATTACGGCACCGGTCACCTGGACGGCTGGGCCGGCGAGCCGCAGCACCTCCGGCGACGGAGCACGGCCGGCGATCACGAAGCGCGCGTCGGGCCGCTCGGCGCGGATCAGCGGCAGCACGTCCTCGGCAAAGGTGCGCACGGCGGCGATGTTCGGCCGATAATCCATCTGGCCGGTGAAGAGGATGACGGGTCCCTCCCCCGTCGACTCGGCACGTGCGGCGCCCGGCCGGAAGGCGTCGAGATCGACGCCATTGCCGATCGCCGTCACGCGCTTGGCGCCGGTACGGGCGCGGAACAGGGTCGCCTCCGCCTCGCTGACGAAGAGGCTGATGTCGGCGCGTGCGGCAGTAGCACGCTCGAACGCGAGCAGCCGCCGCGCCTCGCGCGCGTGGACCAACCGCAGCGGCCCGCCCGCCGCCGCATAGTCGGCGAACTTGGCCGAATCCATGTCGACGAAGTCCATCACGAAGCGGCGGCGCCCGTCCGCGGCAACATATTGCGCCATCTGCGAGGAAAAGGCGACGATCGTGCCGATCGGCCGCTCGGCAAGGAGGCGCTGCACCGCGCCGTGCAGCGCCGGGCTATCGAACAACGTGACGGACAGCGGCCGACCGGTGGCGAGCGCCTTCAGCGCCGCGCGCGGCTTCGACACGCGCCGCACTTCGACGTGCGCGTCGCCGAGCGCCGGCCCAAGCGCGTGGCGTAGGCCCTCGAGGTGCCCGGCATCGGCTTCATCGTCCGCGAAGCAGGCCAAGTGGACGCGGGTGCGGCGGGACAAGGCCCGCAGCATGTGGAACGAGCGTATTTTGTCGCCGCGATCGGGCGGGAACGGGATGCGGTGCGCCAGGAACAGCAGGTCGCCCATCAGCCGAGACCGCGCGCGAGGGGCGGACCGACCCGGTTTGCCAGCCACAGCGGCAGCCGCTTCCACGCCTCGACCTTGCGGCGGTAGCGCGGATCGAGCGGGTTGACGCTGCGCGCGGGCGCGCCGTCGAGCCGGATCGAAGAATAAACCAGCGGCTCCGGCGCGAAGCCCCAGTTCTTCTTGTAGGCGAAGGCGCCGGTGCCGAGCTTGGAGCGGCCGAAGTCGAAGCGGGTGCAGCCGCGGCCCGCGGCGTGGCACATCAGACGGAAGTAGAGCGCCTCGTTCGCGCGCGCCGCGCGCGCCGCAAAAACGCCTCCGCCCCAATAAGGATAGACGGCGTCGTTCAGGTAAAGGCTGAAGACGCTGGCGAGCACCTGACCATGATCTGTGATCGTCAGGATGTCGCAGCCATCGCCGAACGCGTCTCGCATGGCTCGGAACAAGGCGCGCGGGAACACCGGTGTGCCAAGATTGCGCACCGATTCCGAATAGGCACGATAGTGATCGGCAAGATCGGCGTCGCCGCGCCCGACCCGCCATTCCAGCGGCAGTGCTCGGCGGACTTCAGCGCGCTGCTTGCGCGGGATCGCGGCCAGGATCGCCGGCTCGTCGATTGCGAGCGCACGGGCAAACCCGGCGTAGGTCCCCTCCTCCCGCGTCCAGCCGTCCGGAAGCTCGCCGCCGCGCAGCTCGATGCTGCCGCAGCCACGCTGGCGCGCAAGCGCGAGCGCCGCCTCGGTGAGCCGGGCGGGGGCAGCGCGGCCGTCGGCGAGGATGCCGCCGCCCACCGCAAAGCCGGCCGAGACCAGAGCGCGGCCGAACAGGAGCGAGCGGACCTCGGTCAACGGGAGGACGCCGAGGATGCGGTCACCCGCGCCGCGAGCGACCAGATAATGTGCGCGCTGGCCGCAGCCTTGCTCGACCGCCCGGCTCCAAGCCGGGAGGTGAAATGGCGTCGCGTCGGGCCGGCCGCGCACAAAGGCGTCGATTTCGGTGCACGCGCGGACATCGCGCAAATCGGCCGTGCGCACATCCAGCGTCGGAACGGACAGGGCGTTCATCCGAGCCGCTGTCGTTCGGTGGCGGCCACGTGATCCGTCCGCGTCCAGGCGTGCGCCGCCAGCAGCCGCCGCAATTTGCCCTCCATCGCGCCGAGCCTGGAATAGTGGCGCAGCCGGGAACGCAGAGACGCCGCGCCGACCCGGGGTTGGTGCGGATCGATCTCCCAAGGGTGGAAGTAGAAGATGGCGGGGCGCCGCTCGGCGGAATTTACGCGCCTGATCGCCGCGCTCGACAGGCGATACGGAAGCAGCCGGAAGAAGCCACCGCCGCCGGCGGCAAAGCGCCGGCCGCCGAGCTCGACGGTGGTGATGGGAAGTTCGATTAGATCGGCGCCCGCGACTGGGCGATGGGCGAAGCGCGGCGCCTCCGGCCAGCCATAATGATCGTGCGCGACCGGCGCGACGCTGGAGGAATAGGCATAGCCCTCCTCCGCGAGGATGCGGTGCGCCCATGGTGTTCGTGCGTCGATCGAGAAGCTCGGCGCGCGATAGCCGATAGGATGCACCCCACTCGCTTTCTCAATGGCTTGTGCAGCGCGTCTGATATCTGAACGGAACTCCTCGGGCGCCATGCGGTGGACGCGCGCGTGATCCCAGCCGTGGCTGGCGATCTCGTGTCCGGCCTGTGCGGCGCGGCGGATCAAGTGCGGGAACCGCTCGGCGACCCAGCCCAAGGTGAAGAAGGTGGCGGACACGCCGGCGTCGGCGAACAGGCGCAGCACCGCGTCCGTGTTGCGCTCGACGCGGCTCTCGAGCTGGTCCCAATGACGGCGTTCGACGACGGTCTCGAAGGCGCCGACCTGGAACCAATCCTCGACGTCGACCGACAGGGCGTTCAGCATGTCAGGCCGCGCGCGGCTGCGGCACGTTCTCGATCCACCCGACCAGCATCGTCAGCACGCGGCGGAGCACCGCATCCTGCTCCGCAAGCTGCGCCTCGAGCGCGGCGATGCGCTGCTCGGTGGCGGCCGGAACCGACGGCACGCTGCGCAACGGCAGCACCGGCTGCGGCGCTGCCTGCGGCCGCTCGCCGGCGAGATCCTCGGCGGCGGAATCCACGGTCGCAGCGTCGATCGCATCACGTGCTTCCACGCCGGCCAGCAGCAGCACCCGGTTCATCAGCTGGTTGATGCGGCGCGGGAGGCCGCCGGCGTGGCGGAACACGGCCGCGGCCAGATCGGCCGAGAGCGCCGGGCGTCCTGCCCAACCGGCCGCGCCGAGCCGGTGGCGAAGATAGGGTTCGACCTCCTCCTCCGTCATCGGGTGGAGATGGTGGCTGGCGATCACGCGCTGGCGCAGCTGCTCCAGCCCGGGCTCGGCGGCGAGGCGGTCGCGGAACTCGGGCTGGCCGAGCACGAGGATCTGCACGAGCGCGCGGCCCCCCGCCTGGAAGTTGGACAGGAGCCGCAGCTCCTCGAGCGCGCCGGAGCCGAGATTCTGAGCCTCGTCGATCACCAGCAGCACGCGCTTGCCGCGCGCCGTCTCGTCGAGCAGCGCCTGCTCGGCGGCGTCCAGCAGCGCCGCCTTGGACAGCCGATCGGCGGCGACGCCGAGGCCGCCCGCGATCAGCCGCAGGAGATCGTCGCCCTCGACCTGTGTGGAGGAGACGCTGACGGCCGTCAGTCGCGACCGGTCGATCGTCGCGAGCAGGTGCGCGGCGAGCGTCGACTTGCCGGCGCCGATCTCGCCGGTGACGACGATGAAGCCCTCGGCCTGCGCCAGGCCATAGCCGAGATAGGCCATGGCGCGCTGATGGGTGCGGCTGCCGAACCAGAAGCGCGGATCGGGCGTGAGCTGGAACGGCTTGTCGGAGAGGCCGTAAAGATCGGTATACATAAGCGAAGCTCTCCCAGGCCTTCAGAAGCCGTAGCGCAGGCCGACCAGCGCTTGGGCGACGGTCTGGTCGATGCTGCCGGTGTCGGTGGTATAGAGGCCGAGCGCGGCCTGGAAATCCAGTCGTTCGGCCAGCCGGCGATTGTAGCTGCCGCTGATTCCGGCGCCGAAGGCGGACGCGACGCCCGGCACGCCGCTATTGTACCAGCCGAGGAAGCCGTCGAAGGCGAGGCCCGAGACGCGGCTCAGCCGGCGGTCGGCCCCCGCCTGCACCGTGAAGCTTTCGTCGGTGACGCCGCGCAGCGAGAAGCCGGCCGGCACCAGATATTTGCGGTTGGCGTAGCCGGCACCAAGGTTGAAGCTCCACGGCCCCTGAGCGGTGGTGAAGGTAACGCCGGCGCCGCGGTTGCGGAAGTTGGCGGTGGTGACGGCCTGCAGCGCGTCGTCGAAGCAGACGCTGCTGCCACCCTCGGCGCTGAAGATGCAGCCGCCGATGCCGCCGACGCCCGGGTTGAGCGCGTTGCGGCGCACCTGGAAGCTGGTCGGCACGTCGGCGAGATCGCTGACGATCACGCGGCCGAAGCTGTCGACGCTGTCATAGACGATCGCGCTGACGTTGGTCTCGGGTCCGAGCTGGCGGCGGAAGCTGCCGGTGACGGTGGTCCCGCCGTAGCGGCGGCCGACGCGGGCCTGGAGCTCGGTGCGGCGGTCGGGCCGGTAGATGACGCCCGCATCCCAGATCAGGCCGTCGATGCCGATCGCCTCCAGCCGCGGCCGGCTGCGGTCGGCAATCAGCCGGCCACCTGCCGTCAGAATTGGCACGCCGCCTGCAGTGCGCAGGATATCGCGCTGACTCTGCTCGATTGTCTCGTAACCGATACCGGCTGTGAGCGCGAGATCGGGGCTGACCGGCACGACCACGTCGCCGCGCACGAACGCGCCCTCGAAGCGCTGATCGAGCAGGTTGACGTCCTCGCGCACATAAGCGCCGGCGAGCGTCCAGCCGACCGGCAGCACGCCCGGCGCCATGCCGATGCTGGCCGCAGCGCTGTGATTAACCGCGCTCTGGTAGCGATCGGGCACGATCTGCCCCGACACCAGCGGAACGCCGCCGAACGACTTGTCGTCGACATTGACATAGCCGAGCCGGTAACTCGCCAGCAGATCGGCATCGCCGACCTTGGTGGTGAGGCTCGGGCCGCCATAGAGACTGTAGACCTCGACGAGGTTGGGGCTGTCGGCCGTGTTGAAGCCGAACAACGGCCCGGCGCCGTCGGCGCGGGCGCGGGTGGCGAGCGCACCGGCTTCCAGCGCCAGCACGCCCGGCACCGCCTGGTAGCGGAGGGCGGCGAGGCCCGAGTGGATGTCGCTGTCGGCGAGATCGTCGTCCCAGGCGATCCGCCGCTCGTAGCGGTAGCTGATCTGCCCTTCGAGCGTCGGCGTGGCGGCGCTCGCGTCCACGCCGGCGGCGAGCGCGGTGTAGGTCACGGCCTCGCCGCCGTTGAGATCGGCGAGCAGCACCTGCTGCGCCTCGAGATAGGGCTCGACGCTGGTGCGCGGCGCGGCGGCGCCGCTGCCGGCGAGGACCAAGGCCGCAGCGCCGACCAGCGGCGCGGCGAACCGCTTCAGCGTGGCGATCATGACGAGCCTCCGAGATATCGGCCGAGCGCGCGGCCGGCGGCCGGCAGCGTCGCTCCATTCAGCATGGCGGACAGGTTGGGACAGGCGGACAGGAGCTTGGCGGCCTGGCGGAGATCGGCTTCCGGCGTCCGGTCCGCGCGCACCACCAGCAGCGCATGGCCGACATGTGCGGCGAGCGCCGCGGCCTGCGAGGAGGCGAGCGCGGGCGCGGTGTCGAACAGGACGATGCGGTTGGGCCGTGCGTCCAGAAGGCGGCGGATCACCGCGCCGGTGCGGCTGGAGGCGAGCAGCTCGGTGACGTTGACGGCTTCCCGGCCCGCCGCGAGCAGCGACAGCCCGGAAATGTCGGTGGCAGTCACGGCCTGCTGGACGTCGAAGCGCTCGTCGGCGACGGCATCGATGAAGCCCGGTTCCGGCAGCATGCCGAACAGCCCCGCAAGCTCCGGTTTGGCGAAATCGCCGTCGACCAGCAGCACCTCCAGGTCCTGCTCGCCGGCCAGCGACAAAGCGAGATTGACGGCCGAGAAGGTCTTGCCCTCGCCCGCCTGAGCGGAGGTGACCAGCACACTTCGCGGCGCGTCCGGCCGCGCCGCCATTGCCCGCAGCAGGCCGCGCTTGACCAACCGGACCTGCTCGGCGAGCGGACCGGTGGCGCCTTCCGGCGACACGAAGCCCCCCGCCGCCAGCCGTTCACGATCGATCGCGATGGCGCCCGGCGCCGGCCGGCGCTCGGGGCGCAGCTGGACCACGGGTGCCGGTGCGGCGTCGGACGACGCGGCCGGCGCGCGCAGCGCCTCCTCAAAGCCGTAAGCGGCGGCGGCGCGTTCGATCAGGGTGGCGGCCGAAGCTCGCTGCGTCATGCCCTCGCTCCTCATGCCAGGCCGCTGCGCTGCCAGAGCTCGACGCCGAGCAGCAGCAGGAAGGCGGCGGCCAGCGCGCCGCCGGCGGAGGCGAACAATTTCATCTGCTGCCCGCGCCGGAGCCGGCCCGCCGGCGTCAGCACCTCGCCGACGGTGCCGAGCACCGGCAGCCCGGAGACGGCGGCGAGCCGGTCGGCGGTGGCGAAGCTCGTCTGGAGCTGGCCGAGCACGAATGCGGCGGCGATGCCGGCGCCGAGGCCGAAGACGAGGATGCCGGGGATCAGCAGCGGGCGCGGCGGGCTCGCCGGGACCTTCGGCACGGCCGGCCCCTCGACGACGCGGAACCGGAGCTGCTCGCCCTCCGAGGCGACGGCGCCGCGCAGCCGCACCTGTTCGCGATCTTCGAGCAGCTTGTCATATTGCCGCTTCAGCACCTCGTAGTCGCGGTTGAGGCGCGCCTGCTCGGCGACCGCGCCGGGTTCGGCGGTCTGGCGGGTGGAGAGGGCGTTGAGGCTGGCCTGGAGCTGGGCCTTGCGAGAGGCAGCGGCGGCGACCTGGGCCTCCTTCTCCGAGGCGAGCGCGCGCAGCGAGGCGAGCGCGGGATTGGGGATGCCGCTGGCGCCAGGCTCTGCCGCTGCGCGCGGCCGAAGGCGCGCGATCTCCGCCTGCGTCGAGACGACGTCCGGGTGGTTGCTGGTCCAGCCACGCGCCTGCGCCTGGGCGAGCTGGAGCTCCAGCGCTGCGAGCTGACTGGTCGCCCCGCCGCCGCCGCCCACGCCGGGCATGGTGGCCGGGATACCCGCCATCTGCCCGCGCAGCCCGGACAGGCTCGCCTGCGCGACCACCAGTTGCTGATCGAGGCTCGCCAGCTCGGTGCGCGCCGCGGCCATACGCTGCTCGACCGACCCCTCGCCCGGCAGCAGGCCGAGGAACTGCTGTTCGAACGTCGCGCGACGCTCCTCCGCCTGCCGTAATTCGCTCTCGCGGCGCTTCAGCTGGGCATCCAGGAAGGTGAGCGCCTGACGGCTGCTCGCCGCGCCCGTGACCGCATCCTCCTCGACCAGCAGCTCCAGCAGCGTCTGGACGACCGACGCGGCGAGCCGGGCATTCTCGGCATTGGAGAAGCGTCGCACGCTGACCGAGGCGGTGATCTCGACGAGATTGTCGGGCGTCACGCCGATCTTGATGTTCTCGCGCAGCCGCGCGACCTCAGAGGCGACGTCGGCTTCGGACTCGACGATGCCGTTCAGCGCCGTGCGCCGGACGACCTTCTCCAGGCTCGCACTGGACGTCAGCGCCTGGCGGATGCGGAACAGATCGGCTTGGCGGTCGACCGGCGCCGCCGCGAGCGCGGTGGGGAGCAGCTGCTGCGATTCGACGAACAATCGGGCGCGTGCCTCGAAGCTCGACGGGATCAGCGCGACCACCGTCCAGCCGAGCAGGCAGATGCCCCAGGCGATGCCGAGCGCGATCCAGCGCCGGCGCCAGACCTGGTGCAGAGCGGTGCGAACCTGATCGAGGAGGCCGTCCATATCGGCGGCGCTCCTTAGAAGCTGCTTTCGGGGATGATGATGACGTCCCCGGGCTCGAGCCGGACGTTCGCCTTGGTGTCGCCCTTGCGGAGCAGCCGGGCGATCTTGAGATCATATTCCTTCTGCTGCCCGGTGGCGCGGTCCTGGCGAACCAGGCGGGCGCGATCGCCGGCGGCGAATTCCGACAGGCCGCCGACTGCGATCATCGCGTCCAGCAAGGTCATGTTGGCGCGGTACGGCAGCGAGGCCGGCTTGTCGGTGGCGCCGACCACGCGGATCTGCTGCGAGAAGGTGCCCTGAAACTTGTCCACCATCACGGAGACCAGCGGCTCCTCGATATATTTGGTGAGCACGAGCTTGATGTCGTCGGCGAGCTGGGCCGGCGTCTTGCCCACGGCCGCCATGTCCGTGATCAGTGGCGTGGTGATGCGGCCGTCCGGGCGCACCTGCACCTTGGCGCCGAGCTCGGGATTGCGCCACACGAAGACCGTAAGCTCGTCGAGCGGGCCGATGATGTACTTCTCGCCGACATCGGCTTCCGTGCCGACGAAGGCGGCCGGCGGCAGCGAGACGCCGGTGGGTCGAGCGCCGGTACATCCGGCGAGCAGCCCCAGGCCCGCCATCAGGACGATCGCCCCCGCTTTCCTGCCTGCTCCGTCCATGCTCCACATCCTCGTCGCGCGAATTTGACCTGCGATAGGAGTGGAGGGGTAAAATTAGCGTTAGGAACAAGCGCTCCGTGCCGCCTGTCCCGGCGCGGCACGGCGGCGGGAGCGAGGTTTATGCGAGTGCGCCGACCAGCAGCTCGCGCGCCGGCTGTTGCGCCAGGAATGCTTGCGGGCTCGCCGACAGGCCGTAGGCGCCGGCCATGAACACGGCGACGAGGTCACCGACGTCCGCGTGCGGCAGCATGACGTCATCGGCCAGGCGATCGAGCGGCGTGCACAGGCAGCCGACGATGCTCGCCTCCTCCATCACCGGCTCGCCCCAGCGGCTGGCGATCGCGACCGGGTAGTTGCGGCGGACGAGCTGCCCGAAATTGCCGGACGCGGCCAGCTGATGGTGCATGCCGCCGTCGACGATCAGGAAGGTCTTGCCGTGGCTGACCTTCCGATCGACGACGCGGGTGAGATAGACGCCGCATTCGCCGACCAGCCAGCGGCCGAGCTCGATGGCGAAGCGGGATTGGGCGAGCACGGGCGGGCGGGCGCCGAGCGCGTCGCCGAGCGCGGCGCCGACCGCCTCGACGTCGAGCGGCTGCTCGCCGTGGAAATAGGGAATGCCGAAGCCGCCGCCGAGATTGACGAGCGGTGGCGTGGCGCCTGCCTTGTCGGCGAGCGCTGCGGCGAGCAGGACAGAGCTGCGCTGCGCTTCGACTAGCGCGTCGGAGGACAGCGCCTGGGAGCCGGCGAAGATGTGGAACCCGCGCCAGTCGGCGCCGGCGTCGAGAATGCGCCTGACGAGCGCCGGCACGCGCGCGGCGTCCACGCCGAACGGCTTGGCACCGCCGCCCATCCGCATGCCGGAACCCTTGATCTCGAAGTCGGGATTCACCCGCACCGCGATGCGGGAGCGGACCCGGAGCCGCTCGGCGGTCCGCAGACTACGCTCCGCTTCCCCCTCCGACTCACAATTGAGGGTCGCGCCAGCGGTGATCGCCAGCTCGAGATCGGCGTCGCGCTTGCCGGGCCCTGCGAAGGACACGTTCTCCGCTGCCATGCCGCTTTCCAGCGCCAGGCGGAGCTCGCCGCCCGATGCAACGTCGAAACCATCCACGCCGTTGAGAATCCCTGCGAGCAGCGGGGCATAAGGGTTCGCCTTAACGGCATAATGCAAATCGACGCCGAAGGCAGATCGGAAGCGGGCGATGCGGCGGCCGACGACGCCGAGATCGTAGACGAACAACGGCGTGTCGCCGGCTTCGGCGACCAGCTCGGCGACGGTTCGGCCGCCCGGTCGAAGTTCGGCACCGGCGAAATCGTCCGGGATCGCGCCCATTTGTTTGGCCATCAGCAGAGCTCCTGGCGCAGGCGCTCGCGATCAAGCTTGCCGGTGGCGCCGACGGGAAGCGCGTCGCGCCAGACGATGTGCCGCGGCATCATGAAGGCGGGCAGCTCGCGCTTGAAGAAGGCGCGCAGCACCGGCTCGGCCGCGGGATCGCCGCGCGCCACGAGCATGATCGCCTCGCCGAGCCGATCGTCGGCAACGCCGAACGCAACCGCCTCCGCCGCCGCGCAGCTGGCGACCGCCGCTTCCTCGATCTCGGTCGGGCTGACGCGATTGCCGCTGGTCTTGATCATCGCGTCGTCGCGCCCGACGAAGTAGAGGAGCCCGTCGGCATCGCGGCGGAGGCGGTCGCCCGACCAGACGGCGGCGCCGCCGACGGCCGAGCAGGCGGGCGCAGGGCGGAACCGCTGGGCGGTGCGCTCCGGATCGTTCCAATAGCCCTGCGCGACGAGCGGGCCGGAGTGGACCAGCTCTCCCGCCTCGCCCGCCGCGGCCTCGCTCCCGTCCTCGCGCACCACCTTAACCTCGGCGAACGGAATGGCGGTGCCGATCGAGTCCGGATGCTCGTCGGTAAGCGAGGGATGGAGGTAGGTCGAGCGGAACGCCTCGGTGAGGCCGTACATGAGGTAGATGTCGGCCGCCGGGAACAGCTGGCGCATGCGGCGGGTGACGGAGCTCGGCAGGCGGCCGCCGGAATTGGTGAGCCGGCGGAGCGCATAAGCGGCGCGCGGCGGCCATTCCGCCTCGATCAGCTGGACCCAGAGCGGCGGCACACCGGCCAATGTGGTAATGTCATGGCGTTCAACCGCGCGGATCACGTCGCGCGGCGTCAGATAGTCGAGCGGGATCGCGCAGCCCCCCGCCGCCCACGTGGAGAGAAGCTGGTTCTGGCCATAGTCAAAGGCGAGCGGCAGCACCGCCAGCGTGCGATCGGCCGGCGTGAGCCGCAGATAGTGCGCGACGCTTACGGCGCCGAGCCAGAGGTTGGCGTGGCTCAGCATCACGCCCTTGGGCCGGCCGGTGGAGCCGGAGGTATAGAGCAGAGCGGCGAGATCGTCCGGCGCCGCCGACGAGGGCGGCAGGGCATCGGCGAGGACGAGCATGGCTTGGCCCTCCTCCTCTGCCACCGGCATGCAGCCGGGTGGCAGGTCGCCGCCCCGGAGCGTGTCCAGCCGCGCGGTGCCGGTGATCAGCATGCGCGCCCCGCTGTCGGCCAGAATGTGGGCGGCCTGGGCGCGTTTCAGCACCGGATTGATCGGCACGTGAACGAGGCCTGCGCGGGCGCAGGCGAGCGGCAGCACGGCCGTCATGCGCGTCTTGGGCAGCCAGCTGGCGACACGATCGCCGGTGCGGAGGCCGGGACGGCGCAGCGCGGCGGCAAGGCTGCCGACCGCGCGCTCGAGCTCGCGATAGTCGAGCACGCCCTCCCGCGTCAGCAATGCGGGGGCATCGCCCTCCCCCATGCTGGCGAGGTGATCGAGCGGGCGCGGCTGGGGATCGGGGGCTTGCACCATGGCTCCATGATCCGCACGGAAGGCGGCGGCGGCCGGGAGATAACGCGCGGGTGGTTAAATTAAAGCTGTTCGACAGCCTCGATGCTGCCGCAGCCGGCGGCGCCGACCGGCTCGACCGCGAGCATGGGACCGATCTGTTCCGTCGGCTCGACTGGTTCCGGCTGGTCGCGGAACATACGCCGCCGGCGCGCGTCGCGATCCTGCGCGCGGAGACGGGCGATGCTTCCGCCTGGCTGTTCTTGGGCGTGGAGGGACGCGCCGCGCGCGCGCTCGGCAATTGGTACACGCTCGATTTCGGACCGGTCTTCGTCGGCGCAGACGAGCGCCAGCGCGGCGCCCTCCTGCCCGCCCTCGCGCGCGGCCTTCGGCGCGTGGGAGCGGCACGGGTGGAGCTCGATCCGCTGGCGGATGCGCGGGCGCTCGGCAACGCGATGCGGCGTGCCGGCTGGCTGGCGCGGCCCGGTTCGGGCTCGGTGCGGTGGGTGATGCCGAGCCGCGGGCTGAGCTTTGATGCATATTGGGCAGCCCGGCCAGGCCAGCTCCGCAGCACGGCCGCGCGCAAGGGCAAGTCCGCGAAACTCGACATGAGTATTCTCAGTCATTTCGACGCTGAGGCTTGGAACGACTATGAGCAGGTTTACGCGGGCAGCTGGAAGCCGGAGGAGGGCTCCACGGCATTCCTGCGCGCACTCGCGCAGCAGGAGGGCGCGGCCGGCACGCTGCGGCTGGGGATCGCGCGCAAGGACGGTCGGCCGGTCGCCGCGCAGCTCTGGCTGACCGAGTTCGGCCGCGCCACCATCCACAAGCTCGCTTATGTCGCCGACGCGCGCCCGCTCTCGCCCGGCACCCTGCTCGGCATGGCCATGTTCCGCCACGCGCTCGACATCGACCGCGTCGACACGATCGACTTCGGCTTGGGAGACGACGCCTATAAGCGCGACTGGATCGACGGCTCCGAGCCGGTCGAGCGGCTGGTGGCGTTCGATCTGCTGCGCCCGGCGGGAATGGCCGCGCTTGTCCGACGCCTCGCGCGGCGCTAGGCGCGGCGCATGGGCGAGACGGACGAGCATGAGGTCGATCGCACGTTGCGGGCGGTGCTCGCCGACGTGCTAGGACTCGCGCCGGCCCGCGTGGCGGGCTTCACGGAGGCGACGCCGCTGTTCGGAGCCATGCCCGAATTCGACTCGATGGCCGTCGCGGGCCTGCTCACGGAACTTGAGGAGCGGCTCGGCATCCTGATCGAGGATCACGAAGTCGACGGCGATCTGCTGGAGACCTACGGAAATCTGCTTACTTTCACGCGGAGCAAGTCGCTGCAGTGAGCGGAGGAAGCGGGCTCCGCTTCGATAATTATGCGGACGGCGAGTGGCGGATGCGGATCGGCCCGACGGACGGACCCGAGATCCTGTTCGTGCCGCCGTTGCTCGAAGAAATGAACCGCTGTCGTGCGCTGCTGGTCGCGATGATGCGGCGGCTCGCTGCAGACGGCTTCCTCTGCACCCTGCCCGATCTGCCCGGCACCGGTGAGAGCGAACGGGCGCTGGGCGCGATTACATGGTCCGATTGGCGGGAGGCTGTCGCCCGGGCGAGCAACGCCGCGATCACTGCGGCAATACGCGGTGGCGCCCTACTGGACGATGCGGTCATAACGCCGCACTGGCGCTTCGCCCCGGTGACGGGTGCCTCGCTGTGCCGCGACCTCGAGCGCGCCGAGCGCGCCGGCGGCGCGCGCCATGGCGGTTACCCGCTTTGCGGATCGCTTTGGGATAGCCTGCAAGACTCGACGGCTAAGCCGTTGCAAAATGGCCGAACAATCCGGTTGGTGAGCGATGCGCAGCTGGCCGACGCCAAGTTCGACGGCCCCGCTTTGTGGCGCCGTTCCGAGCCCGGCACCGCGCCCGATCTGGCCGACGCGCTCGCCAACGACATTCGCGACTGGGCAGGTCGATGCGGCATCTCCTGACGTTCGACTGCGGCGGAGCGGAACTGGCCGGCAGCCTCGACGAGGCCCCTGGCTCGACCGGTCTGCTGATGGTCACCGGCGGCAGCCAGACGCGGGTGGGATCGCACCGCATGATCGAGCGACTGGCGGCGCGCCTCGCCGCCGATGGCATCCCCTGCTTTCGCTATGACCGACGCGGCGTCGGCGACAGCAGCGGCGCTGACCCGGGCTTTCGCGGCAGCGGACCGGATCTCGCCGGCGCCCTCTCTGCATTCCGAGCCGCGCAGCCGCAACTCACCCGCGTGATCGGCTTCGGCCTGTGCGACGGCGCCACCGCGCTGGCCCTATGCGGTGACGGCCTGGGCGGGCTCATCCTAGCCAATCCGTGGCTGGTCGAAGCGGAGGCGGGTCAGCCGCCGCCGGCGGCGATCCGCGCCCGCTACCGCGAGCGCCTGCTAAGTCGCGCCGGCTGGCGCGATTTGCTCACCGGTGCAATCTCTTACCGTAAGCTGTTCGGTGGGCTTCTGAGGATCGTGCGATCCGCGGAGGGGAATCTCGCCCAAGACGTCGCGCGGGCGCTGCGAAGGCACAGCGCGCCCGTTCGACTGATCCTGGCTCGACGCGATGCTACTGCCATTGCCGCGGAAGCTGAATGGCGGAGGCCACAATTCGCGCCGCTCCGTGCACGCGCCGGAAAGATCACCTACCTCGACACCGATTCCCACACCTTTGCCCGGCCGGGCGACGAGCAGGCGCTCGCCTCGGCGGTGCGCGCGGCGCTGCGGCAGCTCGGCTAGGCCGCCTCGCTCGCCTCGAACTCCATCTCGCCGAGATATTTCTCGGCATCGAGAGCGGCCATGCAGCCCATGCCAGCCGCGGTAACGGCCTGACGATAGACCTTGTCGGTGACGTCGCCGGCGGCGAACACACCGGGAATCGCGGTGCGGGTGGTGCCGGTCTCCACCTCGAGATAGCCGTCGCGGTCGAGCGGGAGCTTGCCGCGGAACAGCTCGGTCGAGGGCGAATGGCCGATCGCGACGAAGCCGCCGTCGACGTCGAGCCGGCTGAGCTCGCCCGTGCGGGTGTCACGAAGCTCGACTGCCACCAACACCTCGGGCTCACCACCGGCGACGAACCGCTCCACCGCCTTGTTCCACAGCACATTGATGCCCGGATGCTTGAACAGCCGCTCTTGGAGGATCTTCTCGGCGCGTAGGCTGTCGCGGCGGTGGATCAGGGTGACGTCATGACTGTGGTTGGTCATGTACAGCCCGTTTGGCGGATCGGGAACAACCCTGATCGCTGCTGAAAGACTTGGACGTAAATGTTTCATGATAGAATTAAGCCCTGAGTACTGTGACGTCATTGT
>SXGU01033209.1_pt1 | contig 21261 bp, 18 predicted proteins | sample 3174531 | NCBI WGS metagenome assembly SXGU01 (sample SAMN11356863, study PRJNA531348) | freshwater metagenome | isolation source: freshwater sample F1-140 | place: China: Fuxian Lake, Yuxi | collected 2017-12-25 | reverse complement strand
CGGTCGACCACTTCAACACCGGCCCCCCGCACAGCCACGTCATCGTCCGCGGAAAGGACGATCGCGGCAAGGACCTGATCATCGCCCGCGAGTACCTGACGCAGGGGCTGCGGGAGCGTGCCGCCGAGCTGGTCAACCTGGACCTGGGGCCGCGGACTGAGCGGGAGATCTTCCGGTCGCAGCTTCGGGAGGTCGAGCAGGAGCGGCTGACCGGCATCGACCGGCGGCTGATCAGGTCGATGGATGCTGACGGGCTGGTGGATCCGCGGCATGGGAGCTGGGTCGAGCAGGACCTGCGGACGGCACGCCTGCGGACGCTCTCGGGAATGGGCTTGGCGAGCGAGCAGCGCGGCGGCCGGTGGAAGCTCGATCCGGGGCTGGAGACGACGCTCCAGGAAATGGGCCGCCGTGGCGACATTGTGCGGACCATGAACCACGCGCTCCAGGTCGCGATGCAGCCGAGGGCGCCGCAGGACCAAGCCATCTACGATCCGGACGCACCCGATGCGCGGCCGGTGGTCGGCAGGCTTGTCGCGTCCGGTCTGGCCGACGAGCATGCCGATCGGCGCTTCCTCATCGTGGATGGGGTCGATGGGCACACCCACTATGTCGATGTCGGTGCGAACGTGCTCGATGCTCGGCCTGGAGCCATCGTGCAGATCGAGCCCCGGCAGGCGGGCGTTCGCGAGGTGGATCGCACGATCGCGGCGATCGCCGGCGCCAGCAAGGGTTGGTACAGCGTCGAGCTTCATCAGTTCCGAGACCCCACGGCGAGCGAGCCGTTCGCCACCGCCCATATTCGCAGGCTGGAAGCGCTTCATCGCAGCGGCGTTCCTGTCGAGCGGGAGGTCGATGGCTATTGGCTGATCCCCAGCGATCACCTGGAGCGGATCGAGGCACACGAGCAGCGGCTTCGCGCCCGGATGCCCGTCACGGTTGCGCTCCTCAGCGGTAATCGGCTTGATCTTCTGCCCGAGCGGGACGGGGCAACCTGGCTCGACCGCGAGATCGTTGCTGACAAGCCGGTGGAGCTCGGGAGCGGGTTTGGGGTCGAGGTTCGAAAGGCGATCGACCGGCGAATGCAGTGGCTTGCGGCGCAGCGGCTGATCGACCTGGAGGGGGAGGATTACCGGTTCAGGTCCGACCTGGTGGAACAGTTGGAGCGGCGGGAGCTCAGGACTGCTGCGGCGAAGATCGGGCGCGAGAGCGGGCGAGCCTTTCGCCAGCACGAGATCGGCGATCACGTGGAGGGGATCTGCCGCGGCCCCGTCCAAGTCGGCGATCGGAGGTTTGCGCTGGTCGAGCACTCGCTCGAGTTCAGCCTCGTGCCTTGGCGGCCGGTGCTGGAGCGGCAGATTGGCCGTGAGATATCCGGTGTGGTGCGCGGCGGGGGTATCAGCTGGACGATTGATCGTGAGCGGCAAGGTCCCACCATCGGCATGTGAGCCGGAGGCACATGCGGTGAGCGGGCCTTAGGTGCTGCGGAGAAGCGGTTCGGTCCGACGCGGCTTGCCTCCATACTGGCGCTGCTATGAAGACCTTCAAGACCCGCCACCAATTCTACCTGCCCGACGATCTGTCGGAAGCGCTCGATCGGCTCTGCGCATCGTCCGGCTCATCGAAGACCGCCGTGTTGACCGAGGGGCTTAAGTCCGTGCTGGAGCGGCGTGCGGGCCACGAACTGGACCAGAGGTTCGGCGTGCGCCTGGACCGCATGAGCCGCGGCCAAGAGCGGCTTGAAAACAAGGTCGACCTTTTGGCCGAAGCTTTCGGCACGTTCGTTCACCATCAGCTGACGTTGGTCGCTCACCAGCCGCCGTTCGACGAGGAGACGAAGCAGCTCGGCCTGAAGCGATATCAGGCGTTCATCGACTTGGTGGGGCGGCGGCTGGCGTCAGACTCGAAGCTGCGCCTCGGTAGCGTAGGTCAATACCCAACTGATTAGCAGACGGTGTCAGGGCAGGTTATCGCTGCGCCGCAGAGGGTCGGGAATTAGTCGTAACCGCCCAGCCGCGCTCAGGCGCCGATCGGCACAAGCGGACGTTTGTTCAGCCGCGTCGAAATGACAGCGATTCGCCTCAAATCGGCCGTTCAACGCCAGTTAGGCGGATCTTGAAAGCTGCCATTTGTGAGGCCTGCTGACGTGAGTCAGCTGTTTGGTGGTTTCCTGTCGTTGTCTCTGAACCCAAAAGGATTGTGGGGCTAAGCTATTTACTAGCAAGTCCCGTTAGCTAGAAATGGCTAGACGCTGTAAATCGACGTTTTTCGGGGGATCGGGCAATTGGGAAACAGCAGCAGCATTGCGCGCCCATGCTAATCCCGCTGCACGCTGAGCCGGCCGAGGATTACCTAACCCGGGCAGCCACTGCGATCGCGGATGTAGGAACTCACATATACGTAGACACGTCGCTCACCATGTGGCTGACAGCGATCGGTCCCGCTTCGCGGGCCGCCTTCATCGACTGGACGTCCGAACTGGATGGGCGGATCCACATACCCGCCTGGACAATTCAGGAATACTACCGACACCACCGGTCCAAGACGCTCACTACCGACATCGATGACCAGTGCACGGCGGTGGCCAAAGCTGCGGCGGACTTCAGGTCTCAGGTCAAGCTCATCGCCGACGGGCCGCTGCTGCCCGGTGAGCCCGAAACCGCCTTCCTCAACAGGATGGATGGCGTGCAGAGCGAGCTTCGCTCGCTCACCACCGCGGCCAAGGCCTGGAACTATGAGGAGTCGTCGGCCGAAGTGATCCGTTGGATGAACGCCCACGCGCTAGGCACGTCGGGGATCTTCTCACGCTTCGGCCGGCTTAAGGAAGAAGGTGGCGCGCGATACGCCCACGACATGCCGCCTGGCTACGAAGACCGGCGCAAAGGACTCAATCGCTATGGCGACCTTCTGTTCTGGCGAGACGTTGTGGCCGACGGACGGCGTCGGGCGGCGACGCGGGTCATCGTCCTGACAAGGGACCGCAAAGAAGACTGGTATGGCACAGCGCCCGAACCCGACGTCGGCCCCGCGCTGCGACGACTGAGGTCGCGCTGGGAGCCGGTGCCATCGCCACACCCCATGCTTTCCTTCGAGATGCGCACCCAAGCCGGATGCGAACTGCTGCTGCTCGATGAACTGTATCTGGGCGCCTTGCTCTGGCGCGCCGACAAGAGGCGCTTCGGACGCCTCTCCGCCGTGGCGTTGGCCATGAGCGCCGAAAAGCTATCCCGCGAAATGGCACCGCCTCCATCGGTGCAGACGCGGGCCGCCGCACGGCAGGTCGACGACCGGATTTCGGCAAACCAGGCGCTAGGGCTGGTTCGAGGGGCGCTGGAACAGGCACCAAGCGCGGCTCAACTTGACATCCTGGAGGCGCTCGAGGGGGATGCGCCCATCGCCGAGCAGACGATCGGCGGGATAACGTCGGACTGGGTAGGTGTGCAGGACGGAGCCTCGCTCGCCTCGTTCAGCCGCCGCGTGTTCGACCTTGCGGCTCCAGCCCATCCATTCGCGACTGAGGTGGCGCATCGACTTCTCGACAGCGTCGACCAAATGGACGCGGAGCACGCCTCGGCCGTGGTCGGCGGCATGCTGGCAGCGGCCTTCTACGACAACGCCGCTCCTCGAAACCGGCCCGCGGGCCACCTCCTGCAAGAAGTCTACGCCTGGGCCGTCGACCCCGGATGCGAGCGGATTCTCAAGGTGCTCGCCAACCGCCTGAGGGCGGTACAGTCCGCAGCCGTCGTTCTTCCCGACGGCGTTCGCGTGTCCCTTGACGTTCGGCTAGAAGCGTCTGACGCCATCGCGACGGTTCCCCCGATGCTAGGTCAGCTCTACCTTGGAGCGCAAGCGATCCTGACGGAGCAGACGGTCGGCGAGGAGGTCCGCCTCCGCGAGCTGTTGGGAGGCCGTGAGGAAGCGACCGTCCGCGAAATCGTCGATGCAGTCGCAAGGCACTACGGCCTGCCGCTCGCGTCCCTAGTGACCCTGGAATCGGCCGATGACGAGACCTGGGCAGTAGGGGAGACGACGGGCGTCGAGCGGTTCGGCCCACTTAACCAACCCAAGCGGGGTAACGCCGCGCCCGAGGAGGCACCGGGTGAAGCGGCCGAACAGGCGGGCGCGCCTGCCGAGGACGTCGCGGACAACGGCCCGGCGGCCCCCGAGGACAGTGACCAGCTTACGGACCAAGACGACGACGACGACGAGGACGATTACGAAGGGGAAGAAGAATGAGCACCGTCAAGATCGACTTCGTGCCGCACTTCGGCGCCTTCGTCATCGAGACGCTGACGCTGGGCATGTATGGCGAGAGCCGCAACGCGATCAGGGAATACGTCCAGAACAGCCGCGATTCGCTACGCCAGGCCGTCGACGATGGGCTGATCACCGCAGCGGACGCGAGGATCGATGTCGAGATGGACGCCGACCGCAATGGCCTCACCATCCGCGACAACGGCCACGGCATCCGCATCGAGAACGCGGTGAAGGTGCTCGCGTCCATTGGCGCTTCGAACAAAGACTACCGTGTCAACGCCGGCTTCCGCGGGATCGGGCGCCTCGCCGGAATCGTGTTCTGCGACCGCCTAGTCTTCCGCACTAAGAGCAAGGGCCAGACGCAGTTCACCGAAGTGGTCATCCGCGCCGACGAACTGCGCGACAAGTTGTCGCCCGAGGAAACCTACGCAAAGGACGCGGCCCAGACCCTAGCCGAATGCGTCGACGCAACCCTGCAGGATGACGCAGACGCGGACGCGCACTATTTCGAGGTGCGCCTCGAGGGTTTCCACAACCCCCCGGCCGAGTGCCGAGACGTGGAGCTGATGCGCACCTTCCTCGGCCAGGTCGCGCCGCTTCCCTACGCGGCCGACTTCCCGTTCGGCGCAGAGATCGAGGCTGCGGCGCTCCAAGCCGGCGTGGCAGTTGAGAGCGTTCACCTATTCATCAAGGATGGCAGCGCTGCGGCCGTCGAGCTGTTCAAGCCCTACGGCAGCGACGTCGCCGTGAAGCGGACGCGCACCCCCATCAGCGTGTCATTCGAAAAGTCGCCCACTGGAAAGTGGTTTGGCTGGGTCGGCCGAAAGCGTGTGTCAGGCGCGATCAAGGAGAAGCACGCCGGCATCCGTGTGAGGCTGCGCAACATTCAGATCGACGACACGAAGATCATACGAGACATCTTCGCGGAATCACGGCTCACCACGAAGGCCCGCAGCTCGTGGGGACGGTTCGCCGAATGGTACGTCGGCGAGATATTCGTCGATCCGCAGGCCGCCATCCCGAACGCGCGGCGTGACGGCTTTGAGGAGAACCAGTCCTGGTCGGTGATGCGCGACGAACTCGATCTCCAGGTCGCGACGCCGCTCGGCAAGCTTGCATACAGGACGTCGAAGGCGGACAAGCTGTCCATCGCGAACCTCACGACCGCCATGGACGAACTGGAGACGATCGTCGATCAGCTGGAGGCCGAGGGGAACCCCACGATGGAGCGACTCGAGACGCCGCTCTTCGCCGCCAGCGATCTACGGAGCCGACTTGCTTCCGCAAAGAGCCTATATGACAACGACGAGGCAGCGCAGCTGGACGCGCTCGCCACGAGACTCTCCGCTGTCCAGCTGCGACTCGAGGCGCTGGTAGCGCTCGCGCCCGCGCATTCGTGCGAAGAGGAAATCGCTGCGGCCATCGAGGAGGTGGCGCAGCAGATCCTGCGTGAGCTGCGCGAGCGGCTGGGGCCGCAGGATTGGCTGCAGGCTAGGTCGGTCATCGCCAACGTCACCGGAGTCAAGCCGGCGTGAGGAACATAGACTTTTCAGGGGTCCGCTATTGACACGCGGGGGCTAGATCGAGAGGAGGCGCTGCGCTACCTGCATCGCTGCGATGCAAATCGCGCAGTAGCACGATGCAGGGGGGCGGATGCCACAAATCGAAATCAACTGCAGCAGTGGCCGTTCAGGTGATCGGCGCGTGCTGTTGGGCTTCGCGCCCGCCTCGGTCCTGCACTCGATCAGCTTTCCCGACGTGCTCGATGAGCGGACCGGCGAGGGCTACCAGCGCCGATTCAACTCCAGTCACAGCCTCGACTTCCGACGCTACATCCGGGAACCCGGCAGCACTACGATCCCATTGACCTTCAACCTCCGCGCCACCGACAACGGCGCATGGAAGGTGATCGACAACGCTGGCGGGGCAACCCGCCTCACCATCGATCCCGGAGCCGGACCGGTTATGGCCCAGGTCGATTGCCAGCATCGCCTCGGCCACCTCGCTGACCTCGACCTCGAGCTGCCCTTCATGTGCTTCGTCGGCCTCACCGTCGAGGAAGAGATGGCGGTGTTCTCGGTCATTAACCGGAAGGCCAAAGGCCTCAGCCGCAGCCTACTCGACTTCCACGACGCCCGACTGTGCGAGGACTTGGCCAACGACAGGCCGGAACTCTTCATCGCGCTCTGCCTGTCGAACGATCCCGCGTCCCCTTGGTGCGGACAGCTGGACGTCGGCGGCAACAAGGTGTCCGGCATGACGCGCAAGGCGTCGCTGCGCACGCTGCAGAAGGCGGTCCGCCGCTTCCTCAACAGGTCCGCGATCCTGAAGCAGCGCACCGTAGAGGAGGCGGCACGGGTCGTGCTCGACTTCTGGATCGCGGTCGCCATCGCCATGCGGGACGACTGGTCCCGGCCGCGCGGCTCGCTGCTCGCGAAGGGCGTTGGCGTCTACGCGTTGATGGAGATTGCAGCGGACATGTGGCGGGAGAGCGGCTGCACACTGACCCGCGACCTCATGATCGCGCACCTCTCCGACCTCGCAGCCGAGGTCGACTGGTCGTCGGACGGCCCGTTCAAGGGCCTCGGTGGTGAAGGCGGCGTCACGGCGGCGGTCGCCCTGCTCCGTGGGGTCCGCGTCCAGCAGACGATGCGGGCGGTAGCCTAATGGCCGGCAAGCGCATCCTGCTCATCGAGCCTGGCTACAAGAACAAGTACCCGCCGCTCGGGCTGATGAAGATTGCCCAGTATCACGGACCCAATGGCAAGAACGACCACGTCACCTTCGTAAAGGGCGAGGATCCATCGGTGCTGTCTCAGGCATGGGACCGCATCTACGTCACCACGCTCTTCTCGTTCGAGTATCCGAAGATATCCACGAGCATCGACTACGCGCTGAAAGTAGCGAACGGTCAGGCAGACAAGGTGTTCGTCGGCGGGATCGCGGCGTCGCTGATGCACGAGCGCTTCCTTGAGGAACGCCGCTGGCAGGGCGTTCGCTTCATCAAGGGGCTGCTCACGGGGCCGCCGGCCAAGGCACTCCAGCTCGATGACTTCTCGGAAGAACTCTACTCGGACGACTATAGCAACACTGCGATCGAGGACCTCGTCCCCGACTACAGCATCCTGTCGCAGATCGACTACGAATACCCTGTCCGCGACGCCTACTTCGCCTACACGTCCCGCGGCTGCATCCGTAAGTGCCAGTTCTGCGGCGTGCCGAAGCTCGAGGGCATGCAGCGCGACGTCGAGTCGCTCACCGATATCGTCCGCGCAATCGACGACATGTATGGTCCGAAGAAGGACCTGATCCTGATGGACAACAACGTAGTCGCCAGCCCGCGCTTTAAGGAGATCATAGCCGAGATCCGCGACCTTGGCTTCACGCCGGGAGCCAAGCTGACCCGGCCCGGCTCGCGCGTTCCCGTGCAACGCCGTGTAGACTTCAATCAAGGGGTCGACGCTCGTATCCTGTGCAAGGACCCGATGTACCTCCGCGAGTTGGCTACAATCTGTCTGAAGCCGCTGCGCGTCGCGTTCGACCACCTTGGCGTGCGCAAGCCCTACGAGCAGGCGGTCCGCTATGCCCACGAGCACGGTTTGACCGAACTCTCAAACTACATGCTCTACAACTTCCATGACGACCCTGCTGACCTCTTCGAGCGCATGCGCCTCAACGTGACGCTCAACGAGGAGCTGAACATCCGTGTGTGGTCGTTCCCAATGCGCTTCCAGCCAACCAATCGCCCCGACCGCGGGCACATCGGCGAGAAATGGTCGCGCTACGAGCTCCGCTCCATGCAGATCATCCTGCAGGCCACCCACGGCGTCGTGAGCGGCGAGCCCACCTTTTTCCGGCGCGCCTTCGGCGACACGGTCGCCGAGTATGAGACGATCCTGATGATGCCTCACGACATGATATTCAACCGCGACTGGTATGACCGCCTAGACGGGCGAGCCGAGTATGACGAGTATTTGGCTCAGGCTTCGCGCCTCTCGGCCGAGCGGCGCCACGAGCTCAAGATCCTGCTCTCCTCGTGCGACCCGCGGCACTACCACATGCTCCCCGGCCAGACCGACGACGGGCGCCTCCGGTCGATCCTCCAGTTCTATATGCCGCGGCCGAAACATGAGCTCGTCGACATCTGGCGTCGCCAGGCCGAGTGGCAGGAGGTGGCGAGCGCGCTCAACGTGCCCGAGGACGAGCGCGTGGAGGACGCTGGGCTCGACGCCGACGAGGAACCGATCGTGTCGGACGCGGACGCTCGCATCGCGAGGAAGGCGGCATGAGCGCGCCGATCCGCCTCGCCAAGGAGTCGGTTATTGTTTCCGGTGCCCCGGCAGTCGTCGGCAAGGACGTGCTCGAGCTGCTGTCGACGGCGATGTACGTCGATCCGCTGACCATCTATCGCGAATACGTCCAGAACGCCGCCGACGCGATCGACGACGCCCGGAGCGGCGGCCTCGTAGCCGGCAGGATCGACATCACCCTCGACGTAGCCGCCAGGAAGATTGCAATCCGCGATGACGCTGCGGGCATCCCTGCGGACGAGTTCAGGCGCATTTTGACGTCGGTCGGCGCGAGCGGCAAGCGGGGAACCGCGGCGCGGGGGTTCCGGGGCGTTGGGCGCCTCTCCGGTCTCGCCTACGCACGTTCGCTTACATTCCAGTCGCGCGCCGTCGGCGAGTCTGCCGTCTCGACTATGACTTGGAACTGCCAAGCGCTTCGGACGGCGCTCCGTGACCCGGCGGACAAGCGCGACCTCGCCACCATCATTGACGCGATAACGACCACGACGGTCACGGAAGAGGCGGGAGACCCCTTCTTCGAAGTCCGGCTTGAGGGAGTCGCGCGGCAAGGCGACGACCGCATCATGTCGCCTGCCGCGGTCACCGACTACCTGGGGGAGGTCGCACCGGTACCATTCGACGCCGGCTTTTCACACGCGGCGCTCATCTCCGAGACTCTGGCGGGCACCGTCGCCCTGGGTGACTTGGCGGTCACCATAAACGGGGGCGAGCCGCTCACGAGGCCATTCCGCGACGAGCTCCCGCTCGGCGGCGGGCGGCCGCTTCGGCTACGCGACGTGGTGTTCGTCGAAGTGCCGTCAGTCGATGGGGGCGTCGGGGCCGTCGGGTGGATCGCGCACCACGATTACGAGGGCGCGATCCATCCGATGACCCACGTGCGCGGACTCCGGGTCCGTGCGGGCGACGTCCAGATTGGCGAAGCAGGCATCCTCGCGGACATCTTTCCCGAGACGCGCTTCGACGCATGGACGGTGGGCGAGATTCACGTCCTCGACCCACGGATCGTGCCGAACGGGCGCCGTGACGACTTCGAGCGTAACGTCCACTTGGCTAACCTGAAGAATCACTTGGCGCCCCTCGGGCGCGATGTCGCAAATCGCTGCCGCATCAGCTCGCGGGACCGCAAACGCCTGCGCGACATAGAACTAGAGCAGGCGGCGGCTCGCGAGGGCCTCGCGGTGCTCGCCCAAGGCAGCCTCGCAGCGCCGGAGCGAGAGCGAGTGGCGCTCGCGGTCGATCTCGCGCTTATGCGGGCGGAGAAGCTCGCAGGGCCCGCCGGCGTCGACGACGGGAGGGCCGAAGCCAGGAGCAGCATCGCAGGACTCCGGTCGCAGCTCGAGCAGGTCTCGCGCGACGACACTCATCGATCGTCGCCTCTGGACCGCCTGCCGCCGAAGCGCCGGGCCTTCTTCCAGGAGATGTTCGCGCTGATTTATGAGAACTCACAGAACCGCTCAGCGGCCAAGAGCCTCATCGACCGGATCATGGCGAACATCGCCTGACCGGCGGAGCATCAAGCGTTGCGCCGAGGCTATCGTTGAACGCCCTGGCCGTGCGCGCGCGCTCGAGCATGAAGTCGTAGGTCACCAAGCTCACACTGGGGATGCCCGCCCTTGGACTGCGCCACCGGAATTGGCTCTTGGGCGAGCCCCTGCCGATCAAAACCACTAGGCATGGTTCGAACGGGCTGGCGCCGTAGGCCCTGGTCAGGGCCGACCTCGCCTGCGGCGTGCTGACCGCGTCGCGATATTCGATCAGTTGCCTGATTGCGTGCGCGGCGTGCTTGCCCGCACCCTCGACGCGACCGCGGCTCAGCCTAATCCCCGCGGCGGGCTTCTTGAGCTCGATCATGTCCCACCGGCTCGAATCCTCGTGGCGTACTAGAAAATCGGGCACAAGCCGCGTTTCGGCGGGGCTTATCAGGCCGACATGGGGGCGAACCTCAACGTAGCGCTCGTCCAGCGCGAATAGGAAGTGCGGGTGCTCGACAAGGAAACGCTGGATGTCGGCCTCGCTGGTCCGCCTCGAGTTTACGAGACCCTCCAAATCCGAGAGGCCGATGACATGGCTCCCGAGCGTGCTGGTGGCGGTCGCGGGCGCCGGATCTTCGCCGCGCCCGACGAGATACCACCCGTGCTCGGTCGCCGGGACAACGCTGATCCGACCTTCGCGCGCGACGAAGTAGTAGCTGCTGGGCATGTTAAGCAGATCAAGCAAATAGCGCTTCGACTCGTCGGGCGCGCTCTGCGCGATCGACTGCGGCGTAGCCATGCCGAACTGATTGATACCGGCGCCAAACTTCTTGCGAAAATGCTTCGCCACCCGATCGAGCGCAGAGTCGGTTAACGCGGACGCGATGTTGCTCGCGAGATAGTAGAAGGCGTCAGTCGCGACCGGGTATTGAAGCACATCCTCCTGACGCTGGTCGGTCGCGTAGAGGATCTGGTGCGAGTCAGGATGAGCCGCAAGGTCAGCGAAGGCGTGCGTCAGTGAGCGTTTCAAATGCGAGACGACCGCTTCCTCGGTCCACAGGCCCACTGGCAAATAACTGAGTTGAAAAACCCACGTGGCCGCCCAGCTGCTGAGCGCGCTGATCTTGCCGAACATCCGGACAAGCAGCTCCGTGCGCCGAAGGCCATGCGCCATCGCGGGCAACCGCAGGTTGTCCCGGTCGATAGGCAGATCGGCCATATGTCGGACAAGACGGACGAACTTCGCCGCCTCCAGCTGCGCAATCAGCCTTGAATGGACCTCCGCCTCTTCCGTGCCAGGCAAGTCGATGATTCCGCTCATCGTGAGCTACGCTGCCGCCCGCTGCTCCTCCGGCTCGTCGAAGAGCAGCTGGGTCTTGCCGTCTACGGGCTCGCCGCCCTCAATGTGGCGCTTCACCAGTTCGTGGACCGCCCTGACGTAGCCCACCTCGTCGCGGGTGAGCGGCCCCTTCTCCACGTGGGCCGTAATGTTCCGGATCCGGCTGATCTTGCCGATCCATCGAGCGAGCTTCGCCTTGGCGCCCTTGCCGTAAAAGTTATAGCGATCCTTGAAGAGCTCCCAATTGCCTTCGTAGACAACGATCTGCGAGTAATCGATCAGGTTAAGCGACTGCCACCGGTCGCGCGATGTGTCCCCCTCGGTGTTGAAGCGGACATCGCAATCGATGCGGACCTGCTTGGGCACGCCCGTGATCCACCAGGCGTCGCGTACCTCGCCGTAATGGGCCTTCAACGTCGAGACCACGTCCTCATAGAGGATTTTGTGGATTTCGAGGATCATATCGCGAGCCTGCTCGGTGCCCGCGGCGTCTTGCGAGTCGAGGTAGGCCTTGATCTCGGGAAGGTCGAATTCCGGCTTCGCGGAGGCGACGATCGCCATCATCTGCAGCGCGTTCTGGTCCACGCTTGCCAGCGAACTTCCCCGCGCGCGGAAGTGAGCGACCTCGCTCGCACTCGCGCCGGCGAAGAAGTCGATCACGGGTTGCGCGTATGGCTGCACGAGCTCGATCAGCTCTTCGGGAGACATTGAGACCACGCGCGTCCCGTCGCGTTCGACGAAACCGACGATCTTGCGTAGTAGCACCAGCAGCGCGCGCAGTCCGAGGTTCGTAGCGAGGTAGCCGCCCTTGGCGTCTCCAAGATCCCAGTGGTCTCGCGCGCCGTCCGCGAAAAGACTGAAGTAGAGTTGAAGGCCGCGCTGCAGCTTGCGCATGGAGTCACTGGACTTCGCAGACAGGTGACCCAGCGGGCCAGCCTGCAGTACCGAAGCACCGCCCTGAAGCTTCTGTACCCTCCCCACAAGGTTGTTGCCCTTGATACCGTCGACCAACGAAGTCAGCGTCAGGCACCGCTGGCTCGTCTTCTCGTCACCGGTCAGCAGGACACGGTCCTTCAGCGGCGAGGCCTTGTCGGAGCCCACGCCGAGGACCGCTCGCGCACAGATCGCCTCAAGGCGCTTGCGAGGATCGTCGTCGTCGATGTCGAGGTTGGAGATGAGTTCCTTCACCAGGTTGCTTTGGACTTTCACCTGCTTTGTGTTGATGTCCACGAACATTTTGATCTCGGCGCTGGACGGCAGGTTCTCGTACGCGAGTACCGAGACCACCGACCGATCCTCCTCCGCATCCCGCCCCGCGTAGGCGTAGCCATAGAGCCGGTGCTGTCCGTCGATCACCCATGCCGAGCCGTATTGGCCGGGCAGTTCCAGTGACCCTGTGGCGGTGTCGCCGAACTTCTCCTTAGGGTCGAACCGCAGGCCTTCGCGCTTAAGGTTGATGACGATGTTGGTGGGGAACGTCCCTCCTTGGTCGATGAAGGCGCCGATCGCCTTCAGCCGTGTCGGCTTCACCATTCGCTGATAGGTGTCCAGGTCGTCGTTCGACCGGCCCATGTGGCTGATGTAGGCGATCCTCAGCAGGTCGTGCGGCGAAATGAGGAAGCTGTAGAAGGTTGTGTCACCCACGCGCCCGCGCGTCGCTGGTAGCGAAGTCCGTAGGCCCTCCACCTTCTCGTTTCGAAGGTACCGCCCCAGGAACTGGTAGCGGGCGGCGGCCTTCAGAATGGCGGTGAGCCGTTGGAAGTAGTCTAGATCAGCCTCGGTGATGATCGGCACCTTTGAGGCGATGGCGCGCTCTCGGTCGGCCGACCTGACATCGACGTTGCGCGTGGCGATCGCCAGCTTGACCTTTAGCTTGCTATCTCGGCCGTACTTGGCCTTGACCGCCGCGATCACGTCGTCGCGGACTGAATCGATCTTGTCGAGGAGAGCCTTGACGGACTTCGGGCCGCCATCGCGGGAATGCGTGCACTCGACGATGAACACCGTCTCATCGTCCTTGGCGAACACGTCGAGCTGGCGTCTGGTCGCACCGTCCTTGCCGATGACCATTAGGTTACGATCCGCGTTCATCTCCTTGAACCCCATTCGGTAGAACAAGGTCCAGACGTCGTCCTCGAGCTGCCGGTCCTCGGGCTTCACGCGCCGCATCCTCAGCGACCGCTTGTTCTCCTTGTCGAGCTCCCAGCCGTCGTGCTCCTCCGCCTCGCGCTTCATCTGGAGCGACTTCGCGGAGGCCGCGGTCACAGTCTTTTCGTCGAAGCGTTTCGCGCGGAGCACCGACACCGTGCGAAGCTCGTCGCCACTCACCAAGTCCCCTAGCGTCGCCGCCATCCGCGATTCCCCTTGCGCCTCTCCGGCCATTTATTGAGCGGGATCAAGCACGTCCTCTATGTCCGCGTCCATAGCCATCAGGTCAGGAGCGGCCGCCAAGCTCACCTATGATCCAACTTCAAGGCTGAAGCGTCGTATCGGCAGCTTTCCATTTGGTATCTTTTGAGCAGCCAATCCGCTGTTGATCCGGTTTGGGCAGCCATAGAGCATCTCGTTTACACCGAGAGGGCTACCTGTTTCCAAGCATCAGCCGCCCAGTCGTCCCAAGATGGCCAACTCGAACCCATTCAAGCCGATGCCGCGCGTGGGGACAAGCGTGGGGGCGCGCGCAGCGCTGTCTTGGCTTCCTGCGCAAGTTCATGCACTTAGGCAGCAATGTTCGGCGACCTCCCGCGAAGCCAAGTCCGGCCCCATTTGGGCCGTTCGGAACCACGCCGTTGATCACCATTCTCGGTCGTGTTCTGAGGGGGCATGAAGACGCCCCGCAAGGCGAAGAGCTCGACTCCTCTCGTCCCGCCCCCGTTTACCGGGATGCTCGATGCGCGTGTGCCTGCGGAGAACGTGATCCTGTCGCACTACGTGGACATGGCTGGGCAGTGGGTAGCTGCCAGCGAGGCATCCGATGGCCGCGTGTTCCTCGGCCGCGCGAAGACCGAGCCGCTCGCCCGCAGGGCGGCCGGGCTCCGAACCTTGGCCCATCTCGAGAGCCGAGTAGCGGGTGCGGCAGAGGGCAGCACGGCCGAAACGATGGAAAAGGCCCGGGCCGAGCTCAAGGAGCAGCTAGAGCAGCTCGTTCGCTTGGTCGAGACCTACAACGGGACTTTCCCGCCAGCGGTCCCACGAGAAGCGGCGGCGCTACAGCTCCGGGCGGCACAAGCGCTGGTGCGCTACAGCGGTGACCGAGGCGTCCTGGCGCGCTGGCTGCTGCCCCCACTGTTGTTCCTGGCGGGCGCATTCGCGGAGGGTGTGATCGGGGTCTATGCGGAGAAGGCGCTCGAGGCCCTGTCTCAACTACTCAGCGCCTAGCCGAGGGCTCAATAAGGGAGAAGAGCTTGCGCCATCAATTGACAGGGAACGCGGGCCTGTATCACGTGGCGCGGGAGCTCTCCCGGCGCGGCTGGCACGTCATGCCTACAGTACGGAATGCGAGGGGCGCGGACCTCTATGCCGCTAGCGATGACGAGGCGACGGTCCTCGCAATCCAGTCCAAGGCCCTCTCGAAGCGGGACCCGGTGCCGCTGGGCGGCTCGCTCGAGACCCTCCGCTCTCCGTGGTGGGTTATTACCATTCGGGCGAACACGGCGACACCCACCTGCTACGTCCTGACACTCGAGGAGGTAAAGGCCGTCGCCCATCGGGGCGTCAGCCCCTCGACTGGCAAGGTGTCATATTGGCTACAGCCGAAGTCCTATGTCCAGCCGGAATACGAGGAGGCGTGGGGCAGGCTCGGAGACCCGAGCCTACCTAGCCAGCCGATGGTGAAAGCCCCAGACGCGTTGTAGCCTCGCGGGGGAGGCATTAGTCCGCCTAGCGTCTGAAGATCCGGCGTATGGAATATGCAAACCGCTTCACCCCATTCCACAGACGAACCCATGTTGAAGCGGCCTTCGTGTCGGCCTCGACATGGCGTGCTACCTGACGCTGCATGACGTTGCGCGCTTGGGCGCTTGAGAATGTGTAGGACCATTCGACCTCGCCGGCCGTGATGAAATAGTGAGACAGGCATGCTCCGTCGGCGACGAGAATGGACGGCCGAACGGTGACCGAGCCGCGGTCGAGAAAAATGCGGTGGCTGTCCGGTACCAGCAGGTTGATCCGATGGCCGCAGCCGCAGGCGCAGAGCAGGGCTGCAAGCTCATATTCCTGGCTATGATAGACGATGCCGGGCTCGAGTTCGCGTGGGATACGGTCGACCCGCTTAAGTTCATATCGCATCGGCCGAAGCCTTCTTGTCGAGGTCGAACGAAGCCGTTTCGAATAGATAGGAAATGCTGTCGTCGAGCCGTTCCAGCAGCCCGAAATGCTGTTTGAAGCGGATCACGGCCCAAGCGGCGTTCAGCGCGTTCAGTTCGGCGATCTGGGCCTGCTTGCGATACTCGCCGCCTTCGACCGTCTTGCTGGGCAAATACGCGGTTCCGGCCGTGCGCTCGAACGCTTCGCGGTCGACACCGGTAATCCTTACGACCCCGTTCAGGCCTTCCTTGGATCGGGCGAGACCCATGCCCGTGTCGACGAACGGAATGCCGTTCCGGCTCAGCCAGTCAGCGATGAAGTACCTAGCCGGTCCGTCGTCGACCGAGATGAAGACGAAGTCGAGGCCTCGAAGGGTCTCGATATTGTCGGCGGTGACGCGCTCCGGGACGGGGACGATGCCGCCATGCCAGTTGCCATATTGCCCGGCGAGCGCCTCGACCTTCGGCTTGCCGATCGCCCGGCGGATGAAGCCCGGCTGGCGGAAGATTGTGTGGAGATGGACCTTGTCGTCGTCGAACAGCCGGATTTCCTCAAGATGGGTCCTGGCGACGAAGTCGAGGATGTAGGCGCCGGTCCCACCGAGCCCGATGATCGCGGCCTTTTTGCCGCGTAGCAGGAAGGAGACGTCGTTCATGTTGTAGCGCGCCGACAGGTCATCCGGGATCCGAAGCGGGCTGCCCTGGGCGCTCGCTCTCTTCTCGATCGCCTTGAGCGGCGTCGCATCCTCAAAGCCGGCGAGGGCAGGCCCGGTGATCATGTCGATATAGGTGTGAAGCTTCTCCTCGAAGGAGTGGTAGAGGCGGTTCTGACCTCGCTCCTGAAGCTTCAGCGAGAAGGAGTGATTGGTGACGAAATCGTCGCTGACCGTGACTCTGGCCTCGCCGCCGCCCAACCTGAGGGGGCGGCCGTGGCCATCATGCGGCCGACTCCCCCGGAACCAGGCCTGGTGCTCGCCCTCGCCCGGAGCGCTGATCACGCCCGCGGAGTCGCGGTTGATCGGGCTCGCCCAGTCGCCATGCTGGAGGCTGCCGTTCGCGTCGAGATAGGGGATGCCATAGACGATGAAGTAGCCGTTGACGAAATCGAGGAGATAGCCCTGCTCCTCGAGATCGCGGACGAACGGATTACGACTCGCCAGTTCCTGAAACTCTGAACCGCATTCCATCTTGGACCATCACCTCGTGCTTGCGATCGAGGGTCCCGCTCACATTGGCCGAATGGCCCCTCGAATATTTGATCAGATATTCGTTCGAGGGCGCCCCCCCGTCCTGGATATAGAAGGCGACGATGTCGTCATATGACACCTTCTCCTTGTCGACCTCGTGGTCGTCCTGGTTGACGGTGATCGTCACCTTCTTCTTGTTCTTGTCGTTCATCTTCTCTGCTCCGAATTGCGGTCGGCGAAGCCGGCGGGCCGGTGCCGCCGGCCCCGGTCACCGATTGCTGTCGGGGGTCCGCCGGATCCGGGCCCACTCGGCCCCCGGCGAGGAGGTCGGCGGCAGCCGGCGATTGTCCGGCACGGTCGCGAAATTGTCGCGCCGGCCCCCGCGCGGGCCCACCTCCTGGTAGATGCCGCCGTCACGGCCGCTGTCCTGTCCGGGTCTTTTCGTCATCCTTTTCACTCCTTCCGCTCTCGACCATTGCCTCTTGCCTCGCCGTTGCGAATCCGCCATGCCAAGGATGGCGTAACCGCAATGATGGGGTGGCATGGCACAAGAGTCAAGAATGACATGGCGAATTCGCCATGGCTGACGCAATTTTCCCTGAGCGGCTCAAGGCGGCTCGCGACAGGCGACAGCTAAGCCAGAGCCAACTTGCGGAGAGGGCAGGGTTGCCGGCGAGCTCGATCTCGCACTTCGAAAGCGGAGCCCGCAAACCCTCCTTCGATAATCTGAGCCGGCTCGCATCCGCGCTCAACGTGAGCACCGACTACCTGCTCGGCCGCGTCGAGCACATGGACAGCATCGGGGCCGCCGAACGGATTCACCGTCACCTGGAAAATCTGAGCGAGCGCGATATCGATCTGGCGAACGAGTTCCTCGAAATGCTGAAACGCAGAGGCGAGTCGAGCGGATCGTAACGTGATAAAGACGCCGAGGCTCACTCTGGTTGAAAGGGTGGCTACGGAGGTGATCCGCGAGCACAAGATCACCTCCGTGCCTGTGTGCCCATTCTCCATCGCGGATGCGCGCGGCATTGTTGTGCAAGGCAAGTCGGCTGGCGCACCAGGATGCTCAGGCATGCTCCTGCGGGTCGGCAACAATTTCGGGATCATGTACTCGACAGACATAGCGAACGAAGGGTTCCAGCGCTTCAGCGTTGCTCATGAGCTCGGGCACTATTTTCTGCCGGATCATCCCGAGCAGGTGCTCCAGCACGGCGCGCACGTCTCGAGAGCGGGATTCACCTCGAACGATCCCTATGAACGTGAAGCCGACTTTTTTGCCGGTGCGCTGCTTCTCCCAAAGAGCCTGATCCGACCTTTGGTTGCACGTCTGCCCGAGGGAGTGGGGGGCCTGATCGAGCTTGCGCAGAGCTGCCGGACATCGCTGACGTCCACCGCGATTGCATATGCTCAGGCCAGCTCCGTCGCCGTCGCCGTCATTCTCAGCGATAATCGAGCAGTGAAGTTCTGCTTCATGTCCGATGCGATGAAGCGGGCGAGGCTCGGCTGGTTAGGCAAGAGAGAGCGAATTCCAGCGGGATCGCTCACGGAAAAAGTAGCGCTCGCGCAAAGGCGCGTCGAGGAGCCAATGGGCGAAGAGACCGACCTTCAGGACTGGTTTGGCAGCGACCATTCCTATCCGGGCCGGGAGGAGGTGCTCACTCTCCGGTCGGCCGGCGAGCTTCTGACCGTCCTCTATTCGGAACGGATTTCAGTCGCCGACGACGATGAGGGTGAAATCGACGAGGAAGCGGATCTGATCGAAAGCTGGACTCCGCGATTTGATCGTCGTTGAGGAGCAGCCTGCGTTGTTCTTGCGCGGAGTGCGCTCGCTTCGGTGTCGCTGTTCTGACGCCGGCCTTCACGATGCGCATCCCCCTGATGCGAGGCTAACATTCCGAGTTGTGCTGGGTTTAAGGCTCGCTTTCTGACTTCTGTTATGTGTGAGGTCTCGCAACCATTGTAAACTCGGCCTAGGCTTAGGTTTACGTCTGTGCTACAGAATCACGCGTGACGGTAGAAAAAGGCTATCATCTGAACCGGCTCCTGCAGCGCCTTCCCCCCGGGCTGCTCGTCGATACCGACTGGCTGCAGGCACAGGGGCTCTCGCATTCCCGCGTCCACGATTATGTGAAGCGCGGGTGGCTGGAGCGGCTCATGCCGCGCGTGTACCGTCGACCGGCGGCTGCGGGGCCGGTTCGCTGGGAGCTTGCCGTCGTGTCGGCGCAGGGTCTGGTCGAGAACCCCTTCCATGTCGGCGGCCCTACCGCGCTCGATCTTCTCGGACTCAGCCACTTTCTCGATCTCGGCCGGAAGGCGCGTGTGTGGCTTTACGATCCCGGGCGAACCGCCCCGGGTTGGCTGGCCAGGCTCCCGCTGGATGTCGACGTGCGGCTCAGCCGGCGCCGGCTCTTCGGCGAAGCGGAGCTCGGGCTCGAGTGGCGGCGCCTTGAGCTCGGCACAGGCCGGTTGGGTGGTACCGTCGACCACCCGGTGAGGAGCGAGCCCTGGGACCAGTTCATGCGACTGGCCGGTGCCGAGCGGGCAACGCTCGAACTGCTCGAGGAGGTCGGCGCCGAGGTCGGATTCCACACGGCCGACAAACTGTTCGAAGGCCTCGCCAACCTCCGGCCGGCCGTGATGGAGGAGCTTCTCCGACAGTGCGCGAGCGTCAAGGCGAAGCGGCTGTTCTTCTTCTTCTCCGACCGCCACGGCCATGCCTGGGCGAGGCGGCTCGACGCCGGCAAGTTCGATCTCGGACGGGGCAAGCGCCAGATCGCGAAGGGCGGGCGGCTCGATCCGAGATATCAGATCACCGTGCCGGGCGAGCTTCTGCGCAGGGGCAACGAATCCGATGGCGGATGATCGATATGTCGCTCAGGTGCAGCTGCTCGTGCGGACGATCCCGGAGATTGCGCGCGAGGAGAGCTTTGCCCTGAAGGGCGGCACGGCGATCAACCTGTTCCTGCGCGACCTGCCGCGGCTCTCGGTTGACATCGATCTCGTCTATTTGCCTGTGGCCGACCGCGCGAGCTCGCTCGAAGCGGTCCGGGCCGGGCTCGGCCGGATCGCCGACCGTCTGGAGGGGAGGCTTGGATTCAAGGTCGCGCGCCACCTCCTGCCGGACGGCAAGCGCCTCATCGTGTCGGCGGACGCCAGCAGCATCAAGGTCGAGGTGTCGCCGGTGCTGCGCGGAACCGTCTTCGATCCCGAGCTGCGGTCGGTCAGCCCCGCCGTGGAGGAAAGGTTCGGCTTTGCCGAAATGCAGATGGTCTCGCTGCCCGACCTTTATGCCGGCAAGATCGCGGCCGCCTTGGACCGCCAGCATCCCCGCGACCTGTTCGACGTTCACTTCCTCTACGAGAATGAGGGGATCACCGACGATCTCTTCCGGGCGTTCCTCATCTATCTAGTGAGCCACCCCCGACCGGCCCACGAGCTTCTGTGCCCGCACCGCCTCGACCTGTCGGCCCAATATGGCGAGGAATTCGTGGGAATGACCGTCGAGGAGGTGCCGCTCGCGACTTTGCTCGAAGCGCGCGAGCGGCTGATCCAGGAGATTCAAGGGCGCGCCCGGGGAGAGGGGGCGCGCCGGTTCCTGATGAGCTTCCATGCGCTCGAGCCCGATTGGGCGGCAATCGGATTCGCCGACCCTATCGGCGACCTTCCCGCCGTGCAGTGGAAGCGCCTCAACCTCGAGCGGCTTCGGGCAACCAACACGTCCAAGTTCACGAAGCAGCTGGAAGCCCTTGCCCGCTGCCTCGACGCGGAGGGAGCACTGCGCGCAGGCGCATAGACTCGACGCCGGAGCTGCGCAGAACGCCCGGCCGGCGACATAGAATTGCGGCAGGCGCTCGAGATTCGTCGAAGCGCCTTTTCGTTCGTCCGAGAGGGAATCCAGCCGACTCGGCTTGATGATTGATGAGTCTCCCGCAGTGCCGGCGCGTCGCCGGCAGGGGAGCACGGCATGACGCCCACCAAGCTTTTGATCGGCCAGATCCTGATCGTGTTCGCGATCGTGCTGCTCGGCCTCTGGGCCGCCACCCAGTGGGCGGCCTCGATGCTCGCTTACCAGCCGGAGCTGGGGCTGCCCTGGTTCATGCTCGGCGAGCTTCCGCTCTACCGCCCATGGGCGCTGTTCGGCTGGTGGTATCATTACGAGGCCTATGCGCCGGAGGTCTTCGACAAGGCCGGCGCGCTGGCCGGCGCCAGCGGCTTCCTCGGCTGCGGAGCGGCCATCGGCGGTTCCCTGTGGCGCGCGCGGCAGAGCGGCAACGTCACCACCTACGGCTCCGCCCGCTGGGCCAGCGAGAAGGAGATCGTAGCAGCCGGCCTGTGCGAGGATCGCGGCGTCTTTCTCGGACGGCTGCGCGGCGCCTATCTGCGCCACGACGG
>SXGU01127535.1_pt1 | contig 21275 bp, 19 predicted proteins | sample 3174531 | NCBI WGS metagenome assembly SXGU01 (sample SAMN11356863, study PRJNA531348) | freshwater metagenome | isolation source: freshwater sample F1-140 | place: China: Fuxian Lake, Yuxi | collected 2017-12-25 | reverse complement strand
GGACCGTTTGATCTATGGATTGATTGCGGGAGGCGGTGTCAACGTTAAGGTGAAACGGCTGTTGGTCGGTGCCGTTTTTTCCTACTACTTCAATTTCAACAAGGAAAATTCTGAAGGTGGTCCCCCCGGAGCGTCAGACACTCCTCTTCTCCGCCACCATGCCGCTTGCGATCGCGCAGATCGCTGCGAAGCACATGCGCATACCCGTACGCATCGAAGTGGCTCCGGCAGGAACCGCCGCTGAGAGAGTGGAGCAACACATGATCATTCTGAAAAAGGAAGAGAAAGTGGGACTCCTCGACAAGCTCCTCAAAGATTCTACGGGAACCGTGCTCGTCTTCGTCAGAACGAAACACGGAGCAAAGAAGCTCGCAAGTGCTTTGAATGCTCTCGGTCACAAAACCGCAGAGATCCACAGCAATCGCTCCCTCCCGCAACGACGCGAAGCGCTGGCAGGATTCAAAACCGGAAGATTCCGCGTGCTTGTCGACACCGATATCGCCGCGCGCGGCATCGATGTCGTCAACTTGGAACTCGTCGTCAATTTCGACCTTCCGGATAATCCGGAAGATTACGTGCACAGAATCGGACGAACCGGACGAGCGGGAAAAGCAGGGCAAGCCATTTCATTCGTGAACCATGACCAGCGCGGGGAAATTCGCACGATCGAACGCCTGATCCGTACCTCGATCGCCGTGACCGAGATGCCGTCGGTTGCGGGCATGAAGCACGTTGCCGACGCGCCGAGACCTGCGTATCGACCGAGACCATCGCATGGGCATCATCAAAGAGGAGGCAGATCGTTTGGACATAGACAAAGACGGTAGAGCGATCTCGCACACATCATTGCCCATTCTGAGCTGTGTTTTTTTCTTTTGCGGACGCCTCGACCTGATCTGCAATTTTTCGCACATCTCCGATGAATTTCACGACAGCACTCCGGCTCTTGACCCGCGGTTCATCCGCTCCTTCCGGAAGTGGATCAAAATCGATCGGAATCGCTCTGGCAACACTATGAATATCCGCATCGTATGCGAATTTTCCTTGAGGGAAAGATTCGACACCTTTCCCGAGACCATCTTGCAACGCTTTCGCCGCAAATCCGGAGAACACGCGGGCCTCCTCATGCTCAGTCGTAATGAGCATGGACTGCGGCAAAGACAGAAGTGTTCGCTTGCCTGAAGGATCGAAGTAGAGACCCGACGAGAAATCGTTACGATCTTTCAGGTTGTCCGGAAGTGTGCCGACCATGGCGATAAATTGTTCCTTCGGTATCGCAAAAGTGAGCGCGTACAGTGCTCCGTCCTTGGTGTGTGTCTGAAACTTTCCCTCGGAGAATTTGCACTCGAACGCCTTGCCCGCAAAGAGTGAAAAAGCTTTCAGGGAACCGCTCTCATCGAACTCTCCATGGAACAAATCGGCAGAGGAGAAGGGACGAACAGTCTCAACGACGACAGGGCTTTCTGAAGGAGTCGGATCTTCCGACTGCCTCTTCTCAGGCATGACATCCGGCTGAACAACCGGCGGTAACTTCGTTACCGTCTGCGGCTCATCCTGATGCGTGAGGGAACCGTACCCGACGGCCGCGGCGCCGAGACCAAGCGCAACGGTCGGCCAGAGCAATCGACGAAGATTGCTTCGTGTTTTCGTCTGCATCGCCTCCGGATAGTGCTCACGCAGTGTCTCGTACATGCTTCGAGCACCACAATCGTCCCTGCTGCTTGGATTCGGCACATACCCCGAAGGAAAAGGAGCGTCCGGCTTGCTCACCTGCTCCAATAGCTCGTCTGGAAGTTTCACTCGCATATCCCCTTTCTTCGCTCGATCCAGAACTTCTTCCGGCTTCATGGATCGATCGAAACTGGAATGCTTCAGAAAACCTGCGACAAAATCCTTAGCGGTTGGTCGCTCCGAAGGATCTTTCGAAAGAGCACGCTCGAAGAGGATGACGAGGTTTTCTGCAATCTTGAGTGACCGGAGATGATCCAGCGCGGCAGTCGGGATCGTCTGTTGATGCGCCATGCAAAGTTCCGTCTTCGAGCCGGTAAAGAGCTGGCGCCCCGTAAGCATCTGATACATCGTGATGGCAAACGCATACACGTCGGCACTTGGTCCTACACTCTCCGCATCCACCCACTGTTCGGGAGGCATGTAGTAGGGAGTCCCCATGCATGTTCCCGGCTGGGTCAATTCGGTTTCCGCCTCTATACCACCGTCACTCTCTCCCATCCTCTTCATGAAACCGTAATCGATAATAGGTGCACCTTTGCCATCCGATCGAAGAAGAATATTCCCGGGTTTTATGTCCCGATGAACGAAGCCCGCGCGATGGAGACCGTACAAGCTCGTGCTCATCTGCACTCCGTAGTCGTAGAACGCGGACAGGGGCAAAGTCTCGTCTCCGATGCCATCGCGTAATTGTTTGATGGAAATGCTACGCGAAAATTCGTACTGAATGAACGGCAATCTCTGGATCTCTCCCCCCTCTCCGACTATTTTCCGGATACCGCGACCGAGGAATTGCGGAACGATGTAGGAAAGCCCTCTCCCCGAGAGCTCTTTCGCAAATCGTGCCTCTCTCGTGAAACGCGCTACGGCCGATTCGGGATCGGGGGTCGAAGGAACCCATTTCTCCCCGCGCAACTCTTCCTGAACTGAAACCTTCCTGAGCTGCTTAATGGCCTGCGTATGCCTTGTATCCTCCGGTGGAAACGATGAATCCTCAGCAAGGTACACCACTCCGAAACCGCCTGTCGCAAGTGAATCGATGATGAAAAACTGGCGACCGTCGGTCGATTCCAGGAGAAATTCGGTCGGAGGATCGCTGTCGATGCGAGATGCCACCAACGCAGGAGCGGGAGGATCTGCATAGATGCCGCTAACGGCTTGCGCAAGAATCATCGAACGATTCATGCTGAAATCGGCGTTGGAAAACCCTGTCAGCACTTGCTGTATGCGGTCCCTTCTCGGATCGCCGTCGCCCAAACGAAAAAGCGCCGCCAACCTCTTCTGCATCAACAAGGACGGCGATGAGTCGTCGTTCGGACGCTCGAATACGGCCGTGGGAGACAATCGGCTTGCGAATGGACCATCGTCTGCACGGACCTCGAAAGAAGACTGATCGATCATTAATGAATAATCTACATTTTTTAATCATATTGTCAATATTTTTTGCTCATCTTTTGCACAAAAAAAAGGCGAGCGAATGCCCGCCTTTCTACAAATCTAGTTAGTGCCTACATCCCACCAGGCATGGTCGGGGTCTTCGGCATAGCAGGAGCTGTCGGTGCTGACGCAGAGGTAGTCACCATTGTCTCGGGCATGGAGAAGCTGGAAGCCGAAGAGGTTGTCACTTCGGTCTCAGGCATGGAGAAGCTGGAATCGGAAGAAGCAGTGCTCGAAGCATCGGTATCCGGCATAGAGAAACTGGAATCCGAGGAAGCCGTGCTGGATGTATCCGTATCAGGCATCGAGAAACTCGAATCCGAAGAGGTGGTCACCTCGGTCTCCGGCATGGAAAAACTTGAATCCGAGGAAGTGATGACCTCAGTCTCAGGCATGACGATCTCCTCATCCGCATACGACGCCTTGAGGAATACAAAAACCGTCGCAAGAAGAATGAATGCGAGGAATAACCAGACAACCATGTTGTTCTGATTCTTCTGAATAGGATTCGTATCCATATGTATATGTGTGTAAGAATAAACTTACTAACATTATACATTATTTTTATACATTATACAATACCTTGATACGGCTATACTGAATGTATGAACACGAACAATGACCGACCGGTTCTCGTCTGTTTACATGGCTGGGGAGGTTCCAAGGAATCATTTACAGAGCTTCGGGCCGTCCTGAAAGGAGAACCAATAGAAATCCTTACGCCCGACCTACCGGGCTTCGGCAAAGAGCCGGAACCGAAGAAGCCGTGGACGACCGATGACTATGCCAATTGGGTGGAGGAGTGGATCAAAGAACAAATGGAAAATGGAAAATGGAAAATGGAAAATGGCATCCACCTTTTGGGACATTCGCATGGTGGTCGTATTGCATTAAAGCTTGCTTATCGTCAGTCATTGAAACAATTTTCAAATTTCAATTTTCAATTTTCAATTTGTCACTTGTATCTCTGCGCTGCGGCGGGCATCCGGCATCCAAGACACATCAGGCGGATCATCGGGCTCACGCTTGCTAAGTCGGGAAAGTTTTTCTTGAAGCTTCCGGTGCTCAAAACCTTCGCGCCTCTCGGGAAAAAATTCCTCTACAAACTCGTGCGCGTCCATGACTACGAACATGCAAGCGCCGTCATGCGCCAAACACTCATCAATGTAAGCTCGGAAGATCTTCGACCGATTCTCAAAGATATCCGAATCGGAGCAGACATCTTCTGGGGAACGAATGATCGAATGACACCTCTGTCCGATGGACACGCAATGAAACGGGAGATCCGAGGAAGTATCCTGCATGAATACGAGAGGGTGAGGCATTCTGTACACCGAGAGAAAGCGAATGAGATTGCGACGGTCATCCACGCTAGAATGAATTTGTCATGAAACCAATCGTCATCCTCCTCGTCACTCTGGCGTGTTTGTCCCCGACTCTGACTCTCCTTTCATTGTGGCAGGTGAAAGAGTGGCGATTCGATCGACTGATAGAACACCTGAAGCGCGAGGGACTCATTCGTCAACTTTACGGATCGCTTCGACCAAAAATTCTTGCGGCATCGCTGCTACTGACGATGATCGGCATGACGGCCCTTGACCCTGTCTTCGTCAAAACGATGGCGGCCCTCGGACTTCTATGCATCCTCGCAGTACTTTCCTGCATTCAAATACTTCTCAGGAAGCAACCGACACCTGTATGGACATCGAAAGCAACACTAATGCTGATACTAAGTCTGGTCGCAGCGTTCATCCCTCTGTCCCTTTCGATACATCCTTCGTTTCTGGCACTCGGCATTATTCCCTTCCTCTGTCCGTTCTGGGTCCTTCTTGGCTGGATCATCACGAAACCGATCGATGTGCTGCTCAAGTCACGCACGATACGAAACGCAACCGAAGCGAGGAGGAGGCATCCGTCCCTCACCGTCATCGGCATCACGGGAAGCGTCGGAAAAACGACGACGAAGGAACTGCTCGCGCACATCCTGAAAAAACGTGGAGCGATTGCCACACCGGCACACGTGAATACCGAGATGGGCGTCGCAGCGTGGCTCCTGAAAATCCTTGCGGAGAAGCCAGCAGACTGGCCCGGGATTTTGATCGTGGAAATGGGAGCCTACAGAAAAGGTGAAATCAAGTTGCTCGCGAATATCGCAAAGCCGCACCTTGGAATCATCACGTTCATCGGCCTGCAGCACCTATCTCTGTTCGGCAGTCTGGAGGCCATTAGAGATGCCAAAGGAGAACTGTTTGCAGCACTACCAAAAAACGGTCATGCATTCATGAATCATGACAATGCGGCCAGTGAAAGCTTAAAAAATCTCTCTCTGTGCCCTGTGACGACCGTGGGAACGGACGGCAGAGCAAACATTTCCGCTTTCGATATCGAAGAAACAGGAGAAGGCATTCGCTTCACGGTTCGCAATCAGCAATTCGTCGTTCCAATCGCCGGTACGCACACCGTCACGAGCATTCTCTTTGCGATCGGAGTCGCAGAAAAGCTCGGCATGGATCTGAAGACGATCGCGAGTGAGCTTCGGAGCTTCAAACCACTTGCCCGAACCTTCGAAGTAAAACACATTCGAGGCATCACCGTCCTCGATGACACCTACAACGCGAGTCCTGATAGTTTCCGCGCGGCGATTCATTGGGCGCAGTCTCAGCCGGAGCATGAGAAAGTACTACTCACCGACGGCATTATCGAACTCGGATCCAAAGAAGAGTCCGTTCACCGTGAACTGGCGAAAGAAGCGGCAAACGTATTCAGCAAAGTCTGTATTGGCAACGCACGATTCCTCAAGTATTTCAGAAAAAACGGTTTCGGTGATCGTGCCGTCCTACTCTCCACCAAGCCAGCTCCTCTCCATTCCGGAAGTCTCCTCGTCTGCATCGGTCGCGTACCGAGAACTGCGATCGATGAACTGCTTCCAACATCCTGACTTTTCACTTCATCACCTCTTGCTCTCTCCTATCCACCACACCTTCGGACCCCATATCGATGCTGCCTACATGTGCAAAATTCTCGCAGTGTCGTACGCACCACACCAATATGTTCGGGGAAAAAGCATCGAGAAGCTGCGCACCGCACTCTCGAAACAATTCGAGGGAAGTACTGGCCTTTTCGCATCCGGCAGAGAATCGCTTCTTGCCTTGCTGCAAGCCATGAAGCTTCGATCAGGCGAGGAGATCATCGTGCAGGGATACACATGCGTGGTGGTTCCGAACGCCATCCATGCCGCAGGCGGCGTCCCCGTGTATGCGGACCTGAACGAAGAGACGTTAAACCTGACTCCGGAAAGCGTAGAAGCATCTCTGTCGCCACGCACGCGTGCAGTAATCTGCCAGCACACGTTTGGCATACCAAGCGACACAAAAAAACTCCGTGACCTCTGCGATCGACACAAGATTCTTCTGATCGAAGACTGTGCTCATCTGATTCCAGATGAAACAGGACCGAAAGAAATCGGCGTACTCGGCGACGCCGTCATCCTCAGCTTCGGACGTGATAAAGCCATTTCGGGTATTGCAGGCGGAGCAGTCATCACGAGAAATCCTGTATTCAGCGATGCAATACGATCACTCGAATCAAGTGCACTCGATCTTCCATGGCGGGAGGTAGCAAAACTTCTGGAGTACGGCAGCAGAATGCGCTGCATCGTCAGGCCTCTCTCGTGGTGCGGACTCCAAAAACCGATTCTTGCTTTTCTGAATGCGATCGGCCTCTTCTCTCCGATTCTTACCGAAAACGAACGGGAAGGGCACATGTCTCCTCTCCTCCGAAAGCTGCCCAATGCCTGCGCATATCTGGCGCTTCACTCGCTCTCAAGACTTCGGGAGATCAATGATCATCGGCGTATGCTCACGGCGTTCTACCTCGCAGAAGGAGCAGAACGCGGATGGCCAATGCTTTCAGGTATTCACAAGGATCTACCACTTCAAAAATTTCCTCTCTTTGTCTCCGGAGCGAAAGAGAAACGCGTAGTGCTCAGAAAACAGAACATCCATCTCGACGACGGTTGGACTGGCTGCGTCGTGTGTCCGGAGACAGTAAGCATCACGGAAACCGGATACGAAGCAGGATTCGACCCAAATGCAGAAAAAGTCTGCAAGTCAATTCTGTCGCTTCCGACTCATCCAACGATGACGCTTGCACAAGCGAAGAAATTGGTAGAGAGGATCGATGACTTGCTATGATCGCTGCAATGAACATCACCCACGCCACCGACCAGCATGTCTGGGATGCATTCCTTGCGTCGCAACCGTGGAGCCCGTTTCTCCAGAGCTGGACAATGGGTGAGGTGTACCACGATATTCATCAGAGGCCGATCAGACTCATTGCTGAACTGCATGGCACGGTCCATGGAATCTGCTTTGGGCACGTTGTGCATGCGCGCAGGGGAAAACATTTGGCGATTCCGTACGGTCCGGTTGTCGATGAATCGGTGAACAAACATGATGCGATGCTGATCACGCAGGGCTTCATCGCCGCCCTCAAAAAAGAAGCGAGAAAGACCGAGTGTTCGTTCATTCGCGTCAGCCCATTCTGGCCGCAGGGTAGGCACCATGCAGCGGAAGAAGCACTCGGCAGGATGGAATCTCCTCTCCATCTTCTTGCGGAGCACGTGTGGTATCTCCCGCTGCTGGAAAAAGGAGGGAAAGCAAGAAAAGAAGAAGAAATTCTCATGGGGATGCGAAAGACCACTCGTAATCTTATTCGCAGAGCAGAGCGTGATGGCGTGACCGTACGAGCATCGAAGGATGCGACGAAAGATCTGAAGCATTTTCTGCTGTTGCATGAGGAAACACGCAAGAGGCATGGCTTCACACCGTACTCCGATGCATTCTTCACATCTCAAGTGGAACGCTTCGGCAAGAGAAAAGAATGCACGCTGTATCTGGCGGAGTACCAGGAGAAAGTCATTTCGGCCTCCATCCACATGCACTGCTTCGGAGAAACAAGCTACCACCACGGCGCAAGTGACAGTGAGCACAGTAAAATCCCCGCCAGTTATCTTCTGCAGTGGACAGCAATCTGCGATGCTCTGAAGCGCGGCGACCGCATCTACAACTTCTGGGGTATTGCTCCCATTACCCCTCACCCTATCCCGCATCCCTTCTCAGGCGTTACTCTCTTCAAAACAGGCTTCGGAGGCACTGTTCTGAATCTTGTTCACTGCAAAGACACACCTGTGACCAAGAAATACTGGCTGACGTATGCATTTGAGAGAGTGCGGAAGTGGCGGAGAGGATTTTAACCCACTACAATCGTTCCATGCCTTCTGCAAAATCCACTCCCGTACCGGAAACAATCGAAGTCAAACTCGACAAGATCCTTCATCATCTTGAGAGTCTCGACAAACGGGACAAGTGGAGAACCGTCGGAGGTTTCTTCAAATTCATCATCAGTATCATCCCCATCCTTTTCCTGCTTGGAAGTGCATGGTATTTCATTCAGAACGGTGCAGACATCATGAAGATGATCGCCGACCAAGCCGCCTCTTCCGCAGCGGCATACACGAAGGAACAAAGCTCGGGGATGTTCGATCAGCTCATGAAGCAGGTCACGGTACCGAAGAAATGATCGAAAAACTGATCTGTCAGTGGGCAGAGGCAGGATATCTGGATGAAGAACTGACGCTGATCAATGCATGCATTGAAAGCAGACCTGCAGAAGTAGGTATTCACCTGAAAGCAATGACCGGTGAATTCAAGGAGCTTATTGCTCATCAGTTCTTACAAGTCGCGCTCCTCCGTCAAACAAAGCGCGAGGCCCCATCCGTCCAAGATTTTAAGGCATCACTCCGTCGCACGATTGATGACGGGAGATTCCAAACAAATGTATGGAGCTATCTTGATATTATGGATGAGATACATACTGAAGATTCTGATGAGCAGGATGAATTGTAAGAACAATCTCAGCGAAAAGTATTGCAAGCAAAACATCCAAGACATGCTTTGCTAAACAAAAGGACGTCGCGAAGGCAAGCTCCGCTTGCCTGGAGCGACTCAGCTTCAGGGAGAGCCCGCGAGAGGGACGAAGTCCCTTTCGCGATCTTTGCAAAAGAGCGAAGGACCCCCATCCCCCGCTCTTGGTCGGTTTCGATAATGAACCTCATTCACTTCGACAGCTTCACGATGTCATCCGGCGTCATGCCCGAGGTCACATAAAGACTCGGAAGCCGCAGAAACTGACTTCTCGTAAATTTCTTGTCAGGCGTCTGCGTCAGGCCGAACAAATACCCGAGGTCACTCGCCTGCTTGAGGATGCGATCGTTCACGCCGCTGCTTGGATACGCGACGGCGTAGACCTCACGCTTGCTTAGGTCCTCGATGAGCTTCTTGCTCTGTCCAAGCTCCAGCATCATCTGTGAGTCCGTCATGGATCGAAGGTCGTCTCCGGTATGACCTGCAGACTGTAAATCGTTGCCATTGGCGAGCAGATTCAAAATCATCTTCTCGGTAATACCCGAAAGTCCGATGTCCTTGGTGCGAAGGAAGAGCGTCGCGCCCACTCCCGCCCCCTGCAACGCATCACTTACCGAACGAACGTTCTTAGCAGTGACGCCAACCACCGTCAGAATCACCGTATCTGGGCTGATGCGCGCATCGCGCGTTTCCTGAGCAAGAACGATGTCCTGGAGGGCCTTCATCGTCAGAATTTTCTTGCCTGCTGCCTTCAATGCGGCAGTGTGCTTGAGAAGCGCTGCAATGCTTGCGCTGTCATCCGCCTGATACTGCAGAATCGGTACCGCATACTCGTCCTGCCTCACGAGAAACGCAGGGAGAAAGGGCTTCAGATACTGAGAAGAAACATACCCCTCCTTCCCGTCGTACGAGACTCTCGCCCACTCCCCGCTGATCGAAAGAGGCTTCAGAATGGTCTGCCCCGGAAGCTCGCCGATCTTCTCGGCCTGCGTCGAAGGATCCTTGCGAATATTCAGAAACTGAAAGTCTACGAAATACTTCCCCTCGAATTTCTTCTTCTCCTCGGCCAACTTGGCCTCCTGCACAAGCTTTGCGACATAGCGGAATGCAACGAAGCCCTCTTTCTTGTTCATCAGCTTCACCTTCGCCCACTCCGCATTGGGCGTATCGACGACCACAAGCACATCTCCCTGGTTTAATCTCTCCACGAGAGGAGAACTGACGCTCATCGACTCCCGAACGTTCAGGAACGGATTATTGACCTTATAGAGATTCTCCCCCTGGTCCTGCACCGCCAACCGGAGCTGATCGTAGAGAGCCTGCTTCTCCTTGTTCGGCGTCACGACCACCTCTTCACTGAGAACGGATCCGGATGCCCCTCCAATCCTGAGAACAGGAGTGTCGCCTTCGGAGGCATTCCCGATGAACGGCTTGGTCAGATCCAGGCTCCCTGTTCCCGCAAACTCCGCTACCTGCTGCAGATCCTCCTCTGTGAACGTGAAATCCTCGAAGCTTTTTTCAGGCTCCTGAGGAGAGCAACCTGCGAAGAGAATGCCGAATGATACTACGAGGAGAAAAAAAGTAATGGAACGGGGCATGGGGTAAGAGGGAAAAAACTGTTACATGCGTTCGGGAACGCGAAGAGTGAGAATAGAAGCGCCGATTTTCAGAATCTCGGCAGTGCAAGCAGTGAGGTACAAGCGAAAATCCCTGGTCACGCCTTCGGTACTCAAAATCTCATCCGATGCGTAGAACGAATTGAACGCCTGACAGAGTTCGTACAGGTACGTCGTGAGCGTGTGCGGCAAATGCTCCCTTCTCGCCGCCTCGACAGTATCGCCAAAAAGAAAGAGTAACTTCAAAAGATGCCTCTCCTTCGCCGTAAGCACGGTGACCCGAACGTCAGCACCCTCGCTTCCCGATTTTCTGAGAACCGATCTGGCGCGTGCATACGTATACTGCAGATACGGTGCGCTGTTTCCCTCGAAACTGAGCATCTTGTCCCAATCGAAGACCATATCCATCCTCCGATTCTGACTGAGAACGCCGTACACGACGGCACCCACTCCCATCATCTCGGCAAGCTCCTTGGGGTCATCCGTCTGTATCTTCGCTCCGCGCTCGGCGATGATCGCACTCGCACGCTTCACGGCCTCGTCCAGAACATCATCGAGCTTCAGGATGTTTCCCTTGCGCGTGCTCATGCTCTTGTCCGCAAAACGCATGCGACCGAAGATGACATGTTCAAGATGCGGCAAATCCCAACCAAGGAGCCTCACCGTCTCGAAAAGCTGCTGAAAATGCAGTTGCTGCGCAACGTCCACGACATACAGAATGGCTTCCGGATGCCATTCATCGATCCGATAGCGAATCGTAGCAAGATCGCGCGTGAGGTAGATGGTGGAACCGTCCGCCTTCACGGCAATCGCAGGAGGCATCTTCAGTTCTTCCGCAAAATTCACGATGAGCGCTCCCTCCTTTCCCTCCTGCAGCACTCCTTTTCTCTTTCCTTCCTCGATGATCGGCGACATCAATAATTCGTAGAAGCTCTCCCCCATCGTCCGATCAAATCGAACGGAGAGACGTGTGTAGAGATCATCCATCGAACGCATGGTGATATCGACCACGGCTTTCCAGAACGAACGCAGTTTTTTATCCCCTTTTTCCAGCGCCGCGAATGCGCTGCGTCCTAGATCCTCGAGTCCGGCGTTCTTTTCTAATTCGTCGTGAAACCTGACATAGAGCGAAAGCAACTCATCAATGGAATGTTCTTCGATGGGCTTCGTTCCCCACTGTTCATAGGCAACCGCCAATTTCCCAAACTGTGTTCCCCAGTCACCAATGTGGTTTACGGACACCGTCTCAAAGCCGCGATGCTTGTACAGATTGACTATCGACTGACCGATCACCGTGCTGAGAATGTGATGGATGCCGAGAGGCTTTGCGATGTTCGGCGCAGAGTAATCGACGACGATGGGTTTTGATTTTCGCTTCTTCATGGGAACGCTTGCCGTTCTCACGGACTTCAAACCTGCGATGATCGCATCAGTCGTGAGTGTGACATTCACAAATCCGGCTCCTGCGACTTCCACCTTTTCCACACCCTGCGTATCCCGAAGTGCTGATACAAGTATTTCAGCAATGGCACGGGGGGATGATCCGACTTTCTTGGCAAGTTGAAGCGCAGCAGAAGTTGCCAAGTCTCCTCTTCCATCTTCAAAATTGACATCAAAGTGGACAGTTGTCGATAGTCCAAATTTTTCCTTCAAAATTTTCTCCGCAGTACCCTGTAATGTATCTCTGATATCGAACAAAGGAAGTGATCAGGAAAACCTGGCAACTGTATACTGAAAATACAGATTTCCTAATCGAATCAATAATTTGTTCTTGATCACTCTTTTTCTTCATTGTTTAACATAGTTTTGTACAAAAAATGTATGCACAATCGTACACCTGATTTTGCATACAAAATATGATCGATCCTGTGGAAAACTCTGTGGATTATTTGTGAACAACACCCATTTATTCTTTTCTGTTAGCAATAAAAGAGAGAGGTACTTCACATAATTCAAAAATTAGTGTATAATAATCATAAAGATGAAATATATTTCATTCTCCGTAGCGCTTCTTTCACTCCTCATTCTCATAGGATGTAGTTCTGGTAATGATGGAACCAAAGAAAAAATCCAAGTAAGCGGTGGTCGAAGCGCCCTCTTTTCCATCGATCGACTGATCGCGGACTCGACTAAATTGCAAATCTCAAGACGCGCAGCTCTGCTCGGAGTCTTTGTCACGGAATACATTTCCTTCGCGCAAACCGCGATGGCTGCACAGGGAGCACTGACAGGCATCGCGGTCGATCAGCATCTGATGCAAGTACAGCATACGGTCACCGATCCGGATTTCAATCTTCTGCAAGCCTTTGCTGACGCGTTGGAAGTCGACGTCTCAGACCTCCTCAACCGCAGTACGGACCGTGAACAGGCACTGAGTGCGTACACAACAGCTCTTACGAACGTCGCCGCGCGGAGCAATGACCGATATCAGGAATTGAGTATCGCTGAAGACGAACTGAAAGCACTGCTGCGAACTCAGGGAAAGGAGAGGACGGATGCAGAGCGTGCGCTGAAGAACGCCATCAAAGACAAGGAATTCTCGCAGGCAGGAGAGCTTCAGAAAACGGTGCTGGAGAAACAAAAAATCTACGCAGAGACGGATCTGAAGCGAAAACAGACTGAAGATGTCCTTTCAACATTGAACACTCTTCTCACTCTGTATAAGGAAAAAATCCTGGCTATTCGCCAGAATCGAGAGATTCTCATTTCGGGCAACCGCATCGTCGACGTTCCGGGAATCGAAGACCTCAAGATCATTGAGAGACAAAAGAAAAATAGCAGAACACAGCGTAAGACCGGCAATGAATTTGACAGCCTCTTCGAGGGAGCAGGGCTTCTCTAAGGGCAAAAGGGGGTGAGAGGACCATTGTCGAGACCTCTTCCAAATCCAGCCGTTTTCTGCTATACTGATCTGATGGTTCCAAACGCTTCAGAAACACCAAAAACGGCTACCCAGAAAAGCCCGGGAAAGCTTCTAGACACCTTGGATGAAGTACTGGGACTTCATCAGAATCTTACGAGCATCATCGACTCGGAAGCAGACAGCGCTTTCACCACGGAAGAACGGGATGTCATCAAGCGATATGAGGAGGGTGTGCAGAAGCTCATCGATGTCATTTCGCCGTCGGGACTGAAGTTCGACCGCAAGATGATCGAACTGAACGACCAGCTCGTGGCGCGCAGCTTCTACACCTACAACTGGCCGAGTCAAATCTACCCGAACTGGCTTTCGCAGCTCATTAACTTCGACATCCAAATCGATATTTCGATGTTCATCTATCCTGCATCGAACAAGGTCATCATGAAGATGCTCCGAAAGAAAGTTGCCGAAATGAGAAGTAGCATTCGTATCCTGCAACAGCGCGGCATCGTCCGCGATCCGGCGATCGAAGCCGCACTGCAAGATGCAGAAGAGCTGAGAGATCTCCTCGCGAGAGGATCGGAGAAGCTCTTCCAGCTCGGTTTCTACTTCACGATTTACGCCGAGAACGAAGTGCGACTGAAGAAAATTCAAACGGACGTCGAGGCGATCCTCGGAGGAAAACTTATCCTCACGAAACCGGCGGCCTTCCAGATGGAACACGGCTGGAACAGCTGCCTCCCCTACTGCTTGGATGAACTCGATTTCAATCGAAACATGAACACGCAAGCCCTAGCGACAAGCTTTCCGTTCAGCTCTTCGGATCTCACGGACGACCACGGCATTCTCTACGGCATCAACCGCCACAACGACTCGCTCATCATCTTCGACAGGTTCGATCTGCCGAACGCCAACTCGAACGTCTTCGCAACATCCGGTGCCGGCAAATCGTACGTGGTGAAGCTGGAAATTTTGCGCTCCCTCATTCAGGGAGTGCAAGCCTACGTCATCGATCCTGAAAACGAGTACGTCGACCTCTGCAAAACGGTCGGTGGCGCGATGATCCCGATCTCTCTCGAGAGTAGTTTCCGCATCAATCCGTTCGATCTCCCGAACGCCATCCGCGGCGATGAAGCGGAAACCGGAGAAGTGCTCCGCGGAGCCGTCATCAATCTGCATGGACTCTTCAAACTCATGCTCGGAAGCACCACTCCTTCCGAAGAAGGTATCCTCGATAAAGCCCTGCTCGACACCTATGCACTCAAGGGCATCACACTTGGCACGCTGGACCCGGGAAAGATGGAAGTGCCGATCATGAGCGACCTTATCGATGTGCTGATGACTACACAAGGAGGCGAGACCATGGCCCAAACCTTGCAAAAATATACGACAGGAAGCTTCTCAGGGCTCTTCGACAGACGCACGAATATCGAGCTCGATAAAGAAATGGTGGTGTTCCAGATCAGAGACCTCGAAGATACGCTCCGACCCATCGCCATCTACGTCGTGCTGAACTTCCTGTGGAACCGCATCCGTTCCGACATGCGCAAGCGTCTTCTCGTCGTGGATGAAGCATGGAACCTGATGCAGTACGAAGATTCGGCGCAATTTCTCTACGGACTCATCAAACGCGCGCGCAAGTACTACCTCGGCGTTACGACCATCACACAGGACATCGACGACTTCATGAACTCTCCGTACGGCAAGCCGATCATCAGCAACACGTCATTGCAAATGCTCCTCAAACAGTCTGCATCCAGCGTCGATAACCTTGCCAAGCTCTTCTTCCTCACTGAAGGCGAAAAATATCTGCTCCTCAACTCCGGTGTGGGGCAAGGACTCTTGTTTGCAGGAAACACGCACGTAGCCATTCAAGTCGTCGCGAGTGCGAGTGAGCACAACATCATCACCACAAAACCGGAAGAGGTAATGAAGAAAAAACAGGTGGAGAAAGACGAGCGCGCAAACGAAGCGGGCGCAAGCGGAAAGGCAAACGAGTAATACTACTGTTGCACCTTCCACCGCACCTCCGGGACCAACTTCCCCTCAACCGCAAAGCCCGCGGCTTTCTTGTGACCACCGCCCTGAAAGGCCGACGCCATCTTCGCAACATCGACATCTTCCCTAAGGGTGCGAAGGGAACCCTTCACCTTGCCCCCTCGTTCGGTAAGAACGAGGGAAAATCTCATCCCCGGAACGGCATTCACGTAATCGATCGCTCCGGTCAGCTCCGAATAGTCCGCACCGGCGGCGAGGAAATCGTTCTCGGTAAGGGCGGAAATTGCACCGCCCTCATCTGTAATGGAAATTTTCTCAAGTACCCTCCCCCACAACCTAAGTGTCGAAATCTTCGCAGATCGAAAAACGGAGCGAGTCATCACCTGATGATTCGCACCCGCTCGCAGAAGGCGAGCCACCGTCCGATACACCCGCGACGTGGTATTGCTGTGCAGTAGTCCTCCGGTATCCGTATACACGCCGGTGAGCAAGCACGTGGCAATCTGGCTCGAGAGAGGTAATCCTGCCACCTCAGCAAAATCCACAATGATTTCGCATGTCGATGCAGCATCAGGAACGACGAAGTTCACTGAACCGAATCCCATGTTCGTCGCATGGTGATCGAAACAGATGGAAGGCCATGTCCCACCAAATATCTGAGGAAAACTCTCGTGGTACTCGGTGAGCTTTGGATCGGCACAGTCGACGAAGATGAAGACATCACCTTCCTGCGGGTTCAACTCAGTCTCGATGCTCGCAGCGGATGGAAGGTAACTGAACACCGGAGGTGCAGGGTCTACGCAGTAAAGCTTCACAGGAGTATCGGGGGCGATGAGAGGGAGCAGTTCGGCAATCCCGGTAATCGCTCCGATGGCATCTCCGTCAGGATTGCGATGGCACATGCAACAGAGCCGCTTGGCACCCTTCACCAATGCAAGCGCCGATTGAACAGTTGCTGTCTCAAGCATAAGGGGGCGAGTGTACGTCGCCGAGGTAGACCGCTCAACATCACTGGTCTTTTAAAATCGGAACATTGTTTCGTGATGACATACTGTTCAGATCGACCTCAACAATGTGTCGAGTCTGTCGACCTTCTGCCCCTCCGTATCGACATGAAAGCGAAGCAGTGGCACCCGGTGAACCTGCAAGGCCGCGGCAAGCTCGCGGCGCATGCGGCTTTTTCTCGAAGCAAGAAATTTCACAGCCGCTTCGCTCCTATCGACCGCACTCACAAAGATATCGGCGTAACTGAGGTCCGTACTCACTTTCACATCCGCAACGCTCACAAGTCCTGAAACGGTTGGAGGGACTTCGATGGCGATCTTCGCGACAAGCGAACGGATGATGCCGGCGATTTGAGGGGCGCGATGAGACAAGAAAGAATGTAGAATGGGAAATGTACCGCAAACCATGTCTCAGCACAAAGCAGTCTCCGTCGTTTTCCTCGGCACATCCGCATTCGCAGTTCCGTGCGTCAAAATACTTGCAGCTGACAAGTTTTTCGACGTGAAACTGGTCATTACACAGCCCGATCGTCCCGTTGGAAGAAAACAAATCGTCACCCCGTCACCGATCAAAATCGCAGCGCTAGAACTTGGTTTGAGCATTGGACAACCTGAGAAAATCAATACTTCATTCTCCATTCTTTCTTCTCAATTTCCCCGTCCCGACTTTCTCGTCGTCGTCTCCTACGGTCAAATTCTTTCGGAGGAAGTTCTCGCATGGCCGACGATCGCTGCCGTCAATGTTCACGCTTCGCTGCTGCCTTCACTGCGGGGCGCTTCGCCGATCCAACATGCGATCCTTCAAGGACTCTCTGAAACTGGAGTGACCGTTCAGCGCATGGTACGAGAGCTCGATGCGGGGCCGATCTTGAACCGACAATCGATCGCACTCGACCCGCGCGAAACGTTCGAGAGCCTGCATGACAAACTTTCACTCCTCGGTGCGGACCTTCTGAAGAGAACGCTGGCAGCATCTCTACACGAGAAGGTGCAAGATCATCGTCTGGCAACCTTCTGCAAGAAACTGCAGACGACGGACGGAATCATCGACCCTTCCGTCATGACTGCAACCCACATCGACAGAATGGTGCGTGCGCTTCACCCTTCGCCGGGTGTACGCTATGGCGAAGCGAAGATCCTCTGTTCGGATCTGAAGGAAACCTCCGAGAGTTTTCCTCTTCCCTGCGCAGAATCCTCCACGCTCTTCATCTCGAAGATCCAACCCGCTGGAGGCAAACCGATGAACGGAAAGGAGTATCTTCGCGGACATGCGATTCCATCGACCGCCACATGAAAGAATTGTTTGCACCGATCATCGTCGTCATCCTGCTCCTGACGCAAGGAACTGCGTATGCGATTGCCAATGATCAAGATACGGACGGGGACGGCATACCGGATCTTCAGGAAGACAAGAACGGAAACGGAATTCTGGATACGGGAGAAACCGATCAGTTCAATACCGATTCGGATGGAGGAGGTGAATCCGACGGATCCGAAGTGCGTGCCAGTCGCAATCCGCTCGATCGCACGGACGATCTGACGATGGATACAGACGGCGACGGATGGGTAAACGGCATCGAACTGATCCACAGTACGGACCCGAAGAAATCTGATACCGACGGCGACGGCATGATCGACCCGCTCGATCCGTTCCCGCTCGACGCCAGATACTCGACCGATGCGGATCGCAACGGCCTTCCCGACGACTGGGAGCAGAGCACGCAGCTGAACCAGCAAACGCTCCCCCAGAGCAGAGTCGACGATCCGGACGGCGACGGCCTGACGAACGTCGAAGAACTCTCGAGGGGCACGAATCCCGTAGAATCGGACTCGGATCGCGACGGTATCGACGATAAAACCGAGCTGGCAGAAGGAACGAATGCGCGTGAGAACCCCTGCTTCCTGTACGCCCGTGAAGATCGTCCGTTTCACGATACGAAGGACCACTGGTCCGCCGCCGCAGTTTCGATCCTCAAGAGTATCCGTATCCTTCCTCAGAAAATGCCGCTGGTCCGCGGCTACAGCGTACAAACGGACAGCGGCACTTCCACCCTCTTCTCTCCGGACACGCCAATTACACGGTTCGAATTCTTGAAGATGATCCTCCTCTCGACCTGCACACACTTCGTCACGGCCACCGACCGAGAGAAGCAATTCACCGATGTCATGAACGAATCATTCGTGGGCGAAAGTGAAGATGTGGCATTCCGACGACAGGTCATCTACACCTCCGTACACTTCGGGGTCACCTCGGGATACGGTGACGGATCCTTCAAGCCGAATGCGAACGTCAATCGTGCGGAAGCGGTGAAGATTCTTATCCTCGCAGCGCAATTTTCTCCGCTCGCCTCGAGCGGGACGACACTCTCGTTCTCGGATGTACGAGAAGAAACCGACTGGTTTGCTCCTTATGTGAAAACGGCCGCGGACCGCGAGATCGTCCGCGGATTTCCCGATGGCACCTTCCGACCCGATCAGCCGATCACGCGTGCAGAGGCTGCGAAGATTATCGTCAGTGTGATGCGGCAAAACCCCCAAGTGAACGGGTACGTGTTGCCAAGTGAATAACAAAACCAAGGAAAACAAAGATTCCAAAGAACCCAACGAAGTTTCTGCTTGTTGAGCTCCTTGGCTTCTTCGGTTTCATTGGATTCCTCTTTATTCCTTATAACTTGGTCTGCATCTCTTGCAACGCTGCAATAAAAGCGGGGAGATCTTCGACATCGAAGATGATCGTGGTCTTCTGTCCACCACGGGACTTCTCGGAGACTTTCAGAAACTTGCCGCTTCCACTCTGCTTCAAATCGATGTAGAACGTGCGCTGGCGTGCGCGAATGGTCACGGAATGAAGCTCCTGGCCGTAGCGACTGCCTGCCCCATCACCCGCGGGACGCGGGGGACGAGCGGATGGAGCTTCGGTAAAGCTGGAGGTCGGAGCGAGCGGATCGTCGCTTCCCGGATTCGCGAGGTCTGCCATCGGATCGAACATAGAAAGATGAGAAAAGAAGTAAGAACGCTCCCTCCTGCCTGCCGGCAGGCAGGTCTTCACCCATTTCAGACATTCTCGATGCTGTCATGCATGAATACTCGGGAGTTGATAACAGTATACCATACGACGAATCATCCTAGGAAACAGGCTTTTCAAGTGGTGGAAACAGTATCGACGGCTCCCCCACGCTCTTCCAGTCCTTCACACCTCCCCACTGCTTCATCTCGTTCGTAATGACGAAATTCTTCTCCGGCATTTTCTCCGCATACGACAATCCAAGCTGTTTGCTCATGCCCTGAGCTGACTGCGGAATGAAGGGAAGAAGCATGAGAGAAACATGTCGGAGCATTTCTGCATATTGGGAGAGAACCTTCGTTCTTTCCACCCCCTTCGTTTTCCACGGGGCGGCATCACTGAATCCGGCATTGATACGATCGATCCATGCCGTGACCTGCTGTATGGCCTTATGCAATTCAAAGCCCTGGAATGCTCCTTCGTACTCTTTCCACTGTGCAGTCACCTCATCAATCAGCGCTTCCGTAGTCTCGATCAGTAACTCTGCATCGTCTTTCTTGATCATGACAAGCACACGATTGAGCATATTCCCCAATTGATTGCGCAGCTTGCTGTTGTAGAGCTCATCAATACGTTTCCAGCTGAAATCTCCATCATTGCCGACGTGCACCTCCGAACTCAGGTAGAAGCGAAGCGGATCGGGATTGCCCTGAAAGTGTGCAAGGACATCATCCGGCTTCACGACGTTTCCAAGAGACTTGCTCATCTTTTTCCCTTCACTCGTGAGGAAGCCATGAATGAGGAGTTGATCAGGAGTTTTCACACCTGCATCCTTTAACATCACCGGCCAAATGAGTGCGTGAAACCGAGCGATATCCTTGCCGATCACGTGGGTGACCGTCCCCTGCTCCCAGAACTTCTTGTTCTCATCGTGATCCGTAAAGTATCCAAGACCCGAAATGTAGTTCGTGAGTGCATCGCACCACACATACATCGTCTGCTCTTCGTCGCCCGGAACCGGAATACCCCACGAGAGACTGCTCTTCGGACGAGAGAACGAAACGTCTTCCAGTCCCTGTTTCAGAAGCGAAAATGTCTCGTTCTCGCGAAATGACGGAATAATCCTATACGTTGTCTCCAGTAATTTCTGAAGATTCTTACCCTCCTCACGTAGCGCAAAGAACCAGTTCTCCTCCTTCACCTCCTGCGGAGGCATCTGATGATCCGGACACTTTCCGTCCACAAGATCCTTTTTGGTCACAAAACGCTCGCATCCACTACAGTAGAGCCCCGTATACGTCCGCTTCTCGAGAACTCCCGCTTCCTGCAACTTCTTCCAGAGCGCCCTCACCGTCGGCCAATGCGTGCTTTGATCCGACGTGCGAATGAAAACGTCCGCGGAGATCCCAAGCTTGTCGTAGAGATCGCGAAACAGAAGAACATTGGCGTCGACGAGCGCCCTCGGAGTCACCTGTGCACGTTCTGCTGTTTGCTGAATCTTAATACCATGCTCATCCGTCCCGATTTGAAACCGAACATCATCACCGCGCAGTCGAAACCAGCGAACGATGGTATCAGCTAACACTTTCTCAAGAACGTGCCCCATGTGAGGCGCTGCATTGGGATAATCGATAGCCGTGGTGACATATTGACGCTTCTCCATGCGACCCAGCTTAAAGCCTTACGATCAAAGCTCAAAGCTCT
>SXGU01008261.1_pt1 | contig 21276 bp, 20 predicted proteins | sample 3174531 | NCBI WGS metagenome assembly SXGU01 (sample SAMN11356863, study PRJNA531348) | freshwater metagenome | isolation source: freshwater sample F1-140 | place: China: Fuxian Lake, Yuxi | collected 2017-12-25 | reverse complement strand
TGGGAAGAGACGCAGTTGAAGGCAAAAAGATTGCTAGCGATCGCATCAGGTGGGGTGTTATGAAGGTTCTAATAAATGGTGAGATCATCAGCAATCCGCTAACTCTGCCCTTTTCGGAGTCATTATTAAGAGGTGATGGATTATTTGAAACCATACTTGGCATCGATCAAGCACCGATTGCTTGGGAGAGACATTATGCTCGACTTGCAAATGCAGCAGCGCAGTTATTAATTTCTATACCAGCGCGCATTGACCTAGATCTAGGCATAGCAAAGGTGCTGGCAGAGGCTGCTGGAAAATCAAAGATCAGGCTCACTGTTTTAGCTGATGGCAACTGGATGATTTCAGCAGAGGCGTTTGTCGCAAGTGATAAGCCGGTTAGCTTGATGAGAATGAAGGAGGCTGTAAGTTCTAAGGCGGTGCTCTCTGGAGTTAAATCAATATCTTACGGGCAATCCATGATGGCAGTTAGGCGAGCACAGGCGGTTGGATACACGGATGCTATTTTTGTTAATGAAAATGATCATGTAGTTGAAACTGGATTTTCTAATCTTTTGATTCTTACCAACGAGGGCTTTACCACCCCAGCTCTTGAATCAGGCTGTTTACCAGGAGTAATGCGAGAAATACTGATTAACTCATTTGGGGTGAGCCAATCATTATTCAATTACAAACAGTTGCTGCAAGCACAAGGGATTTATACCTGCTCCTCGATTCGCTTGATCCAGCCGGTAAGTAAGGTTGATGAAATACTCTTTAATGAAAATCAGAAGGGAGCAGAGTTAATTAGTGATTTGAGTAAGTTATTAACCAGTAAGATAAACCTATGAACTCAATGGTCAAAAGAGTAATAGTTGGAGTTCTAGGTGGTGTAATCACATTACTTGGTGTTGTTGCTTTAGTTGCCCCTGGTCCTGGTTGGTTGATCGTATTTACTGGGCTAGGAATTTTAGCCTCTGAGTTTGCATGGGCGGCCCGGCTACTTCGGCAAGCAAAGAATGTAGCAAATCAGGCAGCTGATGCGGTGAAGATTAAGAAACGGCATCGACTGATGATTGTTGCCGCGCTTACTTTCGCTTCACTGGTTTTACTGGTTTTCTGGTACGCATCTACTCGTTAATCACACTTCTTTATCACCCGCTTTGCTAACCTAGCGGTATGTCCGCCCAAATCAAGATCACCGTCGATGGCAAATCTCAAACAGTCACCGCTGATCAAAAGCCAACTCACCTGTTTGAAGATCAAAAAGATGTAGTCATTTGTCGGGTTAATGGTGAGCTTAGGGATCTTTGGAGTGAGCTTGCAGATGGTGATCTTGTTGAGTCAGTTTTAATCTCATCAGCTGATGGTCTTAATGTCCTGCGCCATTCCACCGCACATGTTTTAGCCCAGGCAGTGCAAGAGGTATTTCCGCAAACAAAACTGGGAATCGGACCACCAATAACTGATGGCTTTTACTATGACTTTGACCCAAAGAATCCTTTCACACCCGATGATCTAGAAAAACTTGAAAGTGCAATGCGAAAAATTATCAAGGCTGGGCAAAGGTTTCGTCGTCGGGTGGTAAGTCAAAAAGAGGGATTAACAGAGTTAAAGTATGAACCTTATAAATGTGAATTAATTAGTTTGAAATCTAATGATGCTAATGATGAATCAAGTGTTGAGGTGGGTGGATCGGTATTAACTATTTATGACAACTTAGGCAGAGATGGCAATCCAGTTTGGCGAGATTTATGCCGAGGTCCACATTTACCATCTACAAAATATATTCCAGCATTTAAATTAATGCGAGCAGCAGGGGCCTACTGGCGCGGATCTGAAAAAAATCCAATGTTGCAGAGAATTTACGGTACTGCGTGGCCAACTCAAGAGGGGCTGGATCAATATTTACATCTACTAGCGGAGGCGGAAAAGCGAGATCATCGAAAGTTAGGCGCCGAGTTAGATTTGTTTTCATTCCCAGAGGAGATTGGTTCAGGACTTGCTGTCTTTCACCCAAAGGGTGGAATTGTCAGAAAGACTATGGAGGATTACTCAAGAAAGCGGCATGAGGAGGAGGATTATCAATTTGTTTATTCACCTCACCTGACTAAAGCAGCGCTCTTTGAAACCAGCGGACATTTGCAATGGTATGCAGATGGAATGTATCCACCGATGGTGATGGATGAAGAGTTACATGCAGATGGCACAATTAAAAGAGCTGGCCAAAAGTACTACATGAAACCGATGAACTGTCCGTTTCATAATCTTATTTACCAGTCAACCCCAAAGTCTTACCGAGATCTACCACTTAGATTATTTGAGTTCGGCACCGTATATCGATATGAAAAATCAGGGGTAGTTCACGGCATAACTAGAGCCAGAGGTTTCACCCAAGATGACGCACATATTTATTGCACCCAAGAGCAAATGGCAGATGAATTGGATTCATTGCTTACCTTTGTTTTAAATCTGCTGCGTGATTATGGTTTATCTGACTTTTATCTTGAACTATCAACTAGAAACCCAGAGAAAACGGTTGGGGATGAGAAAGATTGGGCAAGTGCCACTGAGGCCTTAAAAAAAGCTGCTGAGAAACAAAAACTAGAGTTTGTGATGGATCCAGGTGGAGCGGCTTTTTATGGTCCAAAGATCTCAGTTCAGGTAAAGGATGCAATTGGTCGCACCTGGCAGATGTCTACAATTCAGGTTGATTTCCAACTTCCACAAAGATTTGATTTAGGTTACGCAGCATCTGATGGCAGCAGAAAGCAACCAGTAATGATTCACCGGGCATTATTTGGTTCGATTGAAAGATTTTTTGGTGTCTTAACTGAGCATTATGCAGGTGCTTTTCCACCGTGGTTAGCGCCAGTGCAGGTTAGGGCAATACCAGTTGCTGATTCAATAATTCCGTATCTCAGTGATGTGTTACTTCAATTTAAGAAAGCTGGTATTCGAATTGACATTGATAGCTCAGATGATCGGATGCAGAAAAAAGTCCGAAATGCCCAGCTTGAAAAGATTCCATTTATGATGATAGCTGGTGATGAGGATATGGCTTTAAATGCAGTTTCATTCAGATATCGAAATGGTGAGCAGAAGAATCAAATACCTATTAAGGCGGCAATTGAAGAAGTTTTGGCAGCTATCAAAGATCGTAAACAAATTTGATGAGTGATCAATCAATTACTGGTGGGGCAGGGATGCCAGATGGTTGGCAGAGGTTGTGGGCACCGCATCGGATGTCTTATTTAGAAGGAGAGAATCGACCTCTTCCTGAAAATGAGGTTGTTTGTCCATTCTGTAAAATTACAGATTTGCCAGATCCGCAAGCATTAATAGTTACCAGAGGCAAAGAGGCGTATGTGGTGATGAATCTTTACCCGTATAACGCTGGTCACTTACTAGTTTGCACAAATCGGCATGTTGCAGAGCTACCAGAGTTAACTCCAGCTGAGCGCAATGAGGTTTCAGAATTAACTTCACATGCAATGAAGGTTTTACGAAAGGTTGGCAGAGCGGTGGGATTCAATATTGGTATCAATCAGGGCAGTGTTTCTGGTGCTGGGATTGCTGGTCACTTTCATCAACACATAGTTCCGCGCTGGAGCGGAGATTCAAACTTCATGCCAATAATTGGCAAAACCAAGGTAATACCAAAGTTATTGCAAGAGAGCAGAGAACAATTAGCTGCGGGTTGGAATCAAATCTAAGAAGTGTTTTATCTCTGCCACACCCAACTTGTTTTTAAGAATTAGTGGGATTGCTGGAATTATTAGACCGGCAGGAAATTGATCCCAACCACCTTCTGCCAAAGCATTATGAAGCTCCTCTTTAAACTCTAAAATTAACTCGCGGTGCTCTGAGTCGCTGGGGATTTTAGCTGATGCGGTAGAGGAGTAATCTGTGATCATCTGATCTTCAAGATTTATTAGCGCAGTTGGCTTACCATTATCTGCGTGTAAAACTAGATATGGAGTAAGAACTGGCTCCAACATTTTCCCAACTATGACACTCATATCCTCAAAATCCACATCACCATCCTCAAAATCGACCACTGCAACAATGGTTGGAACATATAACTCTCGAAAAGTATTCCACTGTGCAACTAGATTTGGATCAATTCCAGTTTTTGCACTAGCAACTACCACAACAACATCTGCAGTAATTAAGGATGGATCATCAATTTTGGCAGCTGGCAGTCCAAGTACGGTGCTGATTTCCTCTTTCCCAGGAGATATTCCCAAGACAAACCGTGCGTTAATTAGGTCGGCCATGATCTATAAGCCTACGATGGGAATTATGTTGCAGCGTTCATTGCGTGATCCTGTCGCCAAAATTATTGCGCCATTGGTCAAAACTTTGATCAAAATGAGGGTCAGTGCCAACCAAATCTCAGCTATTGGTGGGTTAGGCAGTGTTGCTAGCGCACTTTATTTTTTCTCCAATGGCCGCTTTTTCATCGGAGTTATTTGGGTCAGTGTCTTTGTCGCATTTGATTTATTTGATGGGGCGGTAGCTAGAGCGTCCAATAAAGGGACAAGTAAATGGGGAGCACTGCTTGACTCAACGCTAGATCGATTAAGTGATGCTGCGATATTTATTGGCGCACTTATTTACTTTATTGATCAAAATGATCAATTGGTACCAGTTTTACTGATTGCTACATTCGCTTCCTTCATGGTTTCGTATATCAAAGCTCGCGCTGAATCATTGTTAATCAAATGCGAAGGTGGTTTAGCAGAAAGAGGTGAGCGGGTACTCATAATTCTTACCGCTTACGGCTTGCATGGACTTGGAGTTGACCACGCGATGGCAGTGGGTATTTGGACACTTGCGTTAATTTCTATCTTCACGATGATTCAAAGAATGATGATTGTTTATAAAGCGGTGAAATAAATGTATTTGCTCTATCTGCTGGTATGGCGATTGATCGGAGTGCTACCAGAAAAAATGGCGTATCGGTTGGCAAATTTGGTCTCTGATCAAATATATCGACGTCAGCGTAAAGGTATTAAGCGCCTTCGCAGTAACTATCAAAAAGTTATGCCAGAGTTATCACAGGTTGATTTAGAAAAACTAACCAAAGCGGGAATGCGATCTTACCTACGCTACTGGTTTGATACCTTTCGACTTAACAAGTGGAGTAAAGCACGGATTTTAGAAACTACCTTTGTTGTGAGAGAAAACCTGCTCAGGGATCCAATTGAAAGTAAGCAAGGATGCATAGTCGCCTTGCCACATGCGGGTAATTGGGACCATGCAGCTGCATATTTTTGTTCAACTGGGATTCCAGTTACGGCGGTGGTTGAGAAACTAAAACCAGAGGCAATATTCAAAAAATTTCTTGAATATCGGCAAAGCATTGGTATTGAGGCGATTAGTCATACAGAAAAATCTATTCCTATATTAGTTGAGCGGTTAGAAGCTGGAAAATTAGTCGCCCTAGTTGCGGATCGTGATATGTCTAGAAATGGTGTTGAGGTTGATTTCTTTGGTCGTACTGCAAAAATGCCAGCGGGTCCAGCAATATTAGCCTTGAAAACTGGTTCACCATTGATAACTGTTTATATTCGATATTTAGATCATGGAATTGAAATTACCATTGATGAAACAATTAAACCCCCTGTTGGCAAGAGCGAAGAGGAGTCAATAAAAATTATTACCCAATCAATGGCAGATAATTTTGCCAAGCGAATCAAAGGCTCACCCGTTGATTGGCATATGTTGCAGAGGATTTGGCTAGATGAAGAAAATTAGAATAGGCATGGTTTGTCCCTATGGTTGGGATACTCCAGGTGGTGTACAGACGCATATAAGAGATCTCGCTGATCATTTGATTGAAGAGGGACATTACGTTTCAGTTCTTACACCAGTAAGTGATGATTCCGTAGATAGTGCAAATTATGTTGTAAATGCTGGTAAACCAATCTCAATTCCCGTAAATGGTTCAGTAGCCAAAATTTTATTTGGACCAGTTGCAAGCTCTAGGGCTAAGCAATGGATTGCATCAGAGGATTTTGATCTGCTTCATCTGCATGAACCTGCAATTCCATCCCTCTCACTTCTGGCTTGTTCTGCGGCAGAGGGTCCGCTAGTAGGCACATTTCATGTCTCTACTCAAAAGAAAAAGGCGATCTATGCGATTGGGCCAATATTGGAGCCAATCGTGGAAAAATTAACCGCAAGAATTGCAGTAAGTGAGTTAGCAAGATCAACTCTTAAGGATCATTTTGATACCGACGCGGTGGTAATTCCAAATGGTATCGATGGACAGCGATATGCCAATGCAAAAGTTTCATTAGATTACTCTGGTGGGCACACAGTGGGATTTATTGGCAGATTTGAGGAGTCGCGCAAGGGATTGCAGGTATTGCTTGATTCTCTGGCAATAGTTTCAAGATTTATTCCAGATGTTACCTATTTAATCGCAGGGCCTGGAGAGAGTGAAGACTTCTTAAAGCGATTAGACCCCCAACTACGAAGCAGAATCAAGTTCTTGGGATTACTAACTAATGAACAAAAAATGAGTTTTTTAAAAACCGTTCATATTTATGTCGCACCGAATACTGGAAGTGAATCTTTTGGCATTATTTTAACTGAGGCGCTTTCAGCTGGAACTGCGGTGGTAGCAAGTGATATTCCAGCTTTTAAAGCGGTGCTTGAAAATGGCGCTGCTGGTGATCTGTTTATCAATGGCGACAGTGCAGATTTAGCAAAAGTTTTAGTTGCACTCCTTCGTGATGACCAAAGACGAAAAAAACTGGCTGAGAACGGAAAACTTAGCGCTCAAAAGTATGATTGGCAGGTAGTTGCTGAACAGATTGAGCATATTTACGAAATGGCGATAGCAAGTGGAGATAAAGTGCGCCTATCCTCTGAAAATAGATTTTGGAGTAGACGATGAGTTTAGAAACCCTATTTTCAATTCTTATTGTTGTTTTACTTGGCTGGTATTTATCCTTTTTAGCCTCAAGATTGGACCGACTCCACCACAGAGTTGAAACATCTTGGGCCACCTTGGATTCATTTTTGCAACAACGGGCAGCATTGGCCCATGAGATTGTTTCAGAATCAAATTTAGATCCCGCCACCGCTTATCTAATCTCTAGCTCAGCAGTTAATGCTCGGAGTGCTCAATTAAAGGAGCGCTCTGCAGTGGAGAGTATTTTATCTGAGTCCTTAAAGCTGGTTCAGGGCTCGGCTATTGATAACTCACTGAATCTACCTTCAGAGCTACTAGTCGAACTTTCTGATCTAACTGCCAAAATAAAACTGGCGATTAACATCCATTTAGAGGCGGTTAACGCCACAAGAAATGTTAGATCAAAACCCTTAATTCGTATCTTCAGATTAGCTGGCAAAGCACCATTACCGATTCGGTATGAATTTGAGGATGATATTTTGTGAGGCTGGTAAAACGCTCACTGCTATTAATATCTGTGTCAATAGTGCTGGTCTCGGTAGTTGGAGTACCCAACACAGATATTTTTACATCAGAGCCTGATGTTGCTAAAAATCTCTTTAATGGTCTTCCTGGCACAAACAATCAAATACTGGTGGTTAAAGTAGATGACACAAAGTATGCCCATCCGCAGATTGGAATTGAAGATGCTGACATTGTTTATGTTGAACAGGTTGAAGGTGGCTTAACAAGATTAGCTGCTGTATACACATCCAAGTTGCCGCCATTGATTGGACCAGTTAGATCTGCACGAATATCGGATATTGAGCTGTTGGCGCAATTTGGCCGAGTTGGCTTTGCCTACAGCGGTGCTCAATTCAAAATGCGACCAGTAATTGCGGCGGCAAACTTGCAAAATATTTCAGCAGAACGTAACCCGCCAAGTATCTACACAACAGATCTGAGCAGACCCGGACCTTTTAATATGATCTTGAAGCCAGATTTACTTCTACAGCGGGCCAACGCTAATCCAAAAATCAGAATTGATACAGCAACTGTTGCACCTTTTGTTTTTGGTGAGCCAAGTAAAGGTGAAACTTTAACTGCATCGGCAAAGGTTAAGTGGCCAAATGCAAGATATGAACTTCGTTGGGATGTAGTGAATAGCAAGTGGCTTATTTACTTTAATGATCAGCCAAATGTGGCAGCCTCAGGTGAGCAGTTGTATGCAGATACTGCAATCATTCAAGTTGTCTCAATCACACCCTCAATTTATGGTGATAAATTTGGTGAGATTACACCATTTAGTAAGACAACCGGAGTGGGTAAAGCTGTGATGCTTAGGGATGGTTTTAGTTATCAACTTAATTGGCAGCGAGATCTTGAGACCGACTTAACCACCTGGCGAACTGCTGATGGAGAAATTGCCAACTTTAAGCCAGGGCGTACTTGGATATTTTTAACAGCGACCCCACCGGTCCTAGCCCCGTAATCTGCCCGTTCCTGTGTGATCAAGGCTTCATTTAATAGTCACTCCTTTGTGAAAGTAATTAGTACAATAGGGGGCTAGAAAGTTGTTGGGGAGAAAAAAATGTCTAAGGAGACAGGAACAGCACGAGTAAAGCGCGGCATGGCAGAGATGCTTAAGGGCGGCGTAATTATGGATGTTGTAAATGTTGAGCAAGCGAAAATTGCGGAAGACGCAGGCGCTGTAGCAGTAATGGCGTTAGAGCGTGTACCGGCAGATATTCGTGCCCAAGGTGGCGTTGCTCGCATGTCTGATCCAGACATGATCACTGCGATTCAAGCAGCAGTTTCAATCCCAGTTATGGCAAAAGCAAGAATTGGTCATTTTGTTGAAGCACAAGTTTTACAAACTCTTGGTGTTGATTACATCGATGAATCAGAGGTTTTAACCCCAGCTGATTATGCAAACCACATTGATAAGTGGAATTTCACAATTCCGTTTGTTTGTGGTGCCACAAATCTAGGTGAGGCACTTCGCCGTATTAATGAAGGTGCAGCAATGATTCGCTCTAAGGGTGAAGCAGGAACTGGCGATGTTTCAAATGCAACTATGCATATACGCACCATTTTAACTGAGATGCGAAGATTATCTTCAATGCGTGAAGATGAGTTGTATGTTGCTGCAAAAGAGATGCAAGCTCCTTATGATTTGGTAAAAGAAGTTGCAAGCACTGGAAAATTGCCGGTTGTGCTATTTACTGCAGGAGGAATTGCAACACCAGCAGATGCTGCGATGATGATGCAACTTGGTGCAGATGGAGTATTTGTTGGTTCTGGAATATTCAAATCAGGAGATCCTGCAAAGCGTGCTGCTGCTTGTGTGAAAGCTGTTACTTATTACACCGATGCGAAAGTTATTGCCGATGTTTCTCGTGGTTTAGGGGATGCGATGGTTGGAATTAACGTCGCTGATATCCCAGTACCGCATCGTCTTGCGGAGCGGGGCTGGTAGTTGTGAAAATTGGAGTACTTTCACTCCAAGGTGATGTTCGCGAACATATTAAGTCGCTGAGTGATTGTGGAGTAGAGGCACAAGCGGTAAATACTAAAGAACAAATTGAATCAATATCTGCATTGGTAATTCCTGGTGGAGAATCAACAACCATTGCAAAACTCGCTCGATCTTTTGATTTATTTGATTTAATCTCAGATCGTATTAAATCTGGCATGCCTACCTACGGATCATGCGCTGGGATGATCTTGCTTTCTGATGTGGTGAAAGATGCAATTGAAGGCCAAGAAACTTTTGGTGGCATAGATATGGTGGTGCGCCGTAATGCATTTGGCCGCCAAGTTGATTCTTTTGAGACTGATATAAAATTTAAAGGTATTACCGAACCAGCGGTTCGTGCAGTCTTTATTCGTGCTCCATGGGTGGAGTCAGTCGGAGCAAATGTTGAGCTCTTATCTGAAATTACTGATGCAAATGGCGTAAGACACCCAGTGGCAGTTAGATCTGGCCATTTATTAGCAACCTCTTTTCATCCTGAGCTAACTGGAGATAATCGGGTTCATAAGTATTTTGTTGAGGTTATTTGCCGTGAGTTGGCAATCTTTAAGAAGTAGTCAAAGGATAGATATGAGCGGTCATTCCAAATGGGCAACCATCAAACACAAAAAAGCTATTTTAGATTCAAGGCGTTCTAAAAATTTTGCTAAATTAATAAAGGCAATTGAAGTTTCATCTCGTGTTGGAGGTGCTGACATGAGTGGGAATCCAACATTATTTGATGCGGTAACAAAGGCAAAAAAGAATTCAGTACCTGCAGAAAACATTGATCGGGCTATTAAGCGAGGTGCCGGCCTTGAAACTGGCGGAAAAGTTTGGGAAACAATTATGTATGAAGGGTATGCAGCAGGGGGAGTGGCACTATTAATTGAGTGCCTATCTGATAATAGAAATCGGGCAGCCTCTGAGGTGCGAGTAGCTGTGACTAGAAATGGCGGCACAATGGCAGATCCAGGCTCTGTTTCATATCTATTTAATCGCAAGGGCGTAGTAATAGTTTCAAAGCAAGAGGGCAAGGTCAGTGAAGAGGCTTTACTGGAAGTGGTACTGGATGCAGGGGCACAAGAGGTGAATGAATTATCTGAAGCCTTTGAAATAGTTTGCCAGCCGGCAGATTTAGTTGCAGTTCGTAAGTCATTACAAACAGCCAGTATCGATTATGAATCTGCAGACTCCTCTTTTTTGCCAACTATGTCTATACCAATTGATACCAATACGGCTAAGAAGGTATTTGAATTGATTGAAGCAATTGAGGATTTAGATGATGTTCAAAATGTATATGGAAACTTCGATGTTTCAGATGAGGTAATGGCGAGCCTTAGTTCATAAGTATTTCACGCTGATTAGGCTTACGCCATGCGCGTTTTAGGGATAGACCCAGGATTAACTAGATGCGGTGTTGGCGTTATTGATTCAACTGGTCCACAGAAGCTTACGATGATCGCAGTTGGAGTAATAAAAACTGATGTGGATGCACCACTTGATCAACGATTATTACAATTGGAAAAAGAGATTTCAATTTGGATCAACAAATATCAGCCAGATGTGGTTGCAGTTGAGCGGGTATTTTCAAGATTAAATGTAAAGACTGCAATGGCAACTGGCCAGGCCGCAGGAGTTGCTTTACTTTTGGCTGCAAAGGTTGGCATTCCAGTTGTCATGCACACACCCAGCGAAGTCAAGGCAGCTGTTACTGGTTCAGGCCGGGCTGATAAGAAACAGGTAGCGCAGATGGTCAAGCGACTACTTAAATTGCAGGAAATCCCAAAACCAGTAGATGCCACCGATGCGTTAGCCCTTGCTATCTGCCATCATTGGCGGGGAGTGGGAAATGCAAGATTAGCTAGAGCGAAGAAAAAGGCGAGTAAGAAACGATGATTAGTTCAATCACTGGCAAAGTGAAATCAATAACCGCTAACTCATTAGTTGTTGAGGTTGGCGGTGTTGGAGTTCTACTACAGGTACCAACTAGAGTTGCATCATCTATGCAGATGGGTGAACAGGTTAGTTTTCATACATATTTAATTGTTCGTGAGGATGCATTAATTCTTTATGGTTTCAGCGAGGTGGTTGACAGAGAGTTTTTTGAACTACTGCTATCTGTAACTGGGATTGGCCCAAAAGTTGCACAATCTATTTTGGCGAACTCTGGTGCTGCCAGCATCGCCGCTGCAATCACTTCATCAGATTTAAAATCCTTAGAGTCAGTTCCAGGTCTGGGCAAAAAAGGTGCGCAACGATTAGTGCTTGAATTAAAGGATAAGGCACCAGCATTTGCAGATGGAAAAGTGAGTAAAAATCTTCCATTGTCTAATCAAGTCGAGAATGCATTGCAAGGTTTGGGTTACTCAGCTAAGGAATCTAACTTCATGCTGAGGCAGGTTATGAGTAATGAAAAGATCGAAGGTTTATCTGCTGCAGAAATATTGAAATTGGCCCTTAAAGTAGGCGGTAAGAATTAAATGAGTAATGAAATAAGTAATCAAAATGTCGATGATGCAGAGCGGGTAGCAGAGCTTGCCCTCAGACCCAAGACACTGAAGGAATTTGTTGGTCAGTACCGTGTGCGTGATCAGTTAGATCTATTGCTCTGTGCTGCAAGGGAACGCAAATCACCAGCTGATCACATTCTTTTTTCTGGTCCACCAGGATTAGGAAAGACGACCTTAGCAATGATTGTGGCAGCTGAGATGGATACGCCAATCAGAATTACCTCAGGTCCTGCGATTCAGCATGCTGGAGATTTAGCATCAATACTCTCCTCGTTAGTAGAAGGTGAAATTCTTTTCTTAGATGAAATCCATCGAATGTCTAGACCGGCTGAAGAGATGCTTTACCTAGCTATGGAGGATTTTCGAGTTGATGTAATTGTTGGCAAAGGGGCGGGAGCAACCTCGATACCTTTGGAATTACCTCACTTCACATTAGTTGGTGCCACAACCCGTGCAGGCTTACTACCAAGTCCACTTCGTGATCGATTTGGCTTTACTGCGCAACTAGATTTCTATGAAACAGATGAATTATTTCAAATAATTAAACGCAGTGGACAGTTATTAGATATTGAAATAGATGATTTGGCAGTCTCAGAAATTGCGTCAAGATCTCGTGGAACACCTCGAGTAGCAAATCGTTTACTTCGTCGGGTGCGAGATTATGCGCAGGTAAATAAAGAAAAAATAGTTCAGCTAAATCATGCCCAAGCTGCTTTGAAGATATATGAAGTTGATGAGATCGGCCTAGATCGACTAGACAAATCAGTACTCACTGCATTGATAAAAAACTTTAATGGTGGGCCAGTGGGTGTTTCAACTCTTGCGATGGCGGTAGGGGAGGAGATTGAAACTATTGAATCCTTAGCTGAACCTTTTTTAGTACGCCTTGGTTTTTTAGCTAGGACACCACGTGGTCGAATTGCAACAGCGGCAGGATGGATGCATCTTGGGATTAAGCCTCCGCTATCAGTTCAAATTGGCAGCGATGCCACACTCTTTGATCAAGATCCTGATATTGCGCAATAAGCCAATAAATACTGGGTTAATTGCATCGTAATTGGCTCGGATTTCTCAATAATCTCACCTCAGCCTAGAATTACCCCTCATGTCTGCTAATAAAATTGCAAATACTCAATCTAGAGCGGTTAGAACAATCTCAATTTTGTTATTAACACTTCTTGGATTTACTGGAGTTGCTTTTGTACTGGGTGCGACCACATTCAAATTAGGTCTAGACCTTCAAGGAGGCACCAGCGTCACTTTGCAACCGCGAATTGAGCCAGGACAAAGTGGAAAAGTTACACCCGAGGCTATTGATCAAGCCGTTGAAATTATTCGCCAACGTGTTAATTCACTTGGAGTGGCAGAATCTGAAGTATCGGCTCAAGGAACAGGTGTTAATCGCCAGATTGTTATTTCAGTTCCAGGAGAGACTGGTCGCAGAATCGTTGATTTAGTAGGACAGACAGCAGAGTTGAGATTTCGTCCAGTTTTGGCAGAAGGGGCAGCAAATGCCACCTCTTTAACTACTGACACCGCGACGGCGATATTACCGTCAGGGGTAACTCCAGAGTTAAATGCGCAATACGCAGCACTTGATTGCACCCTGCCGCAAAATAGACAAGGTGGATCCAGCAGCAATGAAGCGGTCGCAGTCGTAAGTTGTGATCGAAGTGGAAATCTTAAATACATTTTGGCGCCCGCAGAGGTTCTGGGTCGACAAGTAAGTAAGGCCAGTGCGCTGCTAGACCCACAGGGAGCATCTGGTTGGTATGTAACTTTAGATTTTGATGGGGAAGGCAGCGGAAAATTTGGTGCTATGACCACAAGATTAACCTCGCTACCACAACCACAAAATCAGGCAGCTATTGTTTTAGATGGTTTGGTTTACTCAGCTCCAAGAATTAATGAACCAATTAATACTGGCACCGCGCAAATTACTGGAAACTTTACCCAGCCTGAAGCGCAAGACCTTTCAAATGTTTTGAAATACGGCGCCCTACCACTGGCTTTTGATCGTGGTGAGGTGCAACAGGTTTCACCTTCATTAGGAGCTGATCAGTTACGTGGCGGTTTGATCGCAGGAATTCTTGGGTTATTACTGGTAATAATCTATTCAATACTTTACTACCGAGGACTTGGTCTTGTTTCCGTAGGCTCATTACTAGTTGCATCCGTAATGGCATTTTTATCGATATTACTTCTTGGAGAAACTATTGGATTTACCTTAACGCTGGCAGGTATTGCTGGAGTGATTGTGGCAATTGGTATTACGGCAGATTCATTTATTGTTTATTTCGAGCGTATTAGAGATGAAGTGCGAGAAGGTAAATCTTTGAAATCAGCTGTTGAGACTGGTTGGGTTAGGGCTCGACGAACCGTAATTGTCGCAGATGCTGTCTCAATGATTGCAGCTTTGATGCTCTATTTCTTTGCTGTTGGTGGCGTTCGAGGCTTCGCATTTACGCTAGGACTCACCACTGTAATTGATTTAATTGTTGTTTTCTTCTTCACGAAACCATTGGTAACCGTGCTTGCTCGTTACGCATTCTTTAATCAGGGTCACCGTCTATCTGGTTTTTCAGCCAAATCATTGGGAGTGGTTGAGAAAGCAGCTGTGCAATCAGGGGAGGTTAAATAATGGCAAAGTTCTCAGGTTTAGGTGGGCGGCTATACCGTGGTGAAACTTCAATTGATTTTATTGGTAAACGTAAGATTTGGTATGGAATTTCAGGCTTACTAATACTGGCTTCCGCTGCAACTTTGTTTACTCAAGGTTTGCATCTGGGAATTGAGTTTAAAGGTGGATCTTCATTTACAGTCACCTCAAATAATGCTTCAGTCCAAACTGCCGAAAGTGCTCTAACTGAGGCGGGAATTAAAACTCAAACCATCATTCAAAAAGTTGGAAACGATAAGGTTCGCATTCAAACGGACGCGTTAACCTCAGTAGAACAAAACGCAGTTGAAGCAAGCCTTGCTTCTAAATTCAATGTCAGTGTGGACTCAATTGATTCGCAAATAATTGGTCCTTCTTGGGGTGAGGAAATAACACGCAAGGCTATCTACGGATTAATTGGATTCTTGTTAGTAGTAATGCTCTATTTAGCAATGGCTTTTGAATCAAAAATGGCGTTGGCTGCAATTATCTCAGTAGCACACGATGTGTTTATTACTGTGGGAATTTATGCCTTAGTTGGTTTTGAAGTAACACCAGCAACGGTGATTGGATTCTTAACTATTTTGGGTTACTCCCTTTATGACACGGTGGTAGTTTTCGATAAGGTGCGGGAGAACACGAAAGGTATTGCAGCAAGTGGAAAGAGCACTTATTCACAAGCGGCTAATTTGGCGGTTAATCAAACCCTAGTCCGCTCTTTCAATACTTCATTGATTGCATTGTTGCCGGTTGGTTCTATCCTGTTTGTGGGAGCTGGATTACTTGGCGCTGGTACATTGAAAGATTTGTCACTTGCACTCTTTATTGGACTTGCTACTGGAACCTACTCTTCGATCTTTATCGCTACACCAATTTTAGCGGTATTGCGTGAACGTGAACCAGCAATGCAGGCACTTGCAAAACGAGTAGGAAGTCGTGGCGATAAATCAACCTCATCAACACCTTCAGTGCAAGCAAGTGACCGCGGACCTCGCAACCAACCTAAACGATATCGCCGTCGCTAATATTCTTATCTAACTAAAACGCCACCGAGCTATGACACCTAGCCAATTATTGAAACCTTTGGCAGATGGTCTAGCACAGACACATCCAGGGTTTTCAAATTCTGATTTAGAACGAGCATTTATTGCTGCTGAAAAAGCTCACACTGGACAATTAAGAAAATCCGGTGAGCCATACATAACTCATCCAGTTGCAGTTGCGCAGATTTTGACTGAACTAGGAATGGATCTACCAACAATTATGGCTGCACTCTTGCACGATACGGTTGAGGATACTTCCTATTCTATTGATGAAATAAAGAAGGAGTTTGGTGATGAGGTTACATCCCTAGTTGATGGGGTGACTAAGTTAGACAAATTAACTTATGGACCAACTGCTGAGGCAGAAACATTGCGCAAAATGGTTGTTGCCATGTCAAGGGATATTCGAGTGTTGGTAATTAAGCTTGCAGATAGATTGCATAATGCTAGAACTTGGGAATTCATTGATATCGCTATTTCCCAGCGAAAAGCCAGAGAAACTTTGGACATCTACGCACCACTTGCTCACAGACTGGGAATGAATGCTATTAAGTGGGAGTTAGAGGATTTATCATTCAAGACACTTGAGCCCAAAAAATACGATGAGATCGAACGGTTGGTTGGCGAGCGATCTCCAGCTCGAGATATTCTAACAAACGAGGTTGTTTCTTCAATAAGTGCAGATCTCAAGCTTGAAGCAATTGCAGCTGAAGTAAGTGGGCGACAGAAACATTTCTATAGTGTTTATCAAAAAATGGTTGTACGTGGGCGAGAGTTCAATGATATTTATGATTTAGTTGGAATTCGAATTCTGGTCGAATCTGTCAGGGATTGTTATGCCGCGCTGGGCGCGATTCACGCAAGGTGGAGTCCAGTTCCTGGTCGGTTTAAAGATTACATTGCAATGCCAAAATTTAATCTTTATCAATCTCTGCACACCACAGTTATTGGCCCAAATGGGAAGGCTGTTGAAATTCAACTTAGAACCTTTGATATGCATTCACGGGCTGAATATGGAATTGCCGCACATTGGAAGTACAAATCTAAGAATCTAAATGGTGGTACAACTCCTGAGTCGATTTGGCTTAGGCAGCTGCATGAGTGGCAACAGGAGAGTGAGGATGTAGGTGATTTTCTAGAAACGCTTCGATATGACCTGCGCACACCTGAGGTATTTGTCTTCACTCCTAAAGGAAGCGTAATCGCTTTGCCATCAGGCTCCACACCAGTTGATTTTGCTTACGCAGTACATACCGAGGTTGGCAATAAATGTGTTGGTGCAAAAGTAAATGGAAAACTGGTTCCACTTGAGTCCCATCTTTCTAATGGTGATGTAGTGGATATTGTCACCAACAAATCAGTTAATGCTGCGCCAAGTCATGATTGGATAAATTTTGTCACCTCATCTCGCGCTAGATCAAAGATTAAAGCCTGGTTTTCAAAGGAGCGAAAAGAAGAAGCGATTGAAGCAGGACAGGAATCGATTGCAAGACAAATGCGCAAAGCGGGATTACCGATTCAAAAGATTTTGGGTGGTCATGCGTTGCTTGAGTTAGCACACAATCTTCGTTTTGAGGATATTGAAAGTTTGTACGAGGCAGTTGGAAATGGCCACACCTCAGCTCACTCAGTAATAGAAAAACTGATGGTTTTGATTGGCACGACAGATGCTCATCCAGAAAATGACCTAACACCACTGATTTCGCCAATCAAACGTAAGCGCAAGAGCGTCACAGGAATTGAAGTGGAAGGCGCTGGGGATGTATTGGTAAAACTAGCAAGATGCTGTGCTCCAGTTCCAGGTGATGAAATCACTGGCTTTATTACCAGGGGAAGTGGTGTCTCAGTACATCGAATGGATTGCGTAAACATTACTGATCTTAAGGTGCACCAGGGTGATCGAATTGTGAAGGTTAAATGGAACCTTGCAACAGCAAGTAGTTTCTTGGTGAATATTGCAGTTGAAGCTTTAGATCGTGCCCGATTGCTATCTGATGTAACTAAGGCGCTTTCAGATCAACATGTGAATATTTTAAGTGCCTCTGTGGTTACCCATAAAGACCAGACTGCAATCTGCAAATTCTCATTTGAAATGGCAGATGCATCTCATTTAGATGCTGTTCTAACCTCGGTACGAGCTATTGAGGGTGTATATGATGTTAATCGATTCTTTAATAATTAATTAGCGAACTCAGTCAAACCTTTTTGGGCCTGCTCTAACCAATCACGTCTGGCTGCTGCTGCCTCTCGAGCAATCATTGCCTTTGCCGTTTGGCCAGCTGCCTCGGCCTTTGCTGCTTGTTCCTCATAATTATCAACTGCTTGGGCCAAACTCTCCACAACTTTATTAGCCTGAGCTTTTGCACTTGGATCACTCTTGCGTTGGAAATTACGCTCTGCCTCCATAATTTCATCTTCAACTTTCTTAATTCGAGTATCAAAGGAGGCACGCTTTTTACGATCAGTCATACCTATTTTTTGCCACTTACCCATCAAATCGTAAAACTTCTTTTTAGCGGATCTAAAATCTGATAGAGGAAGCAGCGCCTCAAACTCAACAATCATCTCTTCTCGTTTGGCTAGGTTTTCAGCCATCGATCCCTTACGCTTTTTCATATCTACATTTTTTGCAGTAAAGAAAAGATCTTGGGCAGTTTTAAATCGATTCCATAACACGGTATCGGCTGACTTCTTACCTCGGCCAGCAGCTTTCCACTGATCCATCAATGTTTTGTACTTCTGCGCAGTATTAAGCCATTTCTTCGATTTGGCCAAATCCTCTGCTTCTTTCACGATCAACTCCTTTGCAGCAGCGACCTTCTTTTGCTCACCATCTAATTTTGAGAAGTGTGTACGGCGACGCTTATCGAATCTATTACGGGAGGATGAAAATCTCTTCCATAGCTCTGTATCGATTTTTTTATCCAGACGCGGTGCTTTCTTCCACTCTTCTAGCAAAACCTTTAATCGAGCAGTGGTAACTTTCCAGGCGACAGAATCAACCAAACTTTCTGCTTCGGCAACAATTTTCTCCTTGATTGCAGCAGACTCTGTTTTGCGTGATTCACGCTCAGCCTTTTTTGCTTCCTTGCGCGCTTTATACGCACCCTCATGTTCTGTTATTAGCGCAGGGATTTTTTCAAGTGATTGTGCAAGAGTTTGAAGATCACCGACACCATTAAGTTCAGATATTTGACTCCGTAACTTATTAACCGCTTCAAGAGCATCACTTGGCACCATTGCACCTGAGCGAATCCTTGCTGCAAGTAAAGCCACTTCAGAGGCTGCCATTTCGAATTTTTTTACAAAGTAGGCGAGCGCTTCTTCTGCACTCTTGCCTGGGTATGAACCAACGGCGCGATCACCAGTTGGGGTAATTACATAGACTGTGCCATCTTCGCCGACTCGGCCAAATTTTGCTGGATCACCAATTAAAACTGACGCTGCCCCAGAGATCGAAAGGTTTGGTGCGGTAGTACTTTCCATTTTATTGCCTTTCGTTGCGCGATTTCTGATCAACAGATTTCGTTATGTGGGGCCGTGATAATTAATTTCGCTTTCGCGCCTTTAATTACTGGGTTTGGTGCTGACTAAAAGATAGCCTAAGAACCTTAAATTGGGAAAATTAGGCGGGGAAAATTGGTGATTTTTGGGGGTGATCAATGCTGATAGACCGGGTGGTGGCGCCCTACTTTGAAACTAATTGCTGGGTATTGGCAACTGCATCCTCATCTGAATGCATCATTGTTGATCCAGGGATGGCAAGACCTAATCTAGTAAAGAATATAGTTGAAAAAGTCGGTGAACATAATCTCAAGCCGGTGGCAGTCCTTATCACTCATGGGCACCTAGATCATATTTTTTCAGTCCTACCGCTAACAATGGAAATTCCAATGCGAACCTATATAACTGAAGCAGATCGTTTTTTACTTTCTGATCCAATGGGGGCACTAGATAGTGGTGGTGTCAGTGAACAGTTTCTATCAGCTTTTGGCAACAAGAACTTTAAGGAACCATCTGATGTTGTCGAGTTAGAGGATTTTGCTAATTTCGAAATTGCCGGACTTTCTATCACCTCAATTTTTGCTCCCGGCCACACCAAAGGATCTGTCATTTTCACTATCGACAATCAACAATTGATCTCCGGTGATGTGCTTTTTGCCGGTGGCATAGGTCGAACTGATTTACCGACTGGATCCGCTGCTGAGATGCGAAAAACCTTACGTGAGCGAATTTTGACACTACCTGATGGTCTAAATGTCCTGCCTGGACATGGTGGGCAAACTACAATCGCCATAGAACGAGTTCGAAATGCTTACCTGCAGGATGAGTTTTTAGATCAGAAGGGGCGGTGAGGTATTGAGCACTTTCCAAGCCCCTAAAGGAGTCAGTGAGTATTTTCCACCAATTTCTGAGCAGTTTGAGTATGTGCGAGATCAATTACTCAAAACTGCACGGCTGGCTGGTTACTCGCTAATTGAACTGCCAGTCTTTGAAGATACTGAAGTCTTCACTCGAGGAGTAGGTGAATCTACCGATGTAGTAAGCAAAGAGATGTATACATTCGAAGATCGTGGTGGGCGGTCAATAACTTTAAGGCCCGAGGGAACTGCGGGTGTAATGCGAGCGGTAATTGAACATAATTTAGATCGGGGACAATTGCCGGTTAAGTTGTTTTATACCGGACCATTTTTTCGCGCTGAGCGACCACAAGCCGGCCGCTACCGTCAGTTTTATCAAGTTGGTATTGAGGCGATTGGCTACAACGATCCAGAGATTGATGTAGAGGTTATTGCAGTTGCTGACTCTGCATTTAAGGCACTGGGGCTAAAAAAATATAAATTAAATATCACCTCTTTAGGTGATGCGAAGAGTCGAGAAGCACATCGGAAAGATTTAGTTAAATTCATTGCTACTTTGAAATTAGATGAGTCGACAATAGTTCGAGCGCGATTAAATCCACTGAGATTATTTGATGACAAAAGGGATGAAATCAGATCAGCAATGACTAAAGCACCGCTTTTGTTAGATTATCTAAGTCCAGAAAGCAGCGAACAATTCGAAAGAGTAAAGGCTCTTCTTACAGATATTGGGATTGCATATGAGATTAAACCAACCATGGTTAGAGGATTGGATTACTACACCGGCACCACCTTTGAATTTGATCACCAGATGTTGGGGGCTCAATCAGGTATTGGTGGTGGCGGCCGATATGACGGTTTGATGAGTTCACTCGGGGGAGCAGATGTTAGTGGTATCGGATTTGGGCTAGGGGTAGATCGTATTCTGATGGCATGCCAAGCAGAAAACTCTCTGCCTGCCCTAATTAATCAAATTCAATTATTCATTGCGCCAATTACCCAAGCAGGAAAATCTTACGCATTCAAATTGCTCTCAGAACTTAGATCTTCCGGTGTTACTTGCGACATGGCTTATGGAGATCGGGCGCTAAAAGGGGCAATGAAAGCTGCGGATAAAAGTGGTGCTAAATATGGGTTAGTAATTGGGGATGATGAAATCTCCTCTGGCAAATGTGAATTGAAATTAATGAGCAGCGGTGAAGTGATTTCTAGTAGCCTTAAACTCTCAGAGTTAATAAATCGAATTGGAAACAAATAAAATGCTGCGCACTCACGATGCTGGTTCTTTAAATGCCAAAT
>SXGU01370665.1_pt1 | contig 21280 bp, 24 predicted proteins | sample 3174531 | NCBI WGS metagenome assembly SXGU01 (sample SAMN11356863, study PRJNA531348) | freshwater metagenome | isolation source: freshwater sample F1-140 | place: China: Fuxian Lake, Yuxi | collected 2017-12-25 | reverse complement strand
TACAACCCCGGCTACCAGAACCTGTTGAAGAGCCTGAAACCGTCGACGCGCCAGCGTTTCGTTGCGCTCAATTTCGGTTTTCCCCCGCCCGATCTGGAGCAGAAAATCGTGATCGCGGAAACCGGCATCGAACCGATGCGGGCCACGCAACTGGTGACGCTGGCCGGCCACTTCCGTCAACTGAAAGACCACGACCTGGAAGAAGCGGTCTCGACCCGCCTGCTGGTGTATGCGGCAAGCCTGATGCATTCGGGGTGCGAAGCGGTCGCGGCTTGCGAAGCGGCGCTGGTCGAGCCCTTGACAGACGATGCCGATACGGCGGCAGCCTTGCTGGAAGTGATCAAGGCGACCTTCGGAAAATGAATTCCATAGACACTAATGTGTCGATTGCAGGACAAGCGGAAGCGCTCTATCTGATCAATCTGCTGCTGCCCGACCTGGCGCGCGCATGCCTGGGCCAGGTTTTTGCATATATCGGGAGCAAGCAATGGTAGCGCCACTGCGGACAACGCCACTCAGCCGCCCTGCCACGGGTCCGCTGGTTGCTCCGGCAACAGGCAAAATCGCGCGGGGCTGGCTCTGCGTGCCGGTGCAGCGCTGGCGTCAGTTGACGCAGGCCGGGTTCTTCCTGCTGTTCATCTTCTCGCCGGTATTGGACATTTTCCGGCTTGACCTCAACCTCAAGCATTTCATTTTTTTCGGCCTCGACTGGACGCTCGGCCTCGACGACTTTGTTGCCGGCCGTATTTCCGTCGCGCAGGCATCGCTCAATATCGTGCTGCGCGGCTTCCTGCCGCTGCTGGCCATCGGCGGCGGCCTGATTTACGTGAGCTGGAAATGGGGCCGCCTGTACTGCGGCTGGCTGTGTCCGCATTTTTCCATCGTCGAAACCATCAACCAGACCTTGCGCCGCGCGATCGGCAAGCAAAGCCTGTGGGACGCCAAGCGGCTGCCATCGCGCAACGCCGACGGCAGCGAAACCCGGCATGACGCGATCTGGTGGTTTGCCGTGATCCCCCTGGTGATCTGTTGCGCGATGCTGTGGGCGGTCGTGCTGTTGACTTACCTGCTGCCGCCGGCGGAAATCTACGGCAACCTCCGGCACTGGACACTGACGCGCAACCAGACCATTTTCCTGAGCGCGGCCAGCATCGCCTTCTTCGTCGAATTCATGTTTGCGCGCCACCTGTTCTGCCGTTATGCATGCGCGGTCGGATTCTTCCAGAGCCTGGCCTGGATGGCCAACGACAAGGCGATGGTGATCGGCTTCAAGCGCGAGCAGGCCAAGGATTGCTCGACCTGCTTTTCCGCCTGCGACCATGTGTGTCCGATGCGCCTGACGCCGCGCAATGTCAAGCGCATGATGTTCGCCTGCGTGCAATGCGGACAATGCGTCGATGCTTGCGACCACACGCAAGAAAACAATCCATCTGGTTCGCTGCTCAATTGGGTGCGCGACATCCAAGCCGAATCCGAAGCCGCGTTCAATGTCAGGCAAGCGCGCGTCATCATGCTCAAGCCGGCGCCTGCCGCGAAAAAGGAGTAATCCCATGGAAGAATACGTCGGCGGCTTGTGGGACAAGCTGATCACCCGTACCGCTTATCGCGGCTATCCAAAAGCGCGCGTCGATCTGAAGGAGATGGAACGCATCGCGCCGATCTTCTTTCGCGCGCTCGGCGGCGATGCCGCATTGAATGTGCGGGCCGGCACCGCGACCGAGCACGGCGCGCGGCGCAAATGGCTGGAACGCGTGGCTGGCATCGGCGCCAAAGTCGAACTGGCGTGGAGCGACGACACCACCTTGCACCTGCCGGCGGCGATCGACATTTTTCCCGAGCGTGCGCAGAACCGCGAGCTGTACCTGTGGCTGATCGCGCTGGCCGCGCATGATGTCGCGCCCGGCGCCAGCTGGATCGAGCGCAACCAGCAAGCCACGCTGGCCACGCTGCAAGCCTTGCCCGGCATGCAGGCGCGTTATCGACAACTGGTCGAGGCCGAAATCGCGCGTCGGCCCGACCCCGCCCGCCTGCCTGCGGCCGATGCCGCCGCCGAGACGGCGATCCAGGCCGCCTTGCGCGCGCCCGGATCGGTCGCCGACTTCGTGCCGGGCCGCACGCCGTGCGCGCCGGTGCCCTTATGGTTGCATCCCGAGCCGCCCGTTGCGAAGGGCGAGGCGCGTCAACGCGCGGAAGGTGAACCGCAACAGCCGGAGGGCGGCAAGGTCGACAAGGATGAGGAAGCGCGCAAGCGCAGCGCCGAAAGCGTCGACATGCCGGTTGCCGACAACCCGTTCGTGCTGCTGTTTCGCGCCGAGAGCCTGTTTTCCTGGGCCGAATACGTGAAGGTCAACCGCGCGCTGGATGAAGACGACAACGACGATGCCGCCAAGGCCGCCGACGACCTTGATTTGCTGAGTGTCGCGCACGACGGCAAGACCACCGCCAGCCGCGTGCGTTTCGATCTCGACCTGCCGGCCGAGGCGGACGACGACATCGTGCTGGCCGACGGCATCCTGCTGCCGGAATGGCATTACCGCAAGCAGCAATTGCAACTCGCGCATTGCCGCCTGCAAATGATGCTGGCGCGCGATGCCGCGCCGTGCGAGCTGCCGGTCGCGCTGCGCAACACCGCCCGCCGCCTGCGCAACCAGTTCCAGGCGCTGACGCCGCAACGCTCGCGCCTGCGCGCCCAGGTGTCCGGCAGTGACCTCGACCTCGATGCCTGCGTGCGCTACGCGGCGGAAAAGGCCAGCGGCGTGCCGACCGCCGAACCCGGCCTCTACATCGACAGCCGCAACCAGCAGCGCGACCTGTCGTGCCTGCTGCTGGCCGACCTGTCGCTGTCGACCGATGCCTGGGTCAACAACTCGGCGCGCGTGATCGACGTCATCCGCGACAGCCTGATGCTGTTCGGCGAAGCGCTGGCCGCCACCGGCGATCGCTTTGCGCTGTACGGCTTTTCCTCTGTGCGGCGCGATCATGTGCGCTACCACTTGCTCAAGGGTTTTGATGAACGCTACAACAATACCATCCGCGGCCGGCTGGCGGCGCTCAAGCCCGGCTTCTATACCCGCATGGGCGCGGCGATTCGCCATTCCGCGGCGATCCTGTCGAAGCAGAAATCGGCGCGCCGCCTGTTGCTGATTCTCACCGACGGCAAGCCGAACGATCTCGACAAATACGAAGGCCGCTACGGCATCGAAGACACCCGCGTCGCGATTCAGGAAGCGCGCCGCCTCGGCCTCACGCCGTTCTGCGTCACCATCGATGAAAAGGCCGGCGACTACCTGCCGCATCTGTTTGGCGCTAACAGCTATGCAGTGGTGCGCAATGCCGCGATGCTGCCGCAAGTGCTGCCGCGCGTGTATGTGCAACTGACCGGCGCTAACTGAAGTGCGCCCAATGCACGATATGCCGAAGCAATTCACTGTGCTAAAAATTTCATCAAATTCAAGATAAACGTTAGAGATAAATAAGAGGTTCTTAAAAGATATATTTTATTTGCATCTTTAAATTTATTTCATTAGAATTACTTTGAATCAATGCTTTGTTAGAGCGAACATCAACTGGAAGCAAGCTGGCGCAATCGCGCATTTTCAGTTGAACCAGATGGCAAACAGAGAAGGTGGAGTGTGTTATGAATATCGACAAATTCAAGCAGCAGCATATTGAAATCATCGGCTGCGTATCGACGCTGAGAAATCTGGTCAAGAGCGGCATCCAGAAGAATGCCGCGGAAATTTCCCGGCTGATTATTGCGATGAGTTCCATCATCAAGTTGCACCTCGCTGTCGAGGACAAGATTCTTTACCCGGCCCTGCAAACAGCAAATAATCCCATGCTTGCCAGCATGGGGAAAAGGTTTCAGGACGAAATGACGAGCATCGCCATGGCCTATTTGAGTTTCGCCCGCAGGTGGAATACGGCCGATAACGTGGCGAAAAATCCGGAAGGATTCCGCTCCGACGCCAATTCGGTTCTCAAGGTGCTGCACGACCGGATGCGCAAGGAAGATGTCGATTTTTATCCGGTCATCGAGGCCAGTTGAAGATTCCGGAACGCTTGATTGAGTGCCCGCCGAGCAAGGATGGCGCGGGCTGTCGCAACGTCTTCCCATACCAGCGGCTCACGCCGTCTGTCATTCTGAAAGAGCCCTGTCATGACTTATCCCGCATTCTTCGATCAAGCGCCATCCATCATTGTCCACGACAGCCTGGCGGAATTTCTTGGCGCCGCGAGCGACGGCCTGATCACCTATCATTACATTGACGCGGTGCGACTGGCCGGCCATTCTTGCCCCACGGTCGCCGGCGCCTACCTGATGGCCAGGCGCGCGTTGAGCCTGCTCTATCCGGATCAGGTAGCGGAACGCGGCGCAGTACAAGTCACGTTCTCCGCCGCGATCGATGACGGCGTCACCGGCGTGATCGGCTCCGTGCTGGGCCTGGTCACGGGCGCGGCCGGGGCCGGCGGATTCAAGGGAATCGCCGGCAAATTCCGGCGCCAGAACCTGATGCAATTCGCGACCGGCGTGACGCCGGAAGTGCGCTTCGAGCGAACCGACAATGGCGCGTTCGTGCTGCTGCGCACGCAACTGGATCGCGTTCCGGCCGCGCCGCGCATGGGTGCGTTATTGCAGGACATCCTGTCGGACCGGGCGTCGCCGGAACAGGCAAAGGAGTTCGCCGCGCTATGGCAGGACCGGGTTCGGCGCATCGTGGTTGATGAGGCGGATAATCCGGAGCTGATCGTCGCGCTGTCCTGAGTCTGTCAAAACGAGGAAAGAAAATACGATAACATCGCTATTCATCTTTTCTCGAACTGACTATGACGACCAAAATCATCGGCAACACTTTCTATAGCGAACGCCTTGTCCGCTTCGCGCATTGCGACCCGGCTGGAATTGTTTTTTATCCTCAGTACTTCGTCATGTTCAATGATCTGGTGGAAGACTGGTTCAACCAGGGCCTGGGCGTCGATTATGCGAAATACATCACCGAGCGGCACCTGGGCTTTCCGACCGTGAATCTCAACTGCGATTTCATTTCGCCATCCACCATCGGCGAAAAAATCACCCTGGGACTGGAGCTAAAGCACATAGGAAACAGTTCGCTGAAGTTGGAAATTACTTGCAGCTATAAAGGCCAGGAACGACTGCGCGCGAACCTGGTGCTGGTCGCGATGGACCTGGACAAGGCCAAAGCGGTCCCGGTACCGGACGACCTGCGTTTGCTGATGACCGGGTTCAAGGATGGCAAGCTCGACATCAATCAATTCGATATCTGATAGCCGCGCAGCCGCACGTACATTTCCAGCTGTGCGGCACTCAACACTTGCCGCATGCTCAAGTGATAGCGCAGATGCGCCGCGCGCAGTTGTGCATGCGCATGCGCGGCGTTAGCCGTTGCTTCCTGCAGGGACGCGGCGCTGACGACCTTGTTTCGAAACAGCCGGTCCAGTTCGGCTTCGCCGGCAATCACCGATTCACCCAATATCCTGGCTTCCGATTGCATTTGGTCAAACAGAATTTGACTCTGGCGTTTTTGTTCTTCGCTCAAGCCCAGCGGCGCCGCCAGTTCGAGCACATGCGCGGGTCCCGGATAGCCGTTGAGTTCAGCTGCCAGCGCAAGCGACATGCCTTTTCCGGCGCGTAGATCGGCGATCTGTTGCGCGGAAAGCGCCTTGATGGCGCGGTGTTGCATGCCTGCGTACGCGGGATGTTCCTGTCGTTGCGACGCCGGGGGCGACGCGCTTGGTGTTGCATGGTGATGCTCCTGTGCCAAGGCAGGCAGGGCGAGCGATAGTGCCACCAGGCAGAGTAGGGTATTCATGAGCGATCTCCTTGGTGTAGGGTGACGTTCGCATTATTGCTGCAGGCAGGGGGATCGCCTATGATTGCAATCATATGTCCAGAAAACCTGTTTCCAATGCCGAACTGCCCGCGCAGGAACGGCAAGAGTCGCTGGTTTGCGTCGCGAACGTGGCGCCTTCGGCGCGCCGGCTGGCGGCGGGCGATGCATTGTTTCGGCAGGGCGACACGACGTTCGGCATTTTCCGGTTGGTCGCCGGGCGCATCAGCCTGGTTCGGGTGACGCCTGGCGGTACGGAAGTGCCGATGCACACTGTGCGTGCGGGGGAACTGTTTGCCGAAGCCTCGCTCTTTTCCACTCGCTATCATTGCGACGCCGTCGCGCTGCAGCGATCCGACGTACTGATCTATCCGAAGGCAGAGCTGATGCGCGCGCTCAGGCAAGATCGGGATGCGTTGTGGGCCTTTGCGGGGGAACTCGCGCAGCATGTGCAAGGCTTGCGCACTCGCCTTGAAGTCAGTCGCATCCGCGCGGCGCCGGAGCGGGTGCTGCAGGCGCTGCGCTTGCGCTGCGCTACGTGCGGGACATGGAAAATGGATGGAACGCTTAAACGGTTTGCGGAAGAGATCGGGCTAACCCATGAGGCGCTATACAGGGCGATGGCAAAACTGGAGCGCGATGGCCACATCACCAGGCGAAATGACGAAATCAAACTGACGCCGCCATCGCCCGCACGCAAGGTGCGGATCTGACAATCCGTTTCGGTTGCCGCAGCTTCCAGCGATATTGATACTGCAACAGGCAAGCCGCATTTAGCCTTGTCGACTTTCCGTCATTTGCCGGCAGTACTTATTCAAGTTTTCCGGAATATTCGGAGGACATACGCCGCACTGTCGATTCCCCGGAACGGCATAGTCGATGAATTTGGGATAGGGCAAATTCAGGTTTGCCATGATCTCTCTGAACTCTTCCAGAGTGCGACCGTCGCCAAGCCGGGGGTTACGTTTTTTTTCTTGCGCAATCGACGACACCCGCCGGTTTTGATAGTCGTGCGCCGGATAGACCAGATAGTCATCCGGCAGGGAAAACAGCTTGCCCGTCACGCTTTGGTACAGCGCATCCGCATCGCCGTTCTGGAAGTCGGTGCGTCCGCATCCATCGATCAGCAACGCATCGCCGGTAAACAATTTATCGCCGCACCGATAGGCGAAATGGCCGTCGGTATGTCCCGGCGTGTGCAATGGATGAAGTGTCATGCTGCCGACTTGAAAAGCTTGGCCGTCTTCAATGCCGACATCGGTACAGGCAAGCCGGTCGCAGGCGGGAGCGGCAATTTTGCTTGCCACCTTTTTCTTGAGATCAAGCGCCGCAGTGATATGGTCAGCATGGATGTGGGTATCCAGCGTATAGGTCAATGACAAGCCGGACTTTGTCAGTTCGGCGAGATCGCGCTCCATCGAGACAATGACCGGATCGATCAAGATCGCTTGACCGGTTTCTTCGCATCCAAGCAAGTAGGTATAAGTGCTGGAGAGCGGTTCAAATAGTTGGCGAAATATCATGAATATTCCTTGGGTAAGGAGCGACCCGATTCAGGGGCGCTCCACGATTGCCTCGCACGCAGATTAGTGTCCCCGCAAGTGCCGTGCCTTGAGCCTGCTCAATTCGTGCCGAACCGAGCATTGCAGAGTGAAGGATAAGGCGATTTTATCGCTCCGCGAATCATCCTCATGCCGGGCAGCCGGAATGCGCGGCATGGAAATAGTATGGCCGCGATATCTGCATCTGCCGACTTGGCCGACGCTGCCACGCTTGTACATTCCATCATGAAAGAGAGTGAACATCATGCGAAAGCTTTTCATGCTCGGCATCTTCTTATACTCCGTCACCATGATCGGCATGGGCTCGGAAACCGCGATGCAAACCAGCGCATCCGGCAACACGTATCTGGCCGGCGGCGACCTCAGGATTGTGACCCCGGTTGCGGCAGACTTGATTGCGGCAGGCGGCCGCATCAGTGTCGAAAGCGATGTCGGCGCCGATGCGGCGATTGCCGGCGGCGCGGTCGACATACGTGCGCCCATCCTGGAAGACTTGCGCGTCGCGGCAGGTACCGTGAATATTCAACGAAGCATCGGCGCCGACCTGACGGCGGCGGGAGGCACGGTGAGAATCGATAACCCGGTGCAAGTCGCCGGGTCGGCGTGGCTTGCGGGCAGCGACGTCATTGTCGCTGGCAAGATCGGCAAAGGGGCCAAGATCTATGGAAACAAGATCACCGTGTCCGGCCAGATCGCAGGCGATACGCAATTGGTTGGCCAACAGATCATCTTGACGCCAAGCGCTCGGATCAATGGCAACCTGTCTTATGCCAGCGCGACGCCGCTATCCGAAAGCCAGCGCATGCAAGTGAGCGGCAGCATCACGCGTTTGGAAACGCCGGACGGTTGGCGCGCCGGGAACGCGGGTGGCCATGCACTGGCATGGTTCCACCCGTTGTTTTTTGTCAGCATGCTGATATGCGGGATGCTGCTCTACCTGCTGTTCCCGAACGCCGTGATCGGTACCGAGCGCGCAATCGGACAGCATCCGGTGCGCAGCCTGTTGCTCGGCTTGGCGTTGCTGTTTACGGTGCCGCCGGTGGCGATCCTGTTCATGATTACCGTGGTGGGTTTGCCGATCGGCTTTGTACTGCTCTTGTTGTATCCACTGACTTTACTGCTCGGTTATCTCGCCACCGCATTCTTCCTCGGTCAGCAGATTGCGGTCGCGATGAAACAGTCGGAGACGCTCACATGGAAAAAGCAGGCGCTGTTTCTCGCGTTGTCGCTGCTGGTGTTGAGCGTCGCGCTGGCGGTCCCTTTCCTTGGCGGTTTGATCCTGATTATTGCCGTCGTGGTCGGGATCGGTGGCTGGGCACTGTGGACGCAACGCCAATTCCGGCCGCCGAAACCGGTGACCCACTAGATGTTGGATCATTCGCTGTGTTTCGAGTCGCCATGTCAGGCAGGTCGAAAACCGCGACAGGCGGGATCTGACACAGCGCGTGGATCAATCCGATCATGCAATAAACATCTCTAAGAATTTCTTGATTCTCAGTAATTGCACGCTATTTTAAAATGCGCCCAAAATGGTATGAATACCACTTGAATAAATTATATAGTGAATCTACATATAGGCTAGGCAAACGGACTTCTCTAAGCGTTCATTCCTATCAATTTCCCTATATAAACAAAGCGGTAATTGTTTATCTCAAGATCATAAAAGTGAACTTACGGGAGAGTTAATTTTCCTATAAATGCTACCAATTTAGTCTTGCTATTGCTTGCGCATTTGTCTAAAATTTACTGTGTATTTGTACAGTATTGATAAGGCATGGGCGCAGGCGACGAGTCCATGCCGGTCAACGGTCGATATGCAGCAATGGAAGTGGGATGAAGCGATGCCGCATTGAGCGTGCTGATGTCAGCCCATCTCCGGCTGTCGGTATTTCGACTGTTGCAACGGCGCTTGAAGTCGTTGACGCAGCAAATCGATCATGATTTCGCGCGCTTCATTCGGTTGCGCGCGAAACAAGGACAAGGCCGTTTCGATAAACAGTTTTTCTTTTTCATCGGTTGGCATGTGGAGCGTGTCGTGCTCCCGGTCCATCCAGCCATGCGGCAACTTCAGTTGGGCTTCGATGGCGCGTGCGACATTGTTACCGATGTTTTTACGATTGCATTTGATATGGCTGAGGTAGCGATCCGACAAATTCAGCCGGTCGGCAAACAGCTTGAGCATTCCGCGTTGCGGCAAGTCGGGGTGTTGATCGATGAAATCGGTAAATAGTCGCTGAAAATTTTTATGCCGTATTTGCGCACTGTTCATCGCCATATCGATTGCTCCTCTGCGTGCAGCGTTGGTCTTCACGGTTCTATTGATATTGATGCTGCATGAAGAAGTTTAACCCAGGGACGGGGATTCTTGTTGAAGATATGCAACCAAATCAGGCGTGTTTTTGCTTTTCATTGTTTTCTCGCAAATTCCGGCGGTCAATTCAAATACCATTTCGCCGATTTTGCCGAAGGCATTGAATGTTTGCAAAACAGTTGTTGAGAGAGACTTGTTCATTCATTTGTGTGTACCTGGATTAGTTTTTGAAAAAGATGAAAATTGATTACATGCAATCGACCACCCCCAAGGCTTTCGGGTCGGGAGCGCGCCACGAAACATCCGGTCGTGCGCTGGTCGATGCGATCTCGGTGACAGCCGAAGTCTGCGGACAGCCGCTGTCGGCGGCGGCGGCCGAAATGCTGGCGAAAGATTTGGGCAATTTTGAAGAATCCGTGATCCAGGCTGCGCTGGCACGTTGTCGAATGGAGCTGCAAGGCCCGCTGAAGATGGCCGACATTCTGGTGCGCGTCGAGGATGGCCGGCCCGATGTGGATGAAGCGTGGAGCATGATGCCGCAAAGTGAGCAAGCCTCGGTGGTCTGGACTGATGAAATGGCTCAGGCCTGGGGGCTGGCCTTGCCGCTATTGAGCGCTGGCGATATCGGCGGCGCGCGCACGGCGTTCCGGGAAGCCTATGCCAAAGCAGTACTGGACGCGCGCATTCGGCGCAAGCCGGTGCATTGGACGCCTTCGCTGGGCAGCGATGTGACCGGGCGCAAGCGTGTGCTGCTCGACGCGGTGCGGAAGGGGCGGCTGTCGCGCGCGCATGTCGAACAATTGCTGCCTGCCGGGGCTGCGTCGATAGGCATGGAGGCGATTGTCGCGCAGGTGAAATTCAAAAACCTGCATTGAATGAACTGCATTCCGAGACAGGCATGGCGCGAGTGTTCGCTACCGTTTTGATAGCAATCATAAGTGCAGTGGAAGCAGGTTGGCGAGAGGGCATGTGATGACTTGTCAAGTTGATTGGGGCGACGGCGGCATGCAGTGGTATGAACAAATCGGCCGCCTTGAACAGATTGAACACGAGGAAAAGGAAAGGAAGCGACTCATCATGGGTGCATTCGAAATTCATCGCGCAACCAAGCGCCGCGCGAAACTGCGTCTTGGCATGTCCGGGCCTGCCGGCAGCGGCAAAACCTATTCCGCCCTGCTGATCGCCAGCGGCCTGGGCGGGCGCATCGGCATGATCGATACCGAGCATGGCAGCGGCGACTTGTACGCCGACCTGCTGCCGGAAGGTTATGACGTGCTGCCGCTGAGTCCGCCATTTACGCCCGCCAGATACATCGAGGCGATCCATGCGCTGGAAGAGGCAGGGGTGTCGACGATCATCGTCGATAGCCTGACGCATGCGTGGAGCGGCGAAGGCGGCTCGCTGGACCGGCAGGGCAAGATCGCCGATAAATCCGGCAACAGCTGGCAAGCCTGGCGCCAGGTCACGCCGGAGCACAACGCGCTGGTCGAGGCCTTGCTGCAAAGCCCTTGCCACATCATCGCCACCATGCGCGCGAAGACCGAATACGTGCAGGAGAAAGACGAGCGTACCGGCAAGCAGGTGGTGCGCAAAATCGGCCTGGCGCCGATCATGCGCGACGGCATCGAATACGAGTTCACCACCTTTTTCGAACTCGATGGCCACCACATGGCCTTCGTCGGCAAGGATCGCACCCGCCTGTTTGATGAAGCGATCCTGCGGCCGGATGTCGATACTGGTCGCCGCTTGCTGAGCTGGCTCGATTCCGGCGAAGACGCGCCGCAACAGCGCACCGCCATGCCCGATGAACAGAAAGCCGCGCTGATCGATGCGATCGATCATGCCGACTCGCTCGATGAACTGTACAAGGCATTCTCGGCGGCCTATCGGAGCGCGACCGCGTTGAACGATGCCAACGCGCTGTCGGAACTGACGACGGCCAAGGACCGGCGCAAGGCCGCGCTGGAGGCGCATGACGCCGCCGACTTCGGAGTGACGGCATGAACCCGGTGTTTGAAGCCTTCGAGCTGGCGGCGCAATACCGCCAGCTCGCCGAATTGCTGGCCGAGCGGCATGACGATGAGCAGGTGATCGCCGATACGCTGGAAAGCATATCCGGGCCGCTCGACGAGCAGCTTGAGAATCTCGCCAAGATGGTGCGCAATCTCGAAGCCGCCGATAGCGGCGTGCAGCAAACCATTGCCAGCCTCGAGGCGCGACATGCCTCCTTGCAGCGCGCTGCCGAGCGCGGTCGCAAGATCATTCTCGATCTGATGCAAACGACGCGGCGCGAACGGGTCACGACCGCGTTGTTCTCGCTGGCGATCAAGAAAAATCCGCCGCTGGTGGTGATCGACCGCGCGGACGAGCTGCCGCCGGCCTACCTCATTTATCACGAGGCGCCGCCGCCGACCCCCGACAAGAGGGCGATCGGCGCGGCCTTGAAAGCCGGCACGCCGGTGCCCGGCGCGCACAGCGAACAAGGCGTGCGGCTCGACATTCATTAGTAGGCGGTCGGGGCGGTCGGCGTGACGGACTACTTGATTAATCCAAGCAGGAGATTGCAATGGCAACCTTGAACAAAGTGATTTTGATTGGCTATCTCGGACATGCGCCGGAAATGCGCTCGACAGCGCATGGAGATGCGGTCGCGCAGCTTTCGCTTGCGACCACGGAAACCTGGAAAGACAAGGCGACTGGAGAAAAGAAGCAAGCCACGGAATGGCATCGCGTTGTGCTGTATCGAAAGCTTGCCGAGATTGCCGGTCAGTTTTTGAAAAAAGGCTCGCCGGTGTACATCGAAGGTCGCTTGCAGACCCGCAAGTGGAGTGGCAGGGATGACATCGAACGATATGTGACGGAAATTATTGCCGACGACATGCGCCTGCTCGGCACGCGGCCAACCGGCCAGGATGCCGAAAGCGATGCGCGCAAGGACGAGGCTGCGGAGCCTCCGCCGCCACAACGGACACGGTCGCAGCATCTGCAGTTTGAGGATGACGCCATTCCGTTTTGATTGCATGCGTGAGCAAATGTGAATATCGGCGATCGGGTTCGACAGCTTCGGTGACATGAAGTTTGTCGAGCCCGACCTTGCGTTCTACCGTAGCGTAACTATCACATCGCTAATGCGCTCCCTCCGTGTCGTTTCTCGCCGAGTGGCCGGGATATTTCGCGAGTTGTTGCTGCAAACTGTTTGCCACCCGATCCAGCACGCGCAGCCTGGAATGACCAGTGTAGTCATCCAACAATCGCGTTTGGGTGGATTCCCTGAGGGCGGAAATCTCCGCGCGGATTCTGTTTAGCCGCCATTCATAAAACCATTTCATCGCATCTCACCTGTCGTGACAAAAAAAGCATTTAACCTATTACTCATAGACCAATAGAGTGGCTATTTGTTCCCAATAAGAAAGGGAATTTCGATCCTCATTTCGATCGTCGATCAGGCTTAAGGACCCGCGCAGCAATAAGTTAGGAAATTTGGCGGTCGTAGCGGGATGCAATACAAGGAAGGAGTGTTCCCTTGCAAGGGAACACCGTTCTGCGGGCAGGCGACAGATCGCCTGAATTCCCCGCTCCACCGTCTGACGCGCCGCGGTACGAGTACCGCAAGCGTCAGACAACGCGGCAGTGCGCCCGCCACGACCAGCAAAATTTCTAACTTATTGCTGCGCGGGTCCTAAGCTACGGGAGACTTCATCACTGTCCGGCAGGGACCGACTCTCGGTCCCGCTGCCCGCTCGCCAAACCCGATTTGGCGGCAGTCATGGCATACTCACGGCCAATCCCAACTTGTTATACGACATCATGAAATGTGCGATCGTCCCCGTTACTCCTTATCAGCAGAACTGCAGCATTCTGGTGTGTGAACAAACCCGGCGCGCCGCGCTGGTCGATCCGGGCGGCGAGGCGCCACGCTTGCGCGCCGCATTGGAGCAACTCGGCGTGACGCTGGAAAAAATATTCCTGACGCATGCGCATCTCGATCACTGCGCCGCAGCCGATGTCGTGCGCCAGGAATTTGGCGTGCCGATCGAAGGGCCGCACATCGAGGACAAGTTCTGGCTTGACCAGTTGGGTGAGGCGACGCGGCGCTCCGGCTTTCCGCCGGCGGAGCCGTTCGAACCGGATCGCTGGCTGCATGATGGCGATACGGTGTCATTCGGCGCGCAGACGCTGGAAGTGATTCATTGCCCCGGTCATACGCCGGGGCATGTGGTGTTTTTCCACCGCGGCGAGCGCCTGGCATGGGTGGGTGATGTGTTGTTTCGCGGCTCCATCGGGCGCACCGATTTTCCACGCGGCGATCATGACACGCTGATCCATTCCATCCGCGAAAAACTGTGGCCGCTCGGCGACGACGTCAGCTTCGTGCCGGGACACGGGCCGGCGTCCACCTTTGGCGACGAGCGGCGCGACAATCCGTTTGTGGCGGATATGCGTTTTGCGTAAGCGTCGCTGACGCTGGTGTGCGTATTGTTCTACCGATTTTTCCTGTCTGAAATGGATCTCCATCGCGGAGTGCAACCGCAAGGGTTTTGGGATGTCCAACATCAATTGCCAATTTGAGTTGCAGCCGGGCTCTTGGCGATAGCTCACTATTTCCACGGCAAGCAGCATCGCATAGCAGCCTGAGATTCGAAAGACAAGCTCGCTCGCAACATGATGAGTACGCACATCCAGCACACGCGTTTTCATGGTCGAATTATCATGGTGGGCTTCGGCAGTATCGGACAAGCCATTCTGCCGCTCTTGCTGCGTCACCTGCGCTTGCACCCGCGGCAAATCAGCATCCTTGCCGCCGATGCGGGAGGCGCGTCAATCGCACACGAATTTCATATTGTGCTCACGGTGCAGCCGCTGACCAAAGACAACTATCTTTCCGTGCTGGAGCCGATGCTGCGGGAAGGCGATTTTTTGCTCACCCTGTCGGTCGATGTTTCCAGCCGGGCGCTGATTGAACTCTGCGCGCGGCGTGGCGTACTGTACCTGGATACCTGCATCGAGCCGTGGGCCGGCGGCTATCTCGATATGTCGCGCACAGCGTCGCAGCGCTCCAATTATGCATTGCGCGAAGCGGTGCTGGCGCTGCGGCGCGAGAGGGTAGCCGGCCCGACCGCCATCGTGACCTTGGGCGCCAATCCGGGGTTGGCATCGATTTTCGTCAAGCAGGCGCTGTTGCATATCGCTGTCGAAAACGGCATGGAGGTGAACCATCCGGCCAGCCATGCGGACTGGGCCAGCCTGGCGCATCAACTGGACATCAAGACGATTCATATTGCCGAGCGCGACACGCAAGTCACTGCCCGGCGCAAGCAGTGCGGCGAATTCGTCAACACCTGGTCGGTGGCCGGCTTCATCGCGGAAGGCTTGCAGCCGGCGGAACTGGGCTGGGGCACCCATGAACGGCATTGGCCGGCCGATGGCGTGCGCCATGCTTTCGGATGCGATGCGGCGATCCATCTCAACCGACCCGGCGCGGCGACGCGCGTGCGCAGCTGGACGCCACTCGAAGGCGCGTACCACGGCTTCATGATCACGCACAGCGAATCGATTTCGATCGCCGACCATCTGACGCTCAGGAACAACGGCCAGGTGCTTTACCGGCCGACCGTGCATTATGCGTATCACCCATGCGACGACGCGGTGCTGTCGATCCACGAAATGGCGGGCAAGAACTGGCAGCCGCAACCGGCGCAGCGCATCCTGCGCGACGAAATCATGTCTGGCATGGATGAGCTGGGCGTACTGTTGATGGGCAATACCTGTGGCGTGTACTGGTACGGTTCGCGCTTGTCGATACAGCAGGCGCGCGAACTGGCGCCTTATAACAACGCGACCAGCCTGCAGGTGGCCGCCGGGGTGCTGGCCGGCATGGTGTGGGCAATACGCCATCCGCATGCCGGCATCGTCGAACCGGACGATCTCGACCCCGAAGTCATCATGCAGATCGCCATGCCGTATCTGGGGGAGGTCGTGGGCGTAATCGGTGACTGGAACCCCCTGCATGACAGGGAACGCCTGTTTGGCGAAGACATCGATCGGGACGATGCCTGGCAGTTCAAGAATTTCCGCGTGATGTGAACCAAGGACATGCGATGAATGCCGGCAGTCTCGTGGTGTCTCGGCGTGCAATGTTGGCGTTTTCAACGCTGCGATTAATGCGCGGGCATGCCGTGCTGTTGCGATTCAGGTGCTTTTCGTGCTGCTGAAGAGAGAATCCGGACTGAGCGAGAAGTCGTACTACGAAGCGAGCGTGCAACGGCCGTCCGCATCGGTCGCGCTGGAGGGGCGCATCGCGGCCGATGTCGCCGTGGTCGGCGGCGGTTATGCGGGGCTGTCGGCCGCGCTGGAACTGGCCGCGCGCGGTTATTCGGTGGCGCTGCTGGAAGCGCGACGCATCGGCTGGGGCGCATCCGGCAGGAACGGCGGGCAGGTGATTGTGGGTTATGCCGGCCAGGCTGCGATGGAGCGGCAATTGCCCCCCGACGATGCGCGCCATGCATGGGACCTTTCGGTCGAGGCGCTGCAGTTGCTGCAGCAGCGGATTGCGAGTTGCGCGATTGACTGCGACTACACGTCCGGCTATATGATGCTTGCCGTTGGTCCCAAAAAGGCGCGCGCGCTCGATGCCTGGGTCGAGCACCTGGAATGCGCATACGGCTACCCGATGCGATGGATCGGCGCGGCGGAGGTGCGCAACTGGATCGCCAGCGAACAATTCCATGCCGGCGCCTATGACCCGCAGTCCGGCCACTTGCATCCATTGAAGTATTGTCTCGGCTTGGCGCAGGCCGCGCGCGCGGCCGGCGTGCGGGTGTTCGAAAATTCGGCGGTGATCAAGATCGAGCGCGGCGACAAGCCGGTATTGAAGACCGAAAAAGGCGAGGCCGCTTGCCGTTTCGCGGTACTGGCGGGCAATGTCTACCTCGACCAGTACGGCGGCGCTATCGCGCCGGAACTGATGCGGCGCATCATACCGGTCGGGACTTACCTGATCGCCACCGACCCCATGTCGAAAGAACGCGCCGATACCTTGATCCGGCATCGGGCCGCGGTGTCCGACACCAATTTCGTGCTCGATTATTTTCGTCCGAGCGCCGACCATCGCTTGCTGTTTGGCGGCGCCGACGCCTTCAGCGGCGCGACGCCGGCCAATCTGGTGCAGCATGTGCGGCAACGGATGCTGGCGGTGTTTCCGCAACTGGCGGATCTGGCCGTTCCCTATGCCTGGGGCGGGTTCGTCGACGTGACGATTAACCATGCGCCGGATTTCGGCCGCCTGGGCGCCAATATCTATTATGTGCAGGGTTTTTCCGGCCATGGCCTGGCGCTGGCCGGCATGGCGGGCCGGCTGGTGGCCGAGGCCATCGCCGGACAGGCCGAGCGCTTCGACTTACTGTCCCGGCTCAGGCATGTTCCATTTCCGAGAGGAGCATGGATACGCAAGCCGGCGGTGGCGCTGGCGGTGCTGTATTACCGGATGCGGGATTTGCTGTAGAGCGCTACTCGGTGCGGCACTCGCTGCAACACCACTTGCAGCCTGCCGCCGTCTGAAAGTGGGATTTCGCTTCACGCAACGCGTCGCCGCAATTGGTGAAACTTCCCAGATAGATCCGGTTGTCTGTTTCAGGAAGATGGACGCATCTTGGAACATGCACTTCATGATGTCCGTTCGATTGCGCCTGTTTGCTGACGTAGTAATGCTGCACTGCGCACCTCCTACTATGTATTGGATACATCCTCCCAGCGCATGCTAATGAATGATGCGCGGCTTTTCCTTAATCCAGAATAAGTTCGCCAAACAAAATGCGACTGTGCGGCCCGCGCGGCGCATCTGGCTTGACGGCCTGCGAAGCCGTTCCTTGCCGAATGCGGGCAATCCCTGCTGCCATGGATTGCCCGTGCAAACACATTGAACTCCGGCAAGTTTTTTCTGACTAATGTCCTTTTACTAGACCGACCTTGGCCGCCGCGTTCGCCCGTGTTGGCTAATGCGCAATCGACCAATTCAACCAGGAGAACAGATCATGAAAGTAAGACATTATTTTGCCGCGCTTTTGCTCGCCTTTGGCCTCGGCCAGCAAGCGTATGCGGAAGAGCAAAAGAAATCGGAAGCGCCGCAAGAAGCGCCAGCAGCAGCCACGTCGCGCGACACCAGCGCGGATGCCGCGCCTGGTCAGGACACGGCCGTCTTGCAGCCAGATGCCAGTCTCACACCCGCCGCCGCGCTATCCAAGCATGTTCCCGCCGCCCATGGTGTGAATACCGCTGAACAGGTGGAACCCGCGCCGGCGCTTCACGCGGATCGGGCCGCGAGCTGGCGCGAATCCTTTTTATATGAGGTCAAGATCACCGATGTGCTGATTGCGTTGTTTGCCGGTTTGCTGGTGGTGCTCGGCTGGGTGCAGGCGCGCCGCATGCGCGAGGCGGTCGGCGTCGCGCAGGAAAGCGCCAGCGTGGCGGAAAAGAGCGCGCGCGTGGCCGAAGATGCGCTGATTTCCGGGCAGCGCGCGTTCATGTTCATTCGCGAGATCAAGACCTATCTGCACCAGGATGCGGCAACCGGCAAATACCAGTGGTCGATCCATCCGATCTGGGCCAACAGCGGCAATACCCCGACCAAAGGACTGTCGATCAATACCACTTATCGCATTCTGGATGAACCGCTGCCGAAGGATTACGACTTCCCGCAATCGCGGGAAGACTTGATCCCCACCATCGCCGGCCCCAAGAGCATGGTGGACGCGGTGCCGGGCACGATCGATAGCGAGGACCTGGAGGCGGTGCAAAAAGGAACGAAGTATTTCTATATCTGGGGCTGGGCGGAATATCACGATATCTTCGAAGGCACCAAAAAACACGTCACCCGTTTCTGCAATCAGCTCACGCATGTGGACGGCGATACCACGCTGCCGCTCAGCGAACACAATCCGATTCAAATGATGTTTGGCTTTCATGCGGAGAACAATTACGCGGATTGAGCGCTTCGGCGTGACGCCGGACGGCAATGCGATTGCAGAACGGGGCGGCGTCTGCAATCGCCAGGGAAGCGCTCGCTTCCGGGTCTCTTGATCAATGTCTGCTGACTTTTACGACCGTCCCGCGAAAGTCGACGCCCCGCACCATGACGCTGCCGACGCTGGCGCCGTTCGCGCCCCGCAGAGGGGCATTGCGAAAAGTGATATCGCCAATGGTGCTTAGCAGCCGTACCAATGCGGTACCGTTCCGGTCGACGACGATGGACGGATCGGTGGGATTGTAAAGCACGTCCTGGAAGGTGGAATTGGCATCGACCAGCGACAACACGGGATTCAATAACCTGCCTGTGGTGCCAAGCATTTCGATGACATTCCCTTTCGACGCGAAGATGGATCTTTTGTCAAACAGGTGATCCGGAAACCCCCGCGCCGATGCGTGGCGCAGGTCAGCTTCCGTCATCATGCGCAAACCGGTTCGGTCTTGCTGCGCCATTCGCGCCGGTTCGCGCGCATGGGCATTGACGGCGTTGATCAGGGTTGCCGCGATGAGCGTTGCCAACGCCAGATAACGGTATCGGTTCAGGGTTTGTCGCATGCGATGTCGCGGCATGCTGTTCCATCCGTGCTCCAACGGTACCGCAAGAGAGTTGTGCTTGTATCTGTCCGAGATCGACTGCTGTTTGACAAAAGGCGTGTCCCGCAGCGATTGCGCATAGCTTTGTCTTTGCCACTCCATAATATCTCCATCGGTGAAGAATCATGATTGCGCTCTAACGTCGCTGTCTGCTCCCTGACTTGATGCGGTCGATCGCCCCGGAACCTGCATGTAATAGTCGAATCGTCGTTGTCATCGTTTGTTTGCGACAGATCTTGGACCGAAAAGACACGACGAGAAATCCCTTGATCGAAATAATCACCGCAGGGAAGCGGCGATGAACGATTAATCCGATGCGTTTAAAAAGTTTACTTTAGGCAATAAATGGATATACTAAGGGAAGTTAAAACCGCAGGGCAAACCGGTCGAAAGGCCGGGACGCAAAGCTTCCGGCCTAAAAGAGACATCTCTCACGGCAGCGGGGCCGCCTTCTGAAGCGAAGCCAAGCTTCTGCCTTTGGCATGCCTTGCACTTTTGTGAGAGAAGCATGTCAAAACTCGCCGCCCTTGTTTTGCTCCTGGTTCCCTTGATCGCCGCAGCCCAATGTGGATTCGTGCGCGAAGGCGCCACTATGACCATCGTCGTCGGCAAGGATTCGAAAACATGCATTTCATCCGATGGCTTCCGTGAGGCGTTCAAGTCCGATGTGACCGAAGCACTGGAGCAAGATGAACCGCACGTCCGGTCGGCGAAAAAAGCCATTGATGATCGCAATGCTCGCGGAGCCAAGCTTTGGGCCATCGCGGAAAGAAACTATCAGGCGACGACTCCGAGCGGTCGTTATTTCGGTCAGAAGCGTTAAGATCCGGTTACAGGCGCGCCGCCAGTTCCGCACCTTCGCGAATCGCCCGCTTCGCATCGAGTTCAGCCGCCAGCGCGGCGCCACCGATCAAATGAAAGCGTGGTCCCGCAGTATTTTGCTGCGTCGGCATCAAATCCTTGAGCGAATCCTGCCCGGCGCAAATCACCACGTTATCCACTTCCAGAATGCGCGGTTCGCCGTTGACCGTGATGTGCAAGCCATGATCGTCGATCTTGCGATAGTCGACGCCGCCGATCATTTTCACCCCCTTGCGCTGCAAGGTGGCGCGATGCACCCAGCCGGAAGTCTTGCCTAGCGAAGCCCCCAGCTTCGATGCCTTTCGCTGCAGCAGATACACTTGCCGCACCGGTTGCTCGGGCGTGGGCGCGCGCAGGCCGCCGTTGCTGTCCGCCTTCAGATCGACGCCCCATTCGCCCAGCCAGTTATTGAGCGGCATCGGCAGCGGCACATGCGGATCGTGCAGCAGAAATTCGCCGATATCGAAACCGATGCCACCGGCGCCGACCACCGCGACGCGCCGCCCGACCGGCGCATTGTGTTTCAATACATCGATGTACGACAGCACCTTCGGATGCTGGATGCCGTCGATGCCCGGCATGCGCGGCACGATGCCGGTGGCGACGATCACGTCGTCGAAACCTTGCTCCAGCAATTCTTCACGCGTGACTTTTTTGTTCAGCACCAGTGCGACCCCGGTGAGCTCGACGCGCCGCTTGAAATAGCGCAGCGTCTCGGCGAACTCTTCCGTGCCGGGCACGCGCATCGCGTAATTGAATTGCCCGCCGATGCGGTCGCTGGCGTCGAACAGAGTGACATGGTGGCCGCGTTCGGCGGCAACCGTGGCCGCCGACAATCCCGCCGGCCCGGCGCCGACTACCAGTACGTCAAGGTGTCTCGTCACGCGTTGAGAGACTAGATTGCGACAGCGTCAATCATCTGACGAAAACGCCAGGAAAGGATCAGTCATGGCCAAATTATGTGCAGGTCGAGTGGTGGTTGTCACCGGAGCAGGTCGCGGAATCGGGCGTGAACTCGCGCTGAGCCTGGCGCGCCATGGTGCCCACTTCTTAGTGAACGACTTGGGCGCCGGTGTAGACGG
>SXGU01164006.1_pt1 | contig 21283 bp, 20 predicted proteins | sample 3174531 | NCBI WGS metagenome assembly SXGU01 (sample SAMN11356863, study PRJNA531348) | freshwater metagenome | isolation source: freshwater sample F1-140 | place: China: Fuxian Lake, Yuxi | collected 2017-12-25 | reverse complement strand
GCGACAGTGGGTCCGAAAGCCAAAGAACTTTTCAATGATGCGCAGCAACTCCTGAGCCAGATTGTCGAACAGAACCTGTTTCAGGCCCACGCAGTTTACGGCTTATTTCCCGCGAATTCCGTAGGTGATGACATTGAGTTGCACACTGACGAGACAAGAGCTACGGTGCTGAGAACGCTGCATACCCTTCGCCAGCAGATGGAGAAGCAACCGTCCGAATATAATCACGCACTCGCAGATTTTATCGCCCCAAAGGATAGTGGATTGAAGGATCATGTCGGACTATTCGCCGTGACGACCGGCCACGGAGTGGATGCGTTGGCTAAGGAATTCGAGGCTGAACACGACGATTATAACTCCATCATGGCCAAGGCACTCGCAGATCGTTTAGCGGAAGCTCTGGCTGAATGTTTGCATAAAAAAATCCGAGAAGAATGGGGATTCGGCATGAGCGAATCCCTCTCGAACGATGATTTGATCCGGGAACGATACCGAGGGATCCGACCTGCCCCAGGTTATCCAGCCTGTCCGGATCACACGGAGAAACAGCTCATCTGGGAAATCCTTGATGTCGAGAAAAACACTGGCATTAAACTCACTGAAAGCTTTGCGATGTGGCCAGCAAGCAGCGTGAGTGGACTTTATTTCGCACACCCAGAGTCGAAGTATTTCGCCGTTGGCAAACTTGGTCGCGACCAAGTTTTAGACTACCACCAACGAAAGGGAATCGACCTCCCAACGATCGAGCGTTGGCTTTCACCGAATTTATTTTACGACCCTGAAACGGTGAACACCCCTCCAGTTAGCTGCAGTTGCGGGTCATCTCATTAAGAAAATCTGATAATTTGATTTTCAACCTACCGTTGCTAGGGAGAGTCGAACTCCGTTAATGTGACCTATGCAGATTCGTAATTTGAATCCCAGTCAGGACATCGGTGCGAGCGCGTGGTTCGTGCAAATCGATGGCCATCGACTGTTGATGGACGCGGGCACCCATCCCAAGCTTGAGGGCCACGCCAGCATGCCTCTCTACGAGGAAATCAAGAACGAGGACCTCGATGCGATCGCTATTTCCCATTGCCATCACGACCACGTCGGTTCATTGCCGATGGCTCAACGATATTTTCCAAAAGCCCATGTGCTGATGACCGAGTTGAGCTACTTCCTCGTGGAACGTGTGCTCCATAATTCCGTCAACGTCATGATGCGTCAAAAAGAAGAGTTGGGAATTCAAGAGTATCCTCTCTTCACCCATGACGAAATCGATGAAACCGCGCACCTCTTTCAAGGGTTTCGTTACAATCGAGAAATCGAATGGGCGGCCTTCAACAAAACACGCGCAGGAGCCGCTTCGCCGACCTTAGAATTTTATGATGCGGGCCATGCTCTTGGATCGGCGGGCATCATGGTCCGAGGAAGCAAAGAAACTCTTTTCTACACGGGGGACGTGAGCTTTCGCGATCAGACCCTGCTCAAAGCAGCGCGTTTCAACGATGTCCGAGCGGATGTTCTGATCATGGAAACCACAAGGGGGAATCGGATGACCCCTCTAGGTTTTACCCGCGAAGGCGAAGTCGATCGCCTAGCCAAAGCCATCCAGAGCGTTATTCAACGGCGCGGTTGCATCCTGATTCCAGTTTTTGCGCTGGGAAGAACTCAGGAAATTCTCGCTCAACTTGCGCTGATGATGAGATCCGGTCAGGTGCAAAACCAGCCCATCTACATCGGAGGGTTGGGACGAGTATTCACTGAGATCTATGACCTTCAAGCCCACCGAGCGAACCGGAACCACACCGGCTTAAAGCTCACTGATGCGTTGAATCTGATCGTTCTGGAAAAAGGACAAGCAGAGAAAATGCGCCTCAACACTCCACGCATTTTTGTCGTTACCGCTGGGATGATGTCGGATAAAACTGCGGCACACGATCTCGCATTACGCATGGCAGGCGATCCAAAACACGCGATCTTTTTCGTCGGGTACGCAGATCCGGATACCGCCGGTGGCCGGCTGAAAGCCGCAAAGCACGGGGAAACATTTTTGTTCAGTCCCTCTGGCGGCGAGGTGACAAGGCAATGTCAGATTGAAGACTTCGACCTCACTGCTCATGCAAACCGAGAGGATTTGCTAGACTTTGTGGGTCAGGTGAATCCGAAGACCGTCTTACTCGGCCACGGTTCCGAAGAATCTCGGATGTGGTTTCAGAACGCGATTCTCGAACGGCATCCAAAAATCAAGATCGTGCAACCTCAACCGGGCGTGTTGGTAGAAGCTTAATTCAAATGATCCTAGCAAGGCGCCGGATGGACCTCTATCACCTCGCCCCTTCATTCCAGTAAACGATCACGTTTTTTGTGGCTCGACCAGATGCGATGATATCCAGTTTCCCATCGCCATTTAAATCACCCAATGCCAAATCCTCACACGCCATTTTTCCAGAATCAATATTGACCGAATTCCAAACACGGCCTGTGTTGTCCTCACTCCAAAACAATCGAACACCAACCGAATCCCCTGGCTTTTTTCCGCGCCAACCGACCACCACTTGGCTCTGACCTTGACCTGAGAAGTCTCCACAAGCCACCGCGTGTCCATCGATTAAATCCTTCTCAATCACGACTCGCTCCCAAAGCGAAGTTGACGAGGTTGAAGTAGGCCCGAGATAAATACAGGCTTGGTTCCCATGCATTGGTTCAACGGTTGCCAAAAAACGTCTCCCATTTTTCAGCACACCCGAACGCACTTCCCCAGCCCCAATAAAATCCGTTTGCCCGGGTGGATTTCCCCCGAGAGCCCTACGGCCCCAGCTTCCATTCTGGGGTTCGATCAGAAAAACCCCCTCTTTTCCAGCGACCAAGAACTCATCACCCTTTTTGGCATTCCAATCGACCGGTTCAAAATTATGAGTCATATGGAGTGACGCGTCCAAGACCTCCGTGGACCATGGTTGACGCAGATCCTTCGGGACGGAGTAAGCAAGCATTCGGACGCCTTCCCCTTTCCCTCCTTGATTCCCTCGTCCATGCAACGGCAATACCACCAACCGGGAAGACCCATTCGTAGATTTGACCCATTTCATGCGGTGGACGGTGGGTTCTTTCGGCAATTCAATCGGAGTCCAACGCTGCCTACGGTTAGCGGGTGGAACTAAATAAAAAACAGCTCCGCTAGCGACGGTATCGTTTGGATTCCAACCTGCGCCCACGGCGACTTCAGCTTTGCCGTCACCATCAATATCAGATGCAGCGATGCAAACATTGTCTAGAGCAGTGAGATTCTCCGCCATGACATGCCTTGCCCAATCGGGGTTGGAATACCAGACCACCTGACGCTTATCGGCCAAAAGAATGTCGAGGCGCGAATCACCATCCACATCGGCAATCGCCAACCCGTAACCAATTTCGACTTTCCCATCAATTTCTTGAGCTCGAAAAGACGACATCTTGACCTCTGCAACCACCATGCAGGAAATGGACCATAGGAGAGTCGAAGTCAGGGTAAAAAAGCGAATCATAGGCACGTATTGATTCTTCAACAGATATCCGAGACTGAATTGCAGTGCAATCAGGAGGATTCACAATCGGGTGTGAACTGGGTAAAATCAGCGTGCCAAAAAGATGGTGCCTCGGCACAGACTTGAACTGTGAACCAATTGATTAAGAGTCAACTGCTCTACCATTGAGCTACCGAGGCGTCTCGCAAGAGTGGGGAATTGAACCTGATTGGAGCATGGATTAGCAAGTTTTTTTAGGTTTTTTCTCCAACGCATTGTTGACGCAGTGCCCGCCGGCTTTCATGCTTTATCAGGATCCGTTGTAGAGTCCCTCAGCGAACGGATGCTAAGCCTGATCGACCCTTGCATGAACACGTTGAATTTCAGAATCGAACACATCGGCTTGGCCGCGACGAAACCCGAAGATCTCAGAAGTTGGTATGTCGAAGTAATGGGAGCCATCGAACTCTGGACTGATGGGCAATTCCCGCCTGCATTCCTTGTCAGGTTACCCGCTGGTGAAATCCTCGAGATCTACCCTTCGACGAGTTCGTTGGCTGAAACCTCTGATAACAAACTAGGCGGTTGGCGGCATCTAGCCCTACGAGTGAACTCGATCGAGGAGTCAAAAAAAGTTTTGGAGGCAAGCGGAGTTATCTTTGACCAACCGATCCGGCAGGCGGGCGGAAAAGGACGGGTTCTGTTTTTTCAAGACCCAGAAGGCAACCTGCTTCACTTAGTCGAACGTCCCCCTGAATGGAGCCTGACGGGCAGCCCCCTATCTCGAGGAACCCTTACCTGAATGGCTCTTGTTTCTGTGGCATGAGACTGCTCTCAATCGTTGCGCTCCTCTCAAACCGATGGTGGTTAGCCGCTGGCGGGGGCATCGCGTTAGGGTTGGCCTTCCCAAAATCTCATCTCGCAAGTTTAGCTTGGATAGGACCTGGGATCATACTTTTCAGTGCGATGGGTAGGACTGGCGGAGAGGCCTTCCGACTTGGTTATGTTGCTGGGATTGTCCAGTCGTTAATCGCACTGCGGTGGCTGCTTTACATCCCGTTCCCAGTCGGAGCTGTGGCAGGTTGGTTGGCACTCAGTTTGTATTTAGGGCTCTATACGGGCCTTTGGGTTTGGTTGTCGTGGCATTTCTTTCCGAATAAAACTCCTCCTCCACTGGCTCCGCGCCTCAACCGTGAAACAGCAATCTGGTTCGGGGCAACTCCGTGGAAACAACGAATCGCATGGGTTTTCCTAGTCGCAGTTTATTGGGTCGGAAACGAAATGGTGACCGCACGATTCCTCTCAGGTTTTCCTTGGTTGGGAGTAGGAATCACACAATCCGAGTTCTTACCCCTCATTCAAATCTCATCCCTTACGGGCGTTTATGGAGTTTCATTTTTGGTGGTGTGGTTTTCTGTGAGTGCAATTTCTGCGACGACGGTTTTAATTGCGCACCCATATCGTCGAAAAGGATGGCTCATTGATCTCATTTTCCCAATGAGCGGCATTTTGGTTGCCGTGGTCTATGGTTTTCAATTTTTGATCAGGGATGGTGTCCCCACGACAACCGCAAATCTGGCGTTGGTGCAACCCAGTATTCCTCAAACATTGATTTGGGATGTGGCAGAAAATAAATCACGCTTCCAAAAGCTGATTGATCTTTCGGAATTAGCTCTTGCAACTAAGCCCGACCTGTTGATCTGGCCCGAGGCTGCCGTTCCGACAATGCTTCGCCATGATCCGGAGACCGCCAACGCGGTGAAGACTCTCCTCGGAAAACACAACGCTTGGGCCGTGGTGGGGAGTGATGACGCCGATGTCGGCGATAGTGGCACCTCCAAAGACGCTCGCTACTACAACAGCAGTTTTGCCATCAACCCTAGTGGGGCGATCGAAGGTATTTATCGTAAACGTCGCTTGGTGATTTTTGGGGAATACATCCCCCTCTTGAATTGGTTTCCGTTCCTTCGGCATTTAACTCCAATCGGTGAAAATGGTTTCAGCGCCGGGGAGAAACCCGTTTCATTTTACACTCCCAGTCGGGATGGAAAACATCGTATTTCCCTTTCTCCCATGATCTGTTTTGAGGATGCTTTTCCACAGTCCGTGAGGGAATATGTCCACGCGGACACTGATTTCTTATTGAATCTTACCAATGACGGATGGTTCGGCGAAAGCAATGCTCAGTGGCAACACGCTTTCCATGCGGTGTTCCGTGCTGTGGAAAACCGAGTGCCAGTGGTCTCTTGCGCCAACAACGGGTTAACGTGTTGGGTTGACCCTTTGGGGCGGATGCACGAAGTTTACTGGGGTACAACAGCGAATATTTATGGTGCCGGTTTCAAAACTGTCCCAGTTCCTATCTTGAGTGGAGAAAAACGCGTCATGACTTTTTATCACGATTACGGTGATGTGTTTGGATGGGGATGCACTGCACTCTGGGCAGTAGCATTGTCGCAGGCGTTCCTTCAAATGAAACGATACCGAAGGCGTTCGCACGTTGAACCAAGTTTAATTCCTAGTCAGGTCATTCGACCTTAGTCTATTCGTCTGTGAGCTCTCCAAAAATCACCCCAGATGCCCTCCGTGGCATGAAAGGCAAGCAACCTATCGGGGCGTTGACGGTTTACGATTTTCCTACGACCCGTTTGCTGGATGAGACAGGCGTCCCTTTTCTGCTTGTTGGTGACTCCTTGGGAATGGTGGTTCTCGGATACCCAGATACCACCCATGTCACAATGGAACACATGGAACATCATGTCAGAGCTGCGGCACGCGCTCATCCAAAAGCACTCCTTGCAGCAGATCTTCCTTACCGAAGCTACGAAACCCCCGAGCAGGCCGTGTTCAATGCGAAGCGTTTGGTCGCGGCAGGAGCCGAAGCTGTAAAAGCTGAAGGCGGGCGTTCAATCGTTCCACAAATCAAAGCGATCGTGGATTCTGGGATTCCATTTTGTGGGCATCTAGGAATGCTTCCGCAGAGTGTCCTTGAGGAAGGCGGTTACAAAATAAAGGGCCGGAGTGAAATTGAGCGTGGTCTATTATTGGCCGACGCCGAGGCCGTGGAACAAGCCGGTGCCTTCGCATTGGTTCTCGAATTGGTTACCCCGATGGTTGCCGCTGAGATAACCCAAAACCAAAAAATCCCCACCATTGGAATTGGTTCCGGCACGGAGTGCGACGGACAAATCCTAGTCACAAACGATCTGCTAGGAACTTTCCCTTGGTTCACGCCGAAATTTGTGAAACCAAGGTTGGCAGGAAGTGTCCTGATGCGTGAAGCCATTACAAGTTGGTTAGGCTCGATACAAAACACCAAACCTACATGCACGAAAACCGTCTAACACATCTGGATGCCCACAGCGAAGTGGCGATGGTGGATGTCTCTGCGAAGCCGTTTCAGCACCGCGAAGCGGTCGCTTCAGGAACTATTTATTTAGGAAGCGCGACTCTCGATTTGATCCAAGGTGACGCGATCGCAAAGGGGAATGTCCTCGCGACGGCTCGCTTGGCTGGAATCATGGGGGCAAAAAAAACTGGTGAACTTATTCCACTTTGTCATCCCCTACCCTTGAGCCATTGCGAGATCAATTTTGATTTTCCCGCAACGCGCGACCGCATCATCCTCCAGTCGAAAGCAACCGTGCACGCACAAACAGGCGTCGAGATGGAGGCATTAGCGGCGGTAACAATCGCGGCTCTTACCATTTACGACATGTGCAAAGCGGTCGACAAAACCATGCGGATTACTGAAGTCCGTTTGGTTTCAAAAACAAAGCGATAAAATGAACGTCGGCATCATCACCATCTCCGATCGAGCCTCTAAAGGACTTTACGACGACCTTGGAGGCCCTGCCCTTAAGAAAACTTCCACGGAAAATGGGTGGACTGTCCTAGCAGAAGCCTTGGTGCCCGACGAGAAGGGGGACATCCAACGTGCAATCCGTGAACAAATCAACCGAGGCTGCGTTCTGGTTTTAACCACGGGTGGAACAGGCGTGGCTCAACGCGACGTGACTCCCGAAGCGGTGATTGAAATCGCTGACCGCGAACTGCCGGGATTCGGGGAAATCATGCGGATGGAATCCATGAAGATTACTCGAAACGCAATCCTTTCCCGAAGCCTCGCAGTCGTCGTGGGTCGCACGTTGATCATTTGCTTGCCGGGTAAACCAAGCGGCGCAGTAGAGTGCCTTGGCTTCGTGACTGGAGCCATCCCACATTGCATAGAGGTTCTGCAGGAGGTACCAACCAGTTGTTGAGAAACTTGGCCGACAACATCGTTCAATTATTGGGAATCTTCTTGATCCCACTTGGGAAAAATTTCTGGTTTGATTTCCCCCCGGCGAATGAGTTCCTGCAGATCTCGAATAATGGTTTTTCGAGCGACACCAAAGGCACGTGCCAAAGCTGAAACATTGGGACGATCCTTCGAATTAACGACCTGTTTTCGAAGTTCGGACTGGCGACTAAGTCGATCCGTAGAACGACTAAAAAGAAACTCTGCATCGATACGTTTGGATCGTTCCAATGCCTCAAACCCACGCAACACTTCGCGATCCCCGCACTCATGCAGCGCGACCTCAACGGTTCGCACCAACCCATGAAGATCGATCGGTTTGCTCAGACAATAGTGAGCCCTTCGAGGACCTTGCAGGGCACCGATCTGTTGTTGCACCTCTAATGCACCAGAAACTAAAATGATTGGAACATGGGGAGCCAGCTCCTTGAGTTCAGGCAGATAATCCAGACCCAAATCACCTTGATCGAGAATATGATCGAGAAGAATCAAACGAGGGACGGTTTTGGCAATTTTGAGCAACGCCTCGCTTCCGCTCGTCGCGCGCACCAAATCATACTCGGCTAGTGCGTCCTCGTACAACTCATATTGCAGATCATCGTCCTCGATGATTAAAATCTGCGACTTCTTCATAATCACGCTGAACGCCGGTGACAGTAATCAATAAAACTTTATCTGGAAACATTTTCACACGGCACGAGGATCACAAATCTCGATCCCTTTCCGACCGTTGACTGCACCGAGAGCCCGAATCCGAGGGATTTGGCTAGTTCGTACACCATTGAAAGGCCGAGTCCGGTCCCTCTTCGGGTCGAGAAATCTTTCGTGGTAAAGAAGGGTTCGAAAATCCTAGGCAACACTTCAGGAGGAATCCCCACGCCATCATCACGCACCTCGATGACGGCATAAACTTGTGCTGTATTAGGTTTCAGAACAACTCCTTCGGTCGGTGACGAATCCAATCCGACTTTGAGCACTACTTCACCGTGACCCGGCAAGGAATCAACACCATTGAGAATCAGGTTGAGCAACATTTGTTGAAGCACCTCTCGGGCGCATTCAGCAACCGGCGGAGGATCCTGATGTTCCACTCGAATGCTGACTTCGGCGGGGAACCTGTGGTCTCCAAGCAGTCGGACTGTTTCCGTCAACAACTCTTGCAAATTGCAAACCACCAACGTTTTTTCTTCGATGCGACCCAATCCTAACATGGCGCGAACAATCCCAGCCCCTTGTTCAACCACCTTTTCGATTCGATCCACACGCGTCCGAATTTTCTCTTTGTCCTCAAGGTGTGAACCAATGATCTGAGCGGATCCTTTGACAATCGAGAGGATGTTGTTGAAATCGTGCGCGATTCCCGCAGCTAAAGTCCCGAGAGCACGCATTTTTTGGCTATGAAGGAGTTCTTGGTTAGCTCTATCTAATTCGTGAGTCCGTTGTTCGACTATTTTCTCTACCTCGGCGTAGCTCCGCTTGAGACGCAGATGGCGGTTGATTGCCAACCCAGCGAAGAAGCAAATAATCACTAACCCTAAAAGAGTAACACCCACCAGACGTGGATCACGAGACCAAGGCACAATCACGGTAAAAGCCAGCGAGGTCGTATGGATGTCTTTGTTTCCATTCCGATCCATCGCCCGAACTTCCAAGGTATGATCACCAGCTCCGGCCTCTCGAATCCGCTGAACCGTTAGGTTGGTGTAGGAAGACCACGCGCCGTTATCGAGGCGATGTGAAAAAAGAAGCCTGTTCGGCTCCGTGTAATCCCACTTATCAGTTCCTGAAAACCGGACCGTCACCCCTCTCCCGTCACCTCCGCTTTCCTCGATCTGAGGGATAGCCGTGCGAGGGGAATCCGAATCAGCCTCTGGATGGTAAACCGCCACACCTCTCGCTGTTCCTGCCCAAGCCTGTCCTTGCGCATCCAAAGCGACTTCATAAACTGCTCTTGAAGGTAACCCCTCATCAGTATCGAAAGAAAGCCACAGCCCGCCAGTGAAGTGCAGCATGCCTCCTCCTGTCGCGACCCAGACAGAACCATCGCGACCTTTTTGGATCGAGTTGACTCGCTCCAACCCACCTAAGATCAATTCCCATTGCCTTCCCCTGAGTTCGTAAACGCCGTCCATGGTTCCCGCCCATAATCGGTCATCCCCCACTTCAGCCAAACAAGTCAAGCGCTCCCCTGTCAGACCTGAATTGAGCTCGGGTGCCGCTACCGTGCGCTCTCCCAATCGCTTCACCGCCAAACCACCGGGACCGCCGAGCCAAACGTCTCCGCCAGAGGTTTGCGTCATGAACCACAACTCACTCGCCCAATCCCAATCAGGTTCAGGTTCAAGAAAATGGTGAAAGACTTTGCCATCAAAAGTCTCGAGATGAAACACGTTTGGATTATCCCGCTTCGTGGTTCTCACGCAAAGCACGCCGTCTGAGAATTGCCCAACTATTCTGACAATCCGCTGGGCGGGATGGATGATCGAATCGAATTGCCCAGTTGCCGGAGTGTAAACTAGAGATCGACCATTGGACGAAAGAGCTAGCCGACCGTCAGGGAGTTTGTAGATCGAATCATAAAACTGGAATGCTGGTTCAAAATCATTCGGCCAACGCACCAAGGAGCTTACTCCGCCACGATAACGTAGCAAACCATCGGGGCCAGCAACGTAGACCGAACCCTCCTTGGTTTCAAAATGGACCGCGTGCACCGAGCCCTCAAAACTCGCCAACGCAACGGGCGGACGCCAAAGTGCTGGAGCGTATCGTGAAACACCTTCTGGCGTGGCGATCCAAAAAACCCCATTAGTCTGCACCGCCACATCATAGTTGGGTCCGGCCTGAGGTTGACGAGTGAAGTGGGGTTGTGGGCCCACTTCCCGTCGCAAAAGTGAGCTGAAACACATTGCCCATTCTGACTTATCCCAAACTTTCCAAACCTGACGCACCCGATCCTCAGTCAACGGTTCGATTTCGATCCGCCCGTTGGCTAATCGCACTGTCGCTTTGCGGATCGGACTTCCATCCAAAGTCCCCACGGTGAGAACCGTCGAGTCAGCATCCTCAAAAGGACGTTGAAGATTCTGAACTCCACTGTCAGGTGGGAGTCGGTATTGTTGCCAAAGGGTCTCCGAATTGATGCTGCGCAATGGCGGTGACACCTTGATAAACCCGTCGGATGTCGTAATCCATAGGCCGCCATCCAGTGATTCCTGCATCTCCAAAAAACGTTGCACCGACAAGGCGGAGGCCTCTTTCAGAACAGTCAGTTGACGGGTAGAAGCGTCATATCGAATTAACGCGTTGGGGAGTAAGACAAGGACATGATTATGCTCCGCCGGGATCAGTGATATCGCCCGTAATTGCCAAGTGGCGTTATTTCTTAATTCCGATGCGATCCCAGCCACTGCATGTCTGGTCCATTTCCCGCGGTCATAAAACAGAAGCCCGGCCGCGTCGATCGACCATAATTGTCCTGAACGGCTTTCGTACACCTTATTGTTGCCCAGTCCATCAGCGGAAATATTGCGTTGCTGATAACCATCGAGAATCGTCACGATCGGTGCCTCACTATGATTTGCCACCACATGACCCCGAGGACTTACCGTCAAGGTGGTGTAATACCCTTCCCCTAGCGGAAACGAACGAATTTGAACCCCACGCTCCCCCCATGCGAAACCTTGGGCACCAAAAACCATCAACAGAATCAGGAGAGACGCGCTCAACTGCCTCCACAGACCCCATCGAAGTCTTTCAGTATTCATCAGCCAAGGAGTCGAATTTCACTTCGCAAACCCATCCCGATCAATTGCTCTCGCAACGCACTGGTTCGCTCTGAAAACCGAGGGAATTCCACCGCCGCCTTCACGAGCAAACGCACCATGGATTCGACATCGGAGCGGTGAACAAATTCTTCCGCGATCCCCTCTGGCCCGCAATTGTGGTAGTTTCCGAGTGCAACACACAGTGCAGCCGACGGGTAGCCGAATTCTTGATAGGCCGTCGCCTCGCAGGTTCCCCCGGGCATCAGGGCTCGTTGAAACTTGAATTCGGCGTTTTCAACACTGAGTAGATTCGAGATTTCAGTCAAATACCTCGTCCCAGCTTTATCAAACACCGATGCTTTGTCCCCCGTTCGGACGATCACCCCTTGCCCCATCGAAACCGGCGGAAGCTCACGACTGGTCTCCAACGAAACAACGAGAGATTCTTTCGGTATTAAACCATGCCTTGCCACTGCAATGGCTCCGCCAAACCCCACTTCCTCAGCCCGCGTCAAAGCGGCGCAGACCGTGTGTTTGACCCCTTGACGCTTCAACTCGATCAGAGTCCCCAACGCAGCCGCCGCTCCGATCAAATCATCACAGGCTCGGCCAAAAATCAACGAACCACGGCATTCAAAATTCGCCAGATCCCACACCGCAAAATGTGCGGATTCCATTCGCGTATCGGTCTCCAACCGGTAAATCCGCCGCTCTCGATCAATTATCGACCCCAACCGGCCGCTAACATTGCCTGGATGAAACCTGAGGGGAACTCCCGGGACGAAATACTTTTCCCCCACACCGCCTAAAAACTCTGCTGACCAAGCGAATTCATCGATTTTTTCCAACACGGCAAATCCGGGGTGATCAAGGTGTGCTGCAAGTATGAGTGGTCGGCCTTGTTCCCCCGTGGTGACCGTCAAATTGCCGAATCGATCTTGTTGATGCTGGAGACCATTCTCACGAGCGATCTCCGTCGCCACAGCGCGAACCCCTGTCTCGTGATAAGGAACGGCTGGGCACTCCATCAACCGTCGAACCAACTCTAACAATTCTGGTGAGCTGAGGTTCATCGAAGAAAATCCGCACCGGCACAATCTGCAAATCGCAGCCCATCGGAGGTTAATCGAAACCCATCATCTTCCAAAACTGCCCACCCGCGATCCCTTAACGATTTCATTTCCTCCTCCCACCCCTCGCGCAAATCCAGCCCCGTCACTTCTTTGAATGAAGGAAACGACCAACCCGATGCCATCCGAAGCCCAAACGCCGCAATTTCCCCAGCCCGCCGAACTTGTGAAAGGGACTCCACAGGTTCGAGTGCCCTCTGCCCCTTCTCGATTTGTTCGCAATACATCGTCGTGTTCGCCCAATTGCGTGTCCTGACTCCCCATTCCTCCCCTACCCGAGGTTCAAACCCGGCCGCACTGGGTCCCAATGCCCAATTAAATCCGCCTCGCCAATAATTGACGTTATGCCTGCAAGCACGAGCAGGAATCCCGCTTTCATCAATCCCTTTAGCAAAATTCGCTACCTCATAGCGGGTAAATCCCGCCTCTTGTGACCGAGTCACCAGACGATCATACATGTCGCACGCCAACTCCTCATCCACATCAATCTCCCCTGCCTGAAGCTGCGCAAACAACGGGGTGTCCTCTTCGTAAATCACCTCGTAACATGACAAATGCTCCGTCTGCATCGCCATCGCTTCGTTCATCGTCGCCTCCCAAATCGGCATCGTTTGTCCGGGAATCGCAAACATCAAATCAACGTTGATACTCTCGAAACCAGCCTTCCTCAAAATGTCGTAGGACTTGAACACCATTTCTCGACTATGAATCCGGCCCAACCGATCGAGCAACGCTTCGTCAAGCGATTGGACCCCCATTGAAATTCGGTTCACACCGAACTCCTTCAACAATTTAGCTTTGTCTAGTGACACGGTTGCAGGATTACATTCCACCGTCCACTCGTCCGCCCCCAACCAACCCACCTGATCCATTGTCCGGAAGATTCTTTCCCATTGGCGCAAATTAAGAATCGAGGGAGTCCCGCCACCAAAAAAAACTGTTTTTAATCGCGTCCCATCCGCCACCATCCGCATCTCCTCGGTCAACGCCGCGACATACCGATCTACACCATCTCCACCGGGTAGGTGGGAGTAAAAAGCACAATATTCGCATTTATGCGCACAGAACGGAACATGCACATAAAGGCTGGTAACCAACCCTGCCAAACGATTCGATAAGGAGGGTTGATCCACGCCTCGCTGGAACGATTCAACTTCGCGACCGCTCGCTGGGACACCCCGCACTAGGTTCAAATTGGATTCCATGATTCTCATTCAATCCTTAATACCTGCTCAAGCATCTGGGGTAGTTGACGCAACAGTGCTTCGTCAAACGCAACCAATTGGACCCCTGCACGCACCGCTTCTGCATGCAGTCGTTCTTCCTGCTTCGCGGTGAACCCGAGAATCGGAATATGGTTGGTTTCTGCCTTTTGTTTTAGAGTAGCAACTACTTCAGCAACGCTCCCCTGAGTGCTATAAAGATCCATGAGTAATACAATCGGTTTTTCCTTCTGTGCGACCGCTGCGACCGTTCCCAGTTCCGAGATGCATTGCACACGATACCCAATATCGGTCAACCGATTCACCAACTGGCTGCCTAAAAGCAACCGTTCATAAAATACCAATGCCAGAGGCTTGATCATAAAGATTCCGCTTCACCACTACATCAGCTCGTCTGCAAATTGCAAAATGTTTTGAACCTGTGGCCACCCTTCACTAATCTGCAATCGTCTTGGATCCTATGACTGTGCTCCGGTTGTTATCATTAAAGCTTCGCTATCAGTTAGTTGCGTTGACGATTCTCCTATTAGCAACAAATGCTTCTCCCAATGTAAACGCAGTTAGACCCCCGCCTTCCTCCCCTAACCCAAGAATCAACGGCATCCCTTACCAATATCTCGACTCGTGGGCTCGACAACGCGGAATGGAGTGTATTTCGAATTCGAGAAATTCTGAGGTCACTCTTCGGGCTCGGTGGGGTAACGCCTCGTTGTCCATCGATTCTCGCAATGCAACGATCAACGGAATCAATCTCTGGCTTTCCTATGGAATTCGTGCTCAAAACAACCGCCCCATCATCGCCGAACGCGACCTTCGCCATGTGCTTGATGCTCTGTTGTTCCCGAGGAAACCAAACCCGCCACGCCCCATTCGAACCATCGCGATCGATCCAGGACATGGAGGCAAGGATCCAGGATTCGTGCTCGGGAATCGTGCCGAAAAAACTTACAACCTTTTGCTCGCGCAAGAGGTTCGTGAGCTCCTGTTGGTTGCAGGGTTTAAAGTAGTTTTTACCCGTTACGACGATCGCTTTATCGAACTCGAACAACGTCCACAGTTGGCGCGTCGCGCAGGCGCAGATCTCTTTTTGAGCCTTCATCACAACTGCGCTGTCAACAGTACTGAAGCCAAAGGCGTAGAGACTTATTGCGCCACCCCTCTTGGCACCCCATCGACTAATGGAGGCGGTCCACGGGAAAAAGCGGAACCATCCAACAAATTCGACGACCAAAATATCCAACTCGCCTACGAGATCCACAAATCTCTCGTCCGTAGTTTGGAAATGAACGACCGGGGCGTACGACGCGCTGGCTTTGAAGTCCTCAGAAAAGCATCCATGCCTGGGGTGCTTGTGGAGGCCGGTTTCATGTCCAACCCTGAGGATGCGAAAAAAGTCTTCGATCGCAAATCCAGACAACAACTCGCCCGGGCGATCGTTGACGGCATCCAGTCTTACAAACGGGGGATGGAACGCGGCCTAGTTACACCAAGACGTTGATCCGCAACCACTTAAACGACCGCTATCTAGCTTAATATTGGGGTTCTGCATCCCATTGACCGATGTGCAGATACTGTTTCACTTTTCGTCGTTCGTATCGACTTTTGAGGGGTTTGGCAGGGCGATCCACAACACCACGGAAAGGGTGTTTGGTACTCAGAATCGCTTCAACAATCGTGTCAAGGGTTCTGATCATGGTTAATCTAAACCTTTCGTCACGCGACAATTCCGACGGGAGTTGATCGATCCCAACAACATCAAATAGCTGTGGTTTCGGGTTATTCCCATCACACTGACGCAGTTCTGGTTGCTACCATCCCCTATTTGACATCAACCCAAACAAACCGTTCGAAACTTTTTTATTTCGAACCAGTGTCAATTACCGATGAGCTTGAACAAGCCCGATTGCCACTCGTTCTCAGCCTGCGACGTGATTAATCGGCAACCCTTTTTTTCAAATGCCGCTTGGACGCTCGCAAATTGAGAAATCAGAATTCCCGCCAAGACGATGTGCCCGCCGGGTTTGAGACGGTTCAGGATCGTCGAACAATGGGAGACCAACAAGTCCGCCATCAGGTTCGCACAGATCAAATCCACCCGACGGAGAGACGTCACTGGCAACTTGGTCAGATCCTGTCGAGTAAAGCTCAATCGCTCCTCAACCCGGTTTCGACGGGCGTTTTCCTTCGCAACGCGCACCGCAACCGGGTCGAAATCAAATCCTTTCACGGGTTTGTATCCCAGCTTCGCGGCTGCAATAGCTAGAATTCCTGTCCCCGTTCCCATATCCAAAAATGAGCCCCCACCCTCTCTTAACGCCACTAATTGAGTGAGACAAAAATGAGTTGTTGGATGCTGGCCCGTGCCAAAACTCAAGCCGGGATCTAGGATCACCACAGACTGCCTCGGTTTAGCTTTGTGTTTACTCCAACTCGGTTTCACCAGCAAGGCAGGCCTGATCTCAATCGTTTTAAAAAACTTTTTCCAAGATTCCGCCCAGTCTTCTCGGGGGACTTTCTTCATCACGATCGTCCCTTCCCCCACAGATAGTCCAAACTGCGTTAGTTGTTGAACCCCTTCCGTGACTTGGGTCATTACCTTTTTTAGCAATGCGGGAGGTTTGATCGAATACCCCGTGACGATTGAAACCCCGGTGTCAGCATTGGTGTAAGTCGCGGCTGGCTTACCCAGAAACCGCTCCAGCAAGGCTGCAACAGCGTCCTCGGCCTCTTGGGTGGTAGTCACCGAGAGTTGAGTGATGGAATCCGCTTTTGGCATAAAGAGAACGATCAGTGTTCGTGTGGCACAAGATCACGCCACGCAGTAAAATTATGGAGATTAATTTCTACTCCACTTGGACGATGTAAAACCCGAGTCAAACTGGCGTAATCCACTTCGAACATTTTCGTCCGACGAAATGGCAACTCCAACATGATTGAAAGCAACATCCGGATGACCCCCCCATGACAGACCACTGCCACAGTTCGACCTGAGGACTCTCTCAAGATTTGTTGGAGACTCAGTTCCACCCGCTCCCGGAAACTGAGGCTCGATTCAGCCTCTGCAATCCCCCCGCTTTCTAACAAATTCAGCCAGTCAAACGGACTCCGGTTGAATCGCTCTTGCACTTGATCCCAGTTAAGCCCAGTCCAAGTTCCAAAATCCACTTCACGCAGACCGGGCAACAAAATCGGCGTCAACGCCGACTGTTGCGCCAACGGAGCCAAAGTCTGTTGAACCCGACGCATCGGGCTTGAATACAACACTTCAGGAGGTGCCGATGCGATGTAATCTGCCAGAGATTGAGCCTGCCGGTGTCCCCTCTCAGAAAGCTCCATGTCGATCTGGCTTCCACCAAACACGCGGTGATACCGCTCCGCAACCTCACCATGCCGAATGAGGATCAGACGAGTAACAAGCTCCATAACTGTTTACCCCAAAACCGATTCTTGTAACGCGAGGAGCCTCTTGATTCCGCTCTTTCCTAACGACAACATCTCCGCCAATTGAATTTCATCAAAAGTGGCTTCCTCACCCGTCCCTTGAAGTTCGATAAATTCACCTCCAGTGGTCATCACCAGATTCATATCCACAGAAGCCCCCACATCCTCGGTATAGCAGAGGTCCAACAACGGCCTTCCCCCCACCACCCCAACACTCACGGCGGCCACTGCGTGACTCATTGGCGAAGCGGAGATCAACCCATCCCGAATTAACCGCTGCACCGCTAATTGCAACGCCACCATGCTTCCTGTAATGGCTGCAGTCCGTGTTCCTCCGTCGGCTTGCAACACGTCACAATCCACACAAATCGTCCGCGATCCTAACTTCTCTAAATCCACGGCACTCCGCATTGCTCTGCCAATCAGGCGTTGAATTTCTTGCGACCTCCCATCGATCTTCCCTTTTGAAATATCGCGAGGTTTTCGTGTGAGTGTCGAATAGGGAAGCATCGAATACTCAGCCGTGATCCATCCTCCCGTTTTACCTTGTTCCTTCATCCATCGAGGAACACTTTCTTCGATCGTCACAGCACAGATCACACGGGTATTCCCCCACTCGATCAAGGTCGAACCCGTGGCATGCGGTGCAATATGATTCTGGAATCGAATCGGTCGCAACTCGTCCGGTCGTCGTCCGTCATCGCGTAAAATTATTTCGCTCATGGTTGGTAATTGGATCAGAGGTTTAGTGCAGAAAATGCCCCCTCTAAGGAGTTCAATGATGCAGGGGGCTGTGTTACTTTTGGATTCAAGATTTGCCTCAAATACACTAACGCATCCGTTGCGTTCTGAACCGATTTGGGAAGCGTTGCCCCGGCCGCATTCGGGTGCCCACCCCCATGAAGTTTCTCCGCTGCTTGCAAGGCCTCACCTCCACGACTACGCAAACTTACGACCATCGTATTGGCGCTTTTCTTGTATAGCGTCAACAGCACCTTATAGGGACTGGCTTGGTCTTGCAGGAGTTGGTGAACGATTAAGTTCGTGTTTCCCACGATCGTGTTTACGAACCCCACCGTAGGCGAGACCTCCTTGATCTGCTGCCTGCTCCACTCAAGGCCGAGTGGATCCTCGACCCGCCGTTTTACCAACATCACCTCGAGCAATGGATGGTTAAACAGCTTTTCTAAATCACCGCCACAAAGTTCGTGAATCGGCCAGAATCCATAGACCTTGATCAGGCTTGCATAGTCCAGAGCGAGCAAAAACTCTGGATCCTGATCAAGAAACAAATCCGCGATATTGCTTAAATGAACGAGTCGATCCAAGACGGGGGTAGCTAACCCTTCCTCTCGACATCGTCCGTAAACAATTGCTCCGGCAGAAAGTCCCGGATCATGAAACAACCTAGCCTTGCTCGGCGATCCCTCCTTGGCGTGGTGATCAAAAATAACCCAGTTCTGACGATCCAGTCGGGGTTCGAAATTGAAATCTGATACCCACGCAGATTTCTCAGGAAGCGCACGTTGCTTCCAGTGATGGTTATGGAAAGACTCCAGTCGTGGAGTAACTCCAAAAAGTTTTTTGGCTAATCCCTGAAGCAATATCCCAGCGACGAATCCGTCAAGATCACTCTCGTGAGTGAGGATTACTTGGGGTTGAGGTAACAAATCCATAGCGGTAAAATACCGGAGCAACCGTTCACAAACCAGATTCTAATTCCTTAAAACCACCCGAACTCTTTCAAATCAACACCAAAAAAAAGACGCCCCAAACGGTGCGTCTTTCGATGTTCTTTAAATAAAAAAATCAGCCACGCCGACGTCGTTTGACATTTAATTGAGTCAGCGAGTGCAACAACGCCGCGTTGACGCTGGCGACTTCCTCGTCCGTAAGCTTCTGTTGTAGGCGCGCCTCTGCACGTTTCCGAGCTTCCTCAGCCCGTGCTTCATCGATATCATCCGCCTTAATTGCCATGTCCGTCAGGATCGAAACGCGCTCCGCCGTGATCTCAGCAAAACCCTCCCCAATCGCCAAATAATGATCCTGACCGCCCTTCCGAACCGCGATCTCCCCAGCAACAAGTTGAGTCATCAATGCGACGTGCATCGGATAGATCCCCATCTCCCCTTGATCTCCAGGCAATGTCACCATATCGACATCCTCGGAGTAGGTCCTCGCCTCCGGAGTGACGATTTCGAGTCGCAAAGTATTGGCCATGGCAGCTTAAAGGTGGTTCACCGAACTCAAGCTTCGTGAATCTCTTCGATTTTACCCTTCATGTAGAAATTCCCTTCAGGCACATCATCATGTTTTCCTTCAAGGATTTCTTTGAACGCACGAACCGTGTCAGCCACTGCGACTTGTTTGCCAGCTCGACCGGTAAAGACCTCAGCCACCGTGAACGGTTGGCTGAGGAACCGTTGAATTTTACGTGCACGGAACACAGTTTGCTTATCATCAGGCGAAAGCTCGTCCATACCCAGAATCGCAATAATGTCCTGCAAATCCTTGTAACGTTGCAGCACCTTTTGGACACCCCGAGCTACGTCGTAATGTTCCTGCCCGACGATTTCAGGTGAAAGCGCGCGAGAACTCGAAGACAAAGGATCCACCGCAGGGAAGATACCCAATTCCGCAATAGAACGTTCCAAAACGATGGTCGCGTCCAAGTGCGCAAAAGTGGTTGCTGGAGCTGGATCAGTTAAGTCGTCAGCCGGCACATACACCGCTTGCACCGAGGTGATCGAACCTTTGTTCGTCGAGGTGATACGTTCCTGAAGGTTTCCCATTTCGGAAGCCAGCGTCGGTTGGTATCCCACCGCGCTCGGCGTGCGACCCAAGAGTGCCGAAACCTCAGAACCCGCTTGGCTGAAGCGGAAGATGTTATCCACGAACAACAACACGTCTTGGTTCTTCTCATCACGGAAATACTCCGTAATCGCCAACCCAGAAAGCGCGACGCGAAGACGGGCACCGGGAGGTTCGTTCATTTGACCGAACACCAGAGCAACTTTGGATTTGCTCAAATCTTGCTGGTTGATAACACCTGCATCGGACATTTCGTGATACAAATCGTTACCCTCACGTGTGCGTTCACCGACACCAGCGAACACAGAAAAACCACCGTGCTGCTTCGCGATGTTATTGATCAACTCCAAAATAACGACCGTTTTACCGACACCGGCTCCACCGAACGCGCCGACTTTGCCACCCTTAAGGAACGGGCAGATCAAGTCGATGACTTTGATCCCGGTATTCAGAATCTGAGGGGTGGTCGCCTGATCTACCAACGGCGGCGGTGTGCGGTGAATCGGGTAAAACTTGTCGGCCTTCACTGGACCGCGCTCGTCAACGGCGTTCCCAGTGACGTCAAATACGCGCCCCATCACGCCTTCGCCTACGGGCATCGAGATCGGCGCCCCTTGGTCGATGACCGGATAGCCTCGCTTCAACCCTTCGGTCGAAGACATGGCCACGGCTCGCACCCAGTTGTCACCAAGATGTTGTTGGACTTCCAGGATTAGGTTGACAGGTGCCCCAAGCACGCTGAACTCCACCTTCAACGCGTTATAGATCGCCGGGAGCTTTTCTGTGAACTCCACATCGACAACTGGTCCAATGATTTGAACGATTTTTCCTATGTTCATTGTATCTTGATGCGGGAACACCCCGCGCTGCTAAATTCTATCTAATCTTAACAAAACTGGTTCTCTACTTCTAACCCATCGACATCGCTGCACTCGTGATTTCGAGCAACTCCTTCGTGATCGAAGCCTGACGGATTTTGTTGTATTCCAACGTCAAATCCTTGATCAACTGCTTCGCGTTATCCGTCGCGTTCTTCATCGCGACCATTCGTGCGCTATGCTCCGAAGCCTTCGCCTCAAGCAACATTTGATAGACCTGATAGTTCAGGTAATGGGGAAGCAAG
>SXGU01055762.1_pt1 | contig 21301 bp, 12 predicted proteins | sample 3174531 | NCBI WGS metagenome assembly SXGU01 (sample SAMN11356863, study PRJNA531348) | freshwater metagenome | isolation source: freshwater sample F1-140 | place: China: Fuxian Lake, Yuxi | collected 2017-12-25 | reverse complement strand
GGATTCGTACACAGATTCCCGTCCTCGCACTTGCCGGTATTGTTCGCAAAAACGCACCCCAATTTCGCATCGCACCCATCGCTGGTACACACATTGCCATCGTCGCAGACCTTGGGCGCCCCAAAAACACAGCCCTTGACCGCATCACACCCATCGGTCGTGCACACGTTGCCATCGGTACATGTCACCGTCCCCGCCTTGCACCCGCCGCCGCTACACTTGTCGTTGGCCGTACACCCGACCCCGTCATCGCACGGCGTCCCCTCCAAGTTCCCATGCAGACAACCCAATCCCTTGTCGCAGGTGTCGTTGGTGCACACGCTGGCATCGTCGCAGTTGACCGGTTTGCCCTTGGTCGCGCAGACCCCGCCTTGGCAAAAATCGCCATCGGTACACGCATTGCCGTCGCTGCACACGGTCGCCGTGTTGGCCAGGTACACGCAGCCACTCACCACGTTGCAACTGTCATCGGTACACGGATTCTGGTCGTCGCAATTCTTGTTGCCGCCCGGCTTGCACGCCCCCTTGTCGCACACGTCGAGCGCAGTGCACGCGTTGTCGTCGCTGCACGGCGCCTGGTTCTGAACATTCTTGCAACCGCCGCCGCTGTCGCAGGTGTCCGTCGTGCACCCGTTCTTGTCGTCGCAGTTGCTGGCCTGACCCACGCACGCGCCGCCCGCGCACAAATCCAAGTTGGTGCACGCGTTGCCGTCGTCGCAGGGCGTGGTGTTCTGTGCCAACTGGCAACCGAGCTTGGGGTCGCACGCATCGGTCGTGCACAAGTTCTTGTCGTCGCAGCCGAGCTCAGGCCCGGCGGTGCACACGCCGGCCTTGCACTTGTCGCCGCTGGTGCACACGGTGCCGTCGGCGTCGCACGGCTTGGCCTCAATCGCCTTGGCATCGAAAAGACAGCCTCCGCTCAAGGTGTCGCAGCCATCGGCGGTGCAAGGGTTCTTGTCGCTGCACGACTTGGCCGCACCGGCAATGCACACGCCCTGGCTGCACGCATCGCCGAGCGTACACGCATTGCCGTCGTCGCAGGGGTCGGCGTTCAGCGACTTGGTGCACTGCCCGCTTTTCTTGTCGCAGGCGTTGGTCGTGCACGGATCGCCGTCGTCGCAGTCTTTGCTCACGCCTGCGGTGCAGGCGCCCTCCTTGCACTGGTCGCCGCTGGTGCACGCATCGCCGTCGCTGCACAAGTTGGCGTTGGCGGTTTCGGTGCAGCCGCTGGCCGGGTTGCAGGCGTCGTCGGTGCACGGGTTCTTGTCGTCGCACACTTTGGCCTTGCCAGGGTTGCACGCACTGGCAGCGCAGGCGTCGTTGACAGTGCACGGGTTGCTGTCGTCGCAGGCGGCGGTGTTGGCGACGTGCCCGCAGCCGCTGGACGGAGCGCAACTGTCAGCCGTACATGGGTTGTTGTCGTCGCAATCCACGGGCTTGCCGGTGCTGCAGCTACCACCAGCGCAGCCGTCGCTGTGGGTGCAGGCATTGCCGTCGTCGCACGCGGTGACGTTGAAGGCCAGCGCGCAGCCGGTCGCTGGATTGCACAGGTCGTCCGTGCACGGATTCTTGTCGTCGCAGACCAGCGGCGTGCCGGGTACGCAACTGCCGGCCTTGCAGCCATCGCCAGCAGTGCACACCGATCCATCGCTGTCGCAGGGCTTACCGTCGTAGGCCGCGGCGTCCTGCTTGCACTTGCCTGTGGCGGCGAGGCAACTGTCTTGCGTGCACGGGTTGGCGTCGTCGCAGGGGTTCTTGCTGCCCGGGTGGCAGAATTTGTCCTTGCACACATCGTTGACCGTGCACAAGTTGCCGTCCTCGCAGCCCAGCGTGTTTGCCGCGTAGCTGCAATCGCCGCTGCCGGGGTCGCAGGCGTCGTCGGTGCACGGGTTGTCGTCGTCGCAGGCCTTGCCGCTGCCGGCCACGCAATTGCCGTTCTTGCACTGGTCACCCTGGGTGCAGGCGTTGCCGTCTTCGCAGCCCTTGGCGTTCGGCGCGACCAGGCAGCCGCTGACCGCATCGCAACTGTCGGTCGTGCACGGGTTCTTGTCGTCGCACACTTTTGCGAAGCCGGCCAAACAGTTGCCGCCCTGGCAGCTGTCGCCGGTGGTGCATGCGTTACCGTCCTCGCATTTGCCTGACGTGGCCTTGTGCAGGCAGTCGGCGCTAGCGGCGTCGCAAGTGTCGTCGCTGCACGGGTTGCTGTCGTCGCAGTCCTTTGGTTTGCCTGGCGTGCAGCCGCCGTCCTGGCATTGGTCGCCAACCGTGCACAGGCTGCCGTCGTCGCACGGCTTGGTGTCCATCGGGCCCGCGGCGATCAAGCACTTGGCGCTTTTGGGGTCGCAGCTGTCCTGAGTGCACGCTTTGCCGTCGTCGCACGATTTCTTGACGCCGGCTGTGCACTTGCCGGCTTTGCACAGGTCATTTTCGGTGCACAGGTCACCGTCGGCGTCGCAGGGCTTGCTGTTGACTACCGATTTGCAGTCGCCGCTCTGGCCGTCGCACGACTCGTCGGTGCATGGGTTGTTGTCGGTGCACACCGCGCCGTTGCACACGACCTTGGGCTCGGCGCTGCCGCTGGCGTCGGCGTGGGCTTCGCTGAACGCGTTTTGCGGGGGAATTTCTTCATTGCAAGCGGCGGTCGCAGTCAACGTGGCTAGCCAGGCGAACACGATGACTGCCGGGAGCAGGCCGGGCTTGGTGACTCCAGCCTCCGGCTCTAGCCTAAGGCCACTGCCAAGAGCGTCGCCGCCCCGCGTTCCATCGAAGACCGTCTTCATAGCGCCCCCATGACAGCCAGGCCCGAATGGTCCGGTCCAAGCGACGGCGCCACCGTCACTTTGCTCTCGCGCTTGTGCAGCACATACAGCCACACCGCTGTGCCCAGCGCCGCGATGCCAACCGAGCCAATCGCAACCGCCACGGTTTTTTGGGTGCCAATGCCGTCAGCTTCCAGCTTGCCTTCTAGCCAGGAGATGCCGCTGACGTAGCCATTGGCGTCCCTGGTCGCAAGCTTTTCATCCAGCGTCCCACGCCGCAGTACCGCTGCGGTGTACAGACCGCCGCCCGCAAGCGCCAGGATGCCGCCCGCTGCTGCGGTGGTGACCACCATCGCCTGTGAAACCTTGGGTTCGGCCGGGGGCGCGGCAAGGTTCCAGCGTGCGCGGAGCGAGGCATGGGTCGCCGACTCAGCCATACCCACGGGCCGGCGCGCGAATTCGATGTCCTCGATCCAGGTCTCGGCGTCCTCGCGCTCGACGGTGCCCTTGGGCGCCACTGCGAGGTAGCGCTTCATGCCGGTTTCGCACTCGGCCATCCTACCAGCATCACATTGGGCCTTGGCAGCGCGGAACAACAGGTCTTGGCGGGCGGGCGCGGCCTCGTAGGCCTTCTCGAAAAGTTTGGCAGCGACCAGATGCCGACCGGCGCGGGCGTGGTCGTCGGCCTGTTTGATGTCGCGGTCCAGGCGCTCGCGATCGCGGGCAACGATGGCCTCTTCGATCTGGGCTAGGCGCTCCTTGCCCGTCGACCGGCGCTCGATAGTCTTAGGGTCGCTGTCGGTGGTGCGCGCCAGGAACTCCGCCAGGCGTTGGCGGGCGAGGTCGAGATTGCCGGCTTTCTGCAACTGCCGTGCGGAGAAATACAGCATCGCCCACTCGCCCGGGCAAGCCAGCCACGCCTTGTGGTAGTGCTCGGCCGACGCTTGGTAGTTCTTGGCCAGGTCGGCATCTTTGCCGGCGTTGCCCTCGCTGTCGCGCAACACGGCGTCGCACGGAGCAGCGAGTGCAGGAGCCGCCCAAGTTGCGCAGAGCAGGGCCGCAGCAGCAGCCGGGAAGCACGAAGAAATGGCCGGCGGGGGGCGCTGCATGGGGTCCTCAATCGGGTTCGAGATCGCGCTGTTTGGCTGGCGAGGGGGGCTTTTTCGGCTCAGCCCCCGACTTTGCAGCCTTCTTGGCCTTCGCTGCCGGCGCAACGACGGCTGCCGGCGCGGGCTGGGCCGGTTCCGGTGTTGGCTCTGGTGGTAGCGTCGCGGCGACCGGCGTCACAGCGGCTGCGATAGTCGCCGGCGGTGGTGGTGCTACGGCGACCTGGGGTACCTGCGGTGGTGGCGCTGCGGGTGCCGGCACCTCGCCGGGCGCGACCGCGGCGGCGGGTAGCTTGTCAGCGGCAACAGCCTCCTCAGAACCCGGCCGCCCGGACATCACGAGCGCAACGACCGCCACCGCGCCCAGCACCATCGTCGCCCCGATCCACGGCCACGGCAGGCCTTTTGCCGGTGCGGGCACGGCCGGTCCAGGAGTCTGGGGCGCTGCCGCTGCCGGGGCCATGGGTGCCAGCACGGTCTTGTCCAATTGGGTTGCCGCTGTCTGGTGCGCAGAATTAGGGGCACTCGCCACGGTCGGCGCCGAACCTGTCGCAGGCGTCGGCATCGGCGTCGCGAGCGTGGGCGTCTGTGCCGGCGTCTTGGGCAGCGACCCCGCGTCCAACGTGACGACCGACGCCTCGCCCGAATCCGCCCGCGCTGCGCCGGTCAGCACCTGCATCGTGCCTGGCGTGGCTTCGACGACGGGACCATTGCGCGCAGCCTCCAGAGCCAGGCGCATGGCCTTGGCGTCGTCAAAGCGAGCCGCGGCCGGCTTGGCCAGCGCCCGATGCACGATCTCAACGAAGGCGTCACTTAGTGGCGTGCGCGCCACGGTTCGCAGCGCCGGCGGCTCAGAAGCATCGTGCTGATACATCAGGGTCAACGGGTTACTGTCGGTGAATGGCAACTGCCCCGCCACACAGCGATACAGGATGATCGCCAGCGAATACAGATCGCTGCGGCCGTCAAGTTCGGCACCGCGACATTGTTCAGGACTCATGTAGGCGGGCGTGCCCAGGGCCCGGCCGCTACCGGTCAGCGAACTGTCTTTGGCGCGCGCAATGCCGAAATCGAGCACCTTGACCACAGGGTCGTCGTTGGGCACTTCGGCCAGCATGATATTGGCCGGCTTGAGGTCGCGGTGCACGAGGTTCGCGCCGTGCGCCTCTCCGAGCGCCCGCAGCACTGCAATCCCTACGTCCACCGCCTGTATTTGTGTCAGCACCCGCCCCTGCGCCGCCAGATCGCGCAGATGCTGATCAAGTGTAGGCCCGTGCAATAGCTCCATCGCCATGAATAGGGCGCCGTTCTCGGCCTGCCCAAAGTCGAAGACCCGCACGGTGTTGGGGTGCCGCAACGAAGAGGTTACCCGAGCTTCCTGGAAAAATCGTTTGACGACATTATCTTCGGTGCTATTGGGGTCGAGCGCGAGGTATTTGAGGGCTACCGCTTGTCCGGTCCCAGTGTGCTCCGCCGCGCACACAGCGCCGAATCCGCCGCGCCCGATGAGCTTGGTGACGCGATAGCGGCCGGCCACGACGTCGCCTATCTGCACTAGCGTCGGATTTGCCTCAACTGATGTACGGACGATGGTGGCGATGCCGTCATTGGGGCACAGTGCGGCAGTGGTGACTGTGTTGCACTTGGGGCACTGGCGCTGGCCGGGGGTGAGGTCAGTCATGCGTGCGATGATGCGACTGGGCGCGTGCGGATGCAAGCATGGACCGAAGCATCGAAGCATGTTGCTGCGAACCGGACTGTTCTGGCGGTGCCAGATACGGCGCCGACCGTGTGCCGCGGGCCAACGTGACAATGCCGGCGCGCCGCCCTACGCTTGGCAAGCCGCCCAGACGGGCGCGCCAGGCCTACCGTGTCCGAATTCGCGTGTGACGCTCAACTAGTGTGGCGAGCAGCCAACGGTCGCCTGTGCACCCTGGCGTTGACCGGCCGCGACGAGCCAGTTCGGATCGGCGCTGATGCGGACTGCGATGTGGCGCTCCCCGAGGCTGCGGGCGCGCCGGCGCTGGTGCTTACACCGGACGGTCCAAGCCGGTCGTGGCAGACCGCGTTGCTCGAACCGTGGACGGCGAACGCGCCAGGCACACAGCCTTCCGTCCAGCTGCAGCCTGGCAGCGCCTTGTCGTGCAGCGGCAAGCCGTTGGTATTGCTAGCTCCCCAGGCTTTGCAAGCCGCGTTGCTGATGCCGCGCGCCGTGGTACCGGGGCTGACGCTGTTTCGTCAGGTTGCGGCGTTTTCCCCAACAGGCGTGCTGGTGGCCGTCGCCCCATTCGGCGAAGGATCCGCAACAGCACTGTGGTCCGTCACCGAGACCGGTGTGCGCATTGGACGCTTGCCCAACCTGGAATGTGTGCGCAACGGCCCAACGGTCTCGCGACACCATTGTACCGCCTTGCAAACATCCACGGGCTTTTTTGCAACCGACAACGGCTCGGCCAACGGCACCGAGGTGGACGGCGCACGCTTGGAGCCGGGCGTGCCGCAAATGCTGCGCCATGGCTCGCTCATCAAGGTCGGCACCGACCACCAGTTCCGCTTTCTGGAGGCGGACGTTGGCCCAGCGGGCCACGGCGGGCTTGACCCAGCGACCGGATTTGCCGATCGGGCGCAGCTGTTGCTGTGGTTGGCTGCGTGTGACCTCGCGCCAGAATTGCGGGCGTGCATGTCGGTTGCGGCGTTTTCTGTCGACCAGTTCGCAAGTGGCTTGCAACAAGCCGACCCGATTTCAAGCACGGTCGCGCGAACGGTCGCCAGGTTGCTGCAAGAATGCCTGCCGCCATGGACGCTGCTGGCGCGCGTGGGCATCGGCGAGTTCGTGGCGGTGCTGCCGGTTGCCGCGCCCGATCCGGCGTGGCTCACCACGACAGTGGCGCGGGTGGCGGCCCATTCGTGGCAACAGGACAGCGCGCGACTTTGGGTGACCATCTCGGCCGGCTTGGCAACGCAGACTTGGCCAGGCACTACCGGTGCTGCGGGGGCCCAGGTTTCGCGTCTCTTGCCGGCTGCGCGCGCTGCCGTCGAACAGGCCATGCAAAACGGCGGCAATCAAGCGCTCACAGCGCATGGCCACGATGCGCCCAGTGTGCTGGCGGTGGTGCGACCGACGGGCGAACCACGCGGAGCGCTGGTTACGGCTGTGCTGACGTCTGGCTTGGATGCCCTGCCCGCCGTCGATGTGGATCGCCGGCTGGCTCAACTGCAAAGTGCCATCGAAGGAGCTGTGCAGGGCGCAGGCGGAGCACCGCCAGCGCAGATGCGTGCGCAGCGGCGCGGCGCGGCACTGATCCTTGACCTGTCTGTTGATCGGCCAGGCCTCGCCGAGGCAGCCATGGACGCGGCGCGCGCGCGATGGTCGGCGTTTCCGGTCGCCGATCGCCCGGCGTGGCGGCAGGCCCTACACCTGGCCAGCATGGCGGGCGCAGAGGCCAGAGCGCTGGGACGGCCTGCGCTGGATGAGCTGGTGCGGCGCGCGCTTTCGGGCGACACGCGACAGCTGCCGCACCCCATCGCGGCCTTGGTGCCGCTGGCCGACCACCACGCGACGGAGTTGGCCAAAGCCAAAACCTGGTGCGATGCCATTGAGTTTGCGATGCGACTGCTGGTCGCCGCGTTCCTTGGCGAGCTGTCGGCCACGGGCGACCCCGAAGTCATCGCCGAGGCGGGTGGCGCGCTGCGCACGCTGAACCTGCGGCAGGCGCTGTCGATGGGGGCATGGGGACAAGCGCTCTTGGCGCTGGCGCCAATTGTCGCCAGGCGACCGCAAACAGTAATCGGTCACCTTGCTGGCAAATTGCTCGCAACCCAGTTTCAGCAGGTGCCGCTGCGGCAGGCGCTCGACACCGCAGTGGCTATTCGCAATAAGCAACTTGTCCATGCGGCGACGCGCAATGAGGCTACCTACGCCCAGCCGCGGGCGTGGCTGCAAGGTCTGTTTGAGCAGCTGCGCGACGAGCTTCGGCCGCTCAGCGACCTACGCATGGTGGCGGTAGCCGACTCCTCGGACGACGAAGACGACGCCACCGGCCGCAAGTACAAGCTCTTTGTCTTGCAAGGAGCAGACGACAAGTTTGCGGTGCTTGAAGGCCAAACCAGTACTAGCCGCATGCGCAAAGGCCAGTGCTACCTGCTCGACGCCGACGGCGCGGCGTTGTCGTTGGCACCGGTCTATTTCGTTGCACCGTGCGATGTATGCGGCCGTGTCGAGCTTTTCGTCGCGGACGGGCTTGGGTTTGGACCCGGGGGCGGAGCCCTGAAGGGTCAAGGTCTGACGACGGGTCACCGCGCCACCACGCGATACCCACCAGGGATGGAGCGCTGGGCTGCAGCCGTGGCGCATTGACCGCAAGTCGCAAACCACCGCTTGCACCCACGAGTCCCCGGCCATAGTCTTGCGAACGCTGCCGCCGCGCTTGGCCGCAGCCTTGCGGCGGCCGCGCTGCATCTACGGGACCCGTGCCCTTGTCCCCACGCTTGCACCAGTTTGCCCGCATCGGCTTGCCAGTCCTGGCCGTGATCGCCTTCGCGCTCGGCTGCCTGGGATACGCGGCGCACTTTCAACATGCGTCCGAGGTTCCTGGGGTCAGCCACATCGTCTACGTCACTTTGCGCCTGTTCGTATTCGAGTACGACGGCGATCATAATCCTGTGTGGCAGTTGAACGTCGCACGATTCCTTGCCGCTGGCCTGACAACGGTCGGCGCGTTCGCCGTTGGCCTGTCGATCCTGCGCGATTCGTGGCACGCCTTCCGGCTCGACCGGGCCCGTGACCATGTGGTCGTCTGCGGTGCCGGCGCCAAGGGCGAGCTGGCGGCGCTGGATTGTCTGCAGACCGGCGACACCGTCGTGGTCGTCGACCAGATCGCTGACGCCCCGAGCATCAGCAAACTGCGGCAGGCCGGTGCCCTATTCGTTCACGGCGACATCACCGATGGCGAGGCGTTGCGCAAGGCACAGGTCGGTCGCGCCCGGATGGTGATGGCTGTGGCGGGTAGCGACGAAACCAACGTGACTGTGGCAGCCCACGCTCGGCTGCTGGCTGCCGCGACCAGGCGCACCGAGCCGCTGCTGTGCTTTACGCACGTAGTCGATCCTGAATTGCGGGGGCTCATCGAACGCGAGCGGGCATTTGTGCTGGGCGCGTGCAGCATTCGGTTGGTCGACGCTTACGCGGCGGCGGCTCGGCGCTTTATCACCGACCACCCTCTGGAGACGGGCATGACCGGGCCCGACGACCCTCGCCAGGTACATCTGGTTGTCCTGGGCCTAGGAAAGCTCGGACGCGCACTGGTGGTCCAGGCCATACGCGTCGGCCATTACGCCAACCTGCGCAAGCTGCGCATCACGGTCGTGGACAAAGACGCCGAACTGCGCTGCAACCAGATGCGCTGGGTATGGCCGTTGCTCGACGAAGTTTGCGACCTAAGAGCGGTGCATGGCGGGTTCGATGACCCTAAGGTGCGGCAAAGCTTGCGCGAGGAGGCCAAGGAACCCGCCGTGCGCACAGTCGCAATCTGCTTAGACGACGACGCCCGCGCGGTGACACAAGCATTGCGCATTCGCGACTTGTTGACGCCTATGCCGCCTGTGCAGATGGCGGTACGACTGGGTCACACCGAACTGGCAGAGTTGGTGGCCGGTTCGACGTCAGAGACGCCGGGCTTGGGCGCACGCGTGGTCGTGCTCGACACCCATGCGCAGGCGCTGCGCCGCGCCGACCTCCTTGACAGCCCTTTGGATATGCAGGCGCGGGCGGTGCATGAAGACTACCTGCGGCACCAGCTAGCCAAGGGGCCTGATCCGACCAACAAGATGCTGGTGCCGTGGTCAGAGCTGACGCCCGCTGCGCAAGACGCCAACCGGCAGCAAGCCGACCACATCGACGTCAAGCTGCGCGCTATCGGGTGCAGAACTACGACGGTCCTGCCGCCGTCGCCAGTCGCCTGCTCGGACGAGGAGGTCGAACTGCTGGCCAAAATGGAACATGCGCGCTGGGCCGCCGACAAGGTATTGCAGGGTTACCGCTATGGCCCTGTTCGCGATAACGTCGTTCGCACCCACCCGGACCTGTTGCCGTGGGAGTCGCTCACGGAGCTCGTCCGCGAAAAGGACCGCGAACCCGTGCGCAACATTGGGGCTTTGTTGAGGCCAGTCGGCCTATATGTCGAGCGCGCGACCTGAGTCGTTCAAGGGCCACGCGCGGAGGCGCTTGATGTCAATCACTTTCGTCCGTGGCGACCTGTTTCTGTCCCGCGCACAGGTGCTCGGCCACGGAGTCAGCGGCGACGCGGTGCTGGGGCTTGCGTGGCGGCTTGAGTGACGTCACAAGAAGAACTAGCTGCGCCTACTCGACATCGTTTGCAGTCAGCACAACTTCGAGCCGGTCCGCCTCGGCGGCAACCGCCCGGACCGTGGCCAAGAATTCGTCCGCGGCCAAGCCAATCGTGGGTGCCAAAGCTTGGACGACCAGGCCGAACAAGGGATGGAGGCGGCAACCGACAAGCAACGAGGTTCGATTGCGCAGGGCAGCGCGACGCACAATGTCTGAGGCAAGGTCGTTTCCGAGATGGCGTGAAACAACCGCGCGAATTATCAGGCAGTCGCTCTCCTGCTCGATCGCAACCCGATGTCGACGGCCCTGTGAAAACGTCACGACAAGGCTGTCACCATCAACAGCAATGTCGCCCGCAGTGCACCAAGAGCGCCAATCAACCACGGCCGGCCTCACCCTGCAACTGGCCCAAGAAGACTTGCAGCGGCTGATCCAGGTGGAGCTGAACGCGCTCAAGCTCATCTGCGGCTTTGGCAACCCGGGCGACAAGGTGGGCGACGCGCGACGCGTCCAGCCGCGGCTCGGCAAGCAGCACATCGTCTTCTACCGTGAGGTCATAGCTGTCGCCGCCCTCGACAAGGCCGACGCGTGCGTGCAATAGCGCGGCCCGCAGCACCTCAACCCCGCCGCTGCCGATAATGCGGCCAACCGGACTCTTGCACCGTATCAGCAGGCGACCGACTACGGAATGAATGGACAGTTCGACCGGTTGCTGGCGGCCACCCACTTTGACAGTCGCGTAGGCCAGTGGACGCCCGGGGGCTTCGGCTGCGTGCCATTGGGCATCCAGGCCGGGCAGAGGCTTGGATGCCAGTGCCGCGAGTCGCCCGATGGCCATACGGGGATAGTCTTCGCCAACCGCAAGGCGGGGCACGCCGCTTGCTTCTTGCAACTCGGGCAGCGGAAATGCGGTAACCAGTTTTGAGACAATGGGTTGCGGATAACCTTGTTCGGCGCTGCTGAGGTCTGCCACGTCGACGCGCCGGTCGTGGTGCTGGCGCGGCGCTTGCAGGCCCTCGTGCATCAGTCGCAAGAAGTTGTCCATGCGGCGCAGCACTTCCTGGACTTGCAGAACTTCAATCGTGTCCTGCAAGTGTGGGTAGTACACTTGCAGCCGATCATTGCCATTTGGTGGCGATTTCAACGCTCGCAGCCGCCGATCGGTCGCCGAGCGCACGCGGTCGATACGACCGATTCGCTGCTCCATCGATGACGGCGTCCAGCTCAGGCCGTAATGGTGAACGGCCGAGCAAAACGTGTGCAGGTCTTCGCCTTCTTGCAGCAAGTCTGTGGAAATCAGCACGAACGGGTAGCCCGGCATGCGGAATTGGCGAACAACCGTGGCGTTGACTTGGCCCGACATGCCGGCGGCCGGCCGCTGCTGGCGCAAAAGTCCGCCAAGCTGCTTGCCAAGCTCGTGCAGCGGCCCGTGGACGTTGGGCAGGTTCACGTCCAGCAACAATGGGTAATTGCTTGCGATGGCCGATAGTTCGTGCCACGCGCCAAACTGACCGTTCGATGCCGAGGTACGACGCTGACGGTCAAGCAGTTTCAGAAAGCGGTCAATCAAGTGATCATCCGCGTCATCCGCGTCAGCGACCTGGTCGGGTGCCGAGCGGTTGGCAAGCGTTCGCAGCCCGCGCGCAACCTCGACGAACAGGTCGATGGAGGCGTGACCTAGGCGCGCCGCGGCGGCGAGCAACCGCGCGCGAAGTTCACGTTCCCGAACGCGGTCGGTCGCAGTCGGCGCCGAACTCGCTGTCGGCTCTGGCCAAAGCGTACGACACAAAGCAGGCCGTTCGCGAAGCGCGGTAAAGAAGGTGCGCGCCTCCAAATCGTCGCCCAGGTCGGGCGCTAGTGCTGCGTGGGGCTTGTAGGCGGCCGGCTCGTAGACCTCACGCCAAAGTGCCACCGCCTCGGCTTGCCAATTTCCGGCCGCCTCCTTGAGCATCTCTATCGCAGCGGCCTGTGCAGCGTGGAACCGATGGCCGCGTTGCTGCTCCTTCGCCAGGCTGAGAAAGCGAACGCCGCGCTCGCGCAATGCGGCACGCACCAAAGGCTGCTTGCGGCCCAATGCGCGCGCGAGCGCTGCAAGAACCTTGCCGGGCCGAACATCAAGCAGCCTCGCTACGTGATTTTCTTCAAAAAACAAAGCGAAGCGTGAACTCGCCTGACCGAACCGTTTCTGGATGGTGGCGCCGCTGATGACCCCTTTTGGCCCTTCGCCTCGAAAGAACCACGCGTAGAACGTGTCGCTGCCGCCCCGGTCGTCATCCCGCTCCAAGCTTGCGGCGTCGGCGTCGATCAGATGGCGCGACTGCATCTTTTGGGCGTGATGCGCGGCAACAAGCTGCTCGAGCCGGGTGCGAAGGCGTTTTGGCAAACGGCCGCGCAGATGCGAAGCGAGCCACGTGTCGTAGGTGTCGTCCAGTCGCTGTTTGATTTCCTTGACCGATGCGATGCGACGCACGAAGACGAGGTGCTTCTCACCCGATTGCCAACTGGCTGCCAACCGCTCGACCAGCGCGTCCATCTTCGGGTGCGGCAGTTCGCGACCAAAGCGCTGCCGGAAGTCACGCGCGATGCTGTTGACAGCGTGCACGTCGATGCCCTCGCGCTCGCGGCTGTCGTCGGTCTGATCGGCGTCGTCGAAACTGCTGGCGAGTTCGCCGTTTTCGTCGCGCTTGACGGTCGCGGTCTCCAAGAAGCTCTCGAACGAAGCCAGCATGCCGATTTGGTAGCGCGCACCTGCCACAGGATCATCGAGCAACTCGCTGACTTTCTTTTGGATCAACGCCACGGCGAGTTGCTGGCGAGCGCTCGTGCACCGAATCGGCTCGTCGAAAGTCTGGGCACCGCCGTGCCGCCACTCGCGCCGGTATTGGTTTTTGGTCCAGTCGTCGCCCGCGATGCGGATGGCGTTGGCTCGCCGCAAGAGGAATTGGCGCGCCGCCGCCTGCTGACTTGCCTCCCCAGCCTTGTCGTCTTGCAATACCCGAAATGCGTCGCCAAAACCCAGCACGTCAAGCTGGTTCCACAACTGCCGGTATCCTGAATCGGTAGGCGTCGCCGACATCAGCAAGACGCGACCGGCACGCGGACCGTAGCTGGCAAATCGAGGGTCGACTGGTTGGCTCTGGTGACCCAGCGTCAGCGCCAGTACGCGGTTGCGCGCGGCGACGTTGGCGCCAAAGCCGTGCTTGAGATTGTGGGCCTCGTCCACCACCACCAAGTCAAAATGCGGCAGCGCGCAGTTGATCGCTCGGGCCATGTCGTCCTTGAAAGTGACGTCCGACTCAAAGCGAACGCAGCCCAGGTCAAGCCACGGCAATTGGCGCTGCAATTCGGTCGCCCATTTCTTGTAGGAGTCGGTGGACAAGCCCAAGCTAAAGCTAGTCAAGCGAGCAAAGAAATCGCGGTCAGGGTTCAACGTCGTTTCGCGCACCAATTCGATGAGATTTGAGCAGTGGCCAAGGCCGCGAACGGGTTGACCATCGAACCCGCGCACGCGCAGGTCGCTGAACCGCATGTTGTAGCGGACGAAATTGCGCCACTCCTTCTGCCATTTTCTTTGGATGTTCTCTTTGGGCGCGATGACCAAGACGCGAAAATCGGGCTGGAAATGGCGGTACAGCGCAATTGTGGCCAGCGCAACGTAGGTTTTGCCCAAGCCCACCTCGTCGGCGAGGTAAGCGACACGGTGCCTTTCAAGCCAACCATGCAGCGCGACCGCCCCGCGCAGTTGCTCGACAGCACGCGAAGGGTCGTCGATGCGCGCGCCCAAGTCGATGAGCGCTCTGGCGGTGGCGAGGTCAATCATTGCGCCCCTCGCACTGGCACGGCTCGTTTGACAAACCAGCTTTCAAACCACCGCAAAAACTCGGCGCTGACCTCGCCATCAAGGTCTGTCAGTTGGCGCTTTGTCGACATCGCTCGCTCGACCAATTGGTTCAGTTCGTTGGCGTCGGCCGGATGGCGAGACCAGAACTGTGGAAAATTGCGCGCAGTTGCTTGTAACGCTTGGCGGGCACAAAGGGCAATCACGTACCGGTGGACAGCATCGGGTCCGCTTGCAGCGGATTTGGTCGCTGGATCGCACAGTCGTATCAACATCGTATGCAGCGAATCCACTTTGCGGCCGAAAAGCCGTGACACCGCGTCAGCTTCGCGGTCGCTTTGAAGGGCAGCGACGATGGCCCGCTCGACGCAAGCAAACGATTGGAAAATGCCAGCGAAGCGGTCGAAGAATCCGTTGGCGACGGCCAACCTCATGGGCGCGACAACGACATCCGCGCCCGGCGACGAGGCAACGAACTCGGCCATCCGGGCTTCGATCAGGCTGGCTTGCTGGGCAGCCGTTAACAGCGCCCAGTAGCGCAGAATGTCTTCAATGGAAAGTTGCAGCAGCCACGAGGGCTTGTGCGACATGCCCTCTTCGCGCACCAGCAAATGCGATTCGTTACCCAAGCCATCGCGGACCACGGCCAGCGACGTGTGCTGCAGCGCGCCTTGCAGCTGACTGGCTGCATCGGGCGGCAACTCGCGCCATGTGCGCGGCGGCAGCTCAGGCAGATTGAACAACAAGGTGCCGCGCGCTAGGAGCGCCAGTTCAGGTGATGGTTTGGTGCCGTCCCACCATGCCTCGGCCCGGCGCTGTTGCCAGTTGTAGCGCAGGGACAGCGGCGAGCCTGGCAAGCCAGCACCGTCCAGTTCGCCAGGCGACGCGTAGACCGTAGGCGGCGCGGACACGGGTTCGAGCCAAAACGACGCGCCGTGGGTCAGTTCGGACTCGACCAGCATGGCCGACTCCACGTTGCCGCTGTTGCCCTTTGCGGCGTGGGCCGCTGTGGTCAAGTTCGGCGAGCCAGCTAGCACTAGCTCCCAGCGCTGGCCCGGCTGGAAGAACCGATACACCTTGGCGTGGACAAATCGTTGTTCGGCGGCAGCGCCTTTGCCCGTGGCTAGCTGCAGCGGCAGCCGGCCCCATTGAACGTTGGGCATTTCGGCCACGGCCGCGTACAGACCTTTGCGGCACGCGACTGCGTCAGCCCCATGCGCGCGCGGCTCGAGCACTCGCACCTGCGCCAAGCGAAACCGCGCGACCAAATCGTCAAGTGGCCGGCACCGGTCTGCGTCGTCGAAAAACGGTGACAGGACCTCAAGGCAACTGCCGCGTAGCCATTGGCCCGCAGCGTCGTCGAGAAAGCTCAAGAATTCAGACCGCCCGCCGACGAAGTGCGGGAGCACCTTGCCATTGCGGCTGCGCTGGCCGATTTGCCTGCAATTGGACAGGAACGCCTGAACCCGGCGTAGCGGCGAATGGTCGCCAGTCACTGCCGAACGCGCCCAAGCGGGCACCGCGTGGAGGAACGCCAGCAGACTGTCGCGCATGCGGGTGCGGTCGCCCGCAGCAATCTCCTCGAAGTGCGCGACTTCGACGTTCCGCCACCAGCCTGCGCGCGTCAAGTTGGCCGACATGCAGCCCACCAAGAGTGCCGTAGGCCCGGCGCCAAGCGGCGCGGTCGCGTCTTGCACCAGCAAGAAGAAGTTCTTGGGATGAAAGCAGCCGTTCGTTATCCGCACCGGGATCCGCCGAATGTCCTGCCACGCCGATCCCTCGTCGGAAATCACCAGCGCATCGGCATCGTAGTAGACGGCAAACTCGGCGCCGCTGGCCCGCAGCGCTTCTTCAACCTGCATGCGGCGGATTGTGCTGGCGTGGCTCGCGCTGGCGCCAAGCAAAACCGGCAGCAAGTCCTGTTCGAAAAAGGCCGGTTCATACTGGTAGGTGAGGAAGACGCCCGCAACGGCGCGACGGCCGGCAATGCGCTTCTGCAGGTGCTCGCTCAGCGCCTCGAACTGAGCCATCGCCGTCATGTAGCCGCCGCGAGATCTGCGGCAACCTGCCGCAAAGGGTCAAGAAAGTACGAAAATCGCCAAATCTTGGGCAGATCCGTAGCGTTGGGCAGGCGTGGGGAGGCCTCTCGGTAATGGACTTCGAGCTTGCCGGCGCGCAGGTCAACCCACGGACCGCCGCCGCGAGCGTGCATGACGCGGCGATTGATTTCGCAAAGACTTTCAAGAGCAAAGGGAAAATCGCCCTGGGAGAGCTGAGCGGCGACGGCGATCCACAGTTTTGCGGTGTCCGCGGCTTGCGTCGCTGGCAATAGATCGCCGTCGAGCGCGGCAAACGCTTTGGCGTCGATGGTGCCGAGGCGGTTGCCCCAAGTCACCCGCAGATCGCGCTCGAGCTGCGCCAGCGTGGCGCCGTGCGCACCCAGGCACCAGCCAAAAAGGTCGGAGCTGACGGCCAGGACCGACTCGCAGACGGCGATGCGATCCATGCGCTTGGCAAGTTCCGCGCCGACTGCATCCCCGGACGCGCGGGCGTTATCGGCCAGCGCCGCGACCAGAGCGGGCTGCAAGGGTGAGGTCGCAAGTTGGCGGTTGGGATGCACCAGTTCGGCTAGCCGCCGCTGCCGGCCGGACGTTGTGTCGGCAGGGCCGCCATGGAGCAGATGGCGCCGGTAGAAATCCGCTTCCGTGGATCGGATGACGCGCGGCAGCAGCGCGGCGACGCCCTTGGTCAATCGGGCGTGGTTGCCGTCCAGATCGAGTTCAGCCTTCGGCTGGGCGATGATGGCGACCAGCTCGCGCTTGGACAAGCCCGAACTTTGCAGCACTGGCTCGCCTTCGGCATCCAGAAAGCCGCGCGCGGCGGCGGTCAACCGGACACGCTCGAGCTCGAGGAGGCCTGAGGCACGGGCGGCCATCGTATACAGACCCCACAGGCCATAGGTGGCCTGGTCGCCGAGAATCTGCCCGGCTGACTCGTGCGAGAGCACCACGTGGCCGCCACGTTCGGCGACGCGGGCGGCAATTCGTTCGATGCCGCGCAGGCCTTGGTTGACGCCGTGGATCCGGTGGCGGATGTAGCCGGCAAGCTGCTCCCAGCGCAGGAAGAACTCGACGTCCGCGCCCTTATGGCCCGCCTCGGCTGCGTATTCGGCGAGTCGCAGGCCCCACAAGAGCACCGAGAAATCGCGCACGGAGGTGCTCACCGTCGTCAGGTTGCCAACGACGTGCCGGCCGAACCGCGTCCAGATCGGTTGGACTCCAAGCGGGTCGCGCGAGCCCTTGACGGCGGCGCGGGAGTCTAGGGCGGTCAGGAACATCGCAAACCCAGAAGGCGACGGCAGGAGTTGGTGAGGCAGGAAGTTGCGCGCCGCGATGGTTGAGCAGGCGCGGCGGTGCTGTCAAATTGCCGGATTGCGGGCACACGCGCGCATCCGCCGATGGCAGCGGCGGCTAGCGTTGCGCAGGGTACCCAGTGGCCCGCTCAGGATCGATGTGGGGCAGGCTTTCTGCCCTGCGTTCCCGTTCAAGTCCTGCCCGGCTCAAAAACGCGAAAAGCCTCGGATTTCTCCAAGGCCTTTCTGGATCGCCGGGGCAACTCTGCGCGCGCTGGCCGAAATCATTGCTGCAGTGCGCGTGTGTGCGCCTGCAACTATTCGAATCGTCGATTGAACCTACTCGCCACCGTCCCACCGACCCGCAACCCAAGCCCTGACCGCCTCCACCTCCTCGGCAGTCAGCTCCAGCCGCGCCGCCTCACACATCCTCAGCACGTTGTCGGCAAAGGCATCGGCCAATTGCCGCGCAGTCGCAGCATCGCCAACTGCCCGCAAATCGAGACCTGCCTGAGCGATACCCCGAAGCACAAACGAAATCGTCGCGCGCGAAATCCCCGACGCCTCGCGGACAGCCTTGCCAGTTTGGCTGAAGTCGTAGGGCGCAATGTGCAAGTCGACGGCGATGGCTTCGAACAGTCGGCGATACTGGTCAGGTTGAAGCGCCGGAAGTTCGGTCGCCTGACGAATTTGACGTTGGAGGCGGTCCTCGCACTCTGGAAATTCATGTTCTAGTTCGCTGTCATCGGCCACAAACCCTGGTGGCGCCACCAACGGCTGCCTTCCCGATCGGCGCACGATGGTCCACCCCGCGGGAAGCACGTCGGCCAGCCACGCTTGAAGCGAATTCCGTCCGAACCAGCCTCCTTCGCGGGGTGCTTGCAACCCAAGTCTTCGCCGGACGGAGGTCGCCAGCGCGACCATCTCAAGGCCGTTCGGCGCTTGCACCAGCAACTCGCACAAGACTTCACGGGCGCGAAAGTCTTGGTCTCCGGCCTCGTTGCGTTGCGGAGGCGCGGTCGGCGATGGCTGCCGAACATGGTCAATGAAAAAGGCACCGTCACCGACAACGCGCAGAGCCAATCGCGGCGACGCACCGCAAACATGCTGCGCCAATCGCAAATGACCTCCGTATCCGAGCCAATTGGTTGACGCTCGAAATTCGTCGAAGTTCCTCAGCACTGCAACCTGCGCTTGGACATCGAGGCTGCCGTGACGAGCCGCTTCGTCCTCAAACGCGGCGATCACGCGGTCCAAGACGTCGGCAGGCCCGTCCTCCTCTCGTTCAAGCAATTCCTCAAATAAATCACGCTCCGACAGGCGTAAGTCCGCGGCGTTCGTGTACGCAATCGCCGCTGGTCCCACCGCGAGTACGATGGTGCGGCGATCGTGGGCGCGCAGGCGCAATAGCACAGGCGTAAAGTCGGCGTCGCCAGACAGGATGATGAACTCGTCGTAGTGCGTCGCATGCCCTAGCGCGTCCAAGACATCCATCACCATGTGGATATCGGTGCTGGTCTTGGCTTGGCGTGTCAGCGGCGGACAGTCAATGACACGGAACGCAGCGCGCTGAAAGCCCGTTCGGAATTCAGCGAACACCTGGGGGTTGAGGTAGCAATGGCGCAGCAAGATTCGCCGCGCTGGCTCACCACCCACAAGGTCGTCGGTGCGCTGAATTGCGTACTCCAGCCAGCCTAGCCATCGTCCCGGGTCTGTTGCAAATCGCGTTGCTGCGGCGCGGTCGAGCGACGCAAGGCCGGAGTAGATGTTGTCGAAATCGACGAAAAGCGCGCTGCGAAGTGGCCGGGACACCGGGCCGTTCATTGTGTTGGGGGGCATCTCATACCTCGGACGGTCGCCGTGCTGTACTGTCGCCTGGGCGGTTCGCCTGCGTCAACTGGCGAAGCCGGGTGCGGATCGCGCTTTGGGTCTACGGCGAGGCGCGCGGAACCAGTGAATACGCATGGCGTTCAGGGTTGACCCGGCGGCTGAAGCCGCAGGCTAGCTGTACCAAGCACGGCCTACACCGGGCTGGGCTTTCACCCGTGATTGCATAGCCTTGCGGAGGCAAGGCTTTGCACCCACAGGCCGCGGCTTCAGCCGCCGGCAGTATTTGCGAGGACTGCGTGTTTACCATGCCGCATGTCGGCCCCACTTGAGGAACCGCACCCGGCGAAGCCAACCGAGGGTGTGGCCAAACCGGCTTAAAAACGGGCTCCCCTCTCGCTTTCGAATGCCCTCGGTTCACCCGTCGACTCCGCAGTACACTCGCTGCTCGCGCAGCCGCAACTCTACCCAGGCAAACTGCCTGAGCACGGAAAGGCCTATCGACCCCTTGCATTCCAAAACGCCAAGCATAGGCGCAAATGGCCGCGGCAATCGAGCCATCGGCGCTTCGACGGAAAGACCCGCCCCGAAGGCGACTCGGCAGCCCTGCACCTCCGGCCTGAAATCGCCGACGTACGGGTGCCAGTCGCTGACCGCACCGGGGACGGCGGCAGGCAATTCGTGCGCCGGCCAGTAGGCCATCGCGCCAGCTGTATCCAGCAGCATGCTGTGAGCCATTCCGCCTTCGAGTTGCGCGACGAAGGTGGGAAAGCCGTGCTTCATGTGCAGGTCGATTGCGACCGCGGCACCGGTCGGGGGGTCGAGCGCGAATTGTGCTTGTGACATTTGGACAGATTCGGAGGCGAAATCCATGCGCACAATTAGCTTGGACAGCGCGTCGAGGCCGAGGACGACGATGGGCGCGGCCGGGCCGACGACCTGGCGTTTCAGCAGGGTGTCCAAGAGGGGGCGGTGCTGGTCAATCGGCCGCACTTGAACCCCGCCGACGAGGTTTGCCAAGCTCCGCGGCAGCGCACTGGACGCCCAACTGTCCGGCAGCGTCGAGGTCAACAACACGGGCACGCTGTCGATGATCGCAAGGAATTCGCCTTGCGGCGTCGCGCGATAGTCAAAGCTGGCAGCCCTTGCTGACGAACGCGATTCCACGGAGACTCGTTCCGACCGCCAACAGGCGGCGCTGCAGTAGCGTAGCCCAGTTCGGTGGCGTGCGCAATCAGTAGTTGCACCAATCATCGCTATTTGATACACTATAACGACACCTCCCGGAGACGCCATGACCTTCTACTATCACCCCGACGCATACCGAAGCGCATCGCCGCCCAAGCGCCCGAGCATCGACGACCTTGCGCGAGCGCTGATCTGGGCCGAGTCAGACGGCGCGAATCATGGTGGCACGCCCAGCGACGAGAAACTGCGCAAGGCGCGGCGAAGAATCAGGTTCTGGGCACAAAGGGACTTACTGCGGCACGGTGTCGACGGCGAAACGGCTTCGCATGGCCGAGGCGCCACCTGGGCGCCCGACTCGATCCACCGGGTCCAGCGAATCTGGCAGCTGCAGCGCGAGGGCAAATCGCTACCCGCCATCAAAGAGACACTTGATGACGAATTGCGACCTCGCTCCGATGTGTCGCAGACGACCGCGATCGTGCCGATCGAAGCGAATTACACCCAGATCGCGCCCCCCGCGGACGATGCCGTGTCGCAGCGGGTATACAGGATTACCGATGGAGTCTCACTGGTTGTCGACAATGCACTGCCCAACGACATCGCCCAACTGGTGCCGCTGCTGGTGCGGACGGCGCGCACCATTTGCCAACATTAGACCACCATATTGACATCAAGGCGACATCGGCTATTTTGAAGCTCGCCCGCCACCCACGGCCGGCCGCGAGCTTCGCCATGCAGTACCCGTTCGTCGCCTCCGAAAACCACGTTTTCGTTGACCTGGCCGAAGGCCGCTTTCTGGTCGACACCGGCAGCCCGTTGTCGTTTGCGGCCAACGGGTCGCTGACGATCGGCGGCCGCACCCACGCGGTCGCACGCAAGCTTGGC